>Ga0265292_1000539_pt1 | contig 50848 bp, 42 predicted proteins | sample Munlanlewell296A_FD_189080 | JGI IMG/M metagenome (GOLD analysis project Ga0265292, IMG submission 189080) | Leachate microbial communities from a municipal landfill in Southern Ontario, Canada - Leachate well 296A | ecosystem: Engineered > Solid waste > Landfill > Unclassified | place: Canada... | reverse complement strand
TCATTTGCAATTAATTCTCGATCTACCTGCGGAGGGTCATGCCCTTCACACTTGTTTTTCCGGTACATTTCCTCCAGATATGCCCTGGCATATTCCTTTTCCCGTTCATGGATAAACCACTTGGCCTTATCAAATGCGGCCAACGCTCCCCGATGGGCGGACCGATAAGTGGTCAGAAAAACCATCGTAATCTCGGAATTCCTTATTCCCGCCCGTTCAAATAATCGGGCATTAAGCACCTGCCCCGGCAACGCTGGATCGACCAAAATCTTTTTATCCCCGGAAACGATCAATGTTGTGGTCGCATGAGGTGTGCGGACCTGATCTTTTTCACCCCAGAAAAAGTTTTTGCTCAACGTCCCGATACTGATTACCCTGTATTCGACTGTCATATTAAAATTATTCCTTTGACCCGGTTAAAATCGTATAGTATATTTATTATCGTTAATCTTAATTGTAACTGCTGTCCGTAGCAAGAGGAGCCTGAATTATGAAAACGAATTTGATCCCTGGATGGTTGCGAATCACATCTCAATTGATGTTGGCCTTACCGATGATCGGATTTTTTACCCAAGCCATCGGGTCGCAGTATTTCAAGCAATATCTGGCCGATACGTTTATCAGCATTATCGAATCCTTCGGGACCGCCCTTATTCACGCTGCCGTCCAAGCCTTGCTGTATGGCGTGGCGTAGTTCCAGCGTACCGTTAAACGAAAGCTTATTGCCCTTCGTCGTTCAGGAACATCATGAAGGAACGGCTGTGCATTGGGATTTGATGCTCCACCGACCGGGGAAAATTAAAAAGAACGAAAACGAAAAAATTCTCGCCGTCTGGAAGCTTTCTGTCTGTCCTGTACCGGAAAAATTAAATCATCCGCTTTCCATCACCGCCCTGCCCGATCACCGTAAAGCCTATTTGACTTACGAAGGACCGATCAGCCAAAATCGCGGCTGGTGCAAAATTTTTGATCGGGGCGATTACGAGCTTGTCGAATCGAGACCGGACTTTTGGCGGGTCAGGTTTGCCGGAAAACATCTTTCCGGCAGGTTTGTCCTTCAAAAAATCGACGGTCCCGACACATGGACGCTAACAAAAGCTGAACCGACCGGGTAACCTGATTTTAAACCTGAATGAAAGTTATTTCCCCGCAAGGCCTTGCCTGCTATGATGGTAGAAATACGGTTTAGGGTTTCGGGTTTCGAGTTTCGGGTCTCGGGTTAATTCTGCACTCGAAACTCGAAACCTGTAACTGTATTTCGGAGCATGTTTGTGGAATTGACAATCGCTAAAACAGAATCGCTTCCTCCTGCAAGGTCGTTGTGGGCGGAGGTCTGGTATCGATTTCGAAAGAATCGCCTGGCCGTCGTGTGCCTGGGGGTTTTTGCTTTTTACGTTGTCCTGGCCCTGGCGGTCGCTTTCGGGTTGATCGCAGGCAATTGGGACCAAACGGTGGCAAAACCATATTCCCCCCCGTCCTGGCAGAATCCCTTCGGCACGGACATCTTCGGTCAGTCGGTGCTGCGGAAAACAATTTATTCGGCAAAAACCTCGCTGACGGTGGCCTTTCTGGCTTCACTTATTTCCATCGGGATCGGCCTGCCCCTCGGAGCCATCGCCGGTTATTTTGGAAAATGGATCGACGAAATCGTCGTCTGGATTTACAGCACGCTCGAAAGTGTTCCCTATATTCTCCTGATCCTGGCCTTTGCCTTTGTCTTACAGAACAAAGTTCTTTTCGCCGGGACCGGTCATGCGATTCCCTTGTCCGGTATCACCGCAGTCTATCTGGCCATCGGATTAACCAGTTGGGTGGGGTTGTGCCGGCTCATCCGAGGGGAAGTGATCAAACACAAAAACCGCGACTATGTAATGGCCGCCAAGGCGTTCGGGGCTTCCGATCTTTACATTATTTTTCGTCACATCGTTCCCAATGTGTTTCACCTGGTCATTATCGATTTTTCCCTGCGATTTGTCGGTTTCATCCAGGCCGAGGTAACTTTGAGCTTCCTCGGACTCGGCGCCAAAGAACAGCCGAGCTGGGGCGTGATGATTGATGACGCTCGGTTGGAACTCGGTCGGGGGGTCTGGTGGCAGATGGTCGCCGCCACCGTGGCCATTTTCATTATTTCTCTGGCCTTGAATATCGTCGGCGATGCCCTCCGCGACTCGCTGGACCCGAAATTGAGGGGCCGATAAATGAACGCGGAAAAAAATCTCCTGCAGATCGAAAACCTTAAAACGTATTTTTTCACCGACGAAGGGACTGGCCGAGCTGTCGATGGGGTGAGTTTTTCCGTGCCGAAGGGACAAACAATGGCACTGGTCGGCGAGAGCGGGTGCGGGAAAAGCGTTACCGCCCTTTCCATTTTAAAACTGGTTCCCGAACCGATGGGAAGAATCGTAGAAGGAAAAATCATTTTCGACGGTCAAAACCTGGCTGAATTTAATGAGCGGCAAATGCTTAAAATCCGCGGAAATCGAATCGCCATGATCTTTCAGGAGCCGATGACCGCCCTGAATCCGGTCTTCACAATCGGCAATCAGATCATCGAAGCCATTCGCCTGCATCAAAATATCTCCCGCCGCGAGAGTCGGGAACTCGCAGTTGAACTTTTACGACAGGTCAGCATTCCCGAACCGGCCCAGCGGATTAAAAACTATCCCCATCATCTTTCCGGGGGCATGCGTCAGCGGGCGATGATCGCCATGGCCCTGGCGTGCAAACCCGCCCTGCTCATCGCTGATGAACCAACCACCGCCCTTGATGTCACCATCCAAGCTCAAATTCTCGATCTTTTAAACGAACTTCAGACGCAGTCCGGCACAAGTATTTTGCTGATTACCCACGATCTGGGCGTCGTGGCCCAGACCGCTCACAGTGTCGCCGTCATGTACGCCGGAAAAATCGTCGAATACGCCCAAGCCAAAGAACTTTTCGCTCATCCTCTGCATCCCTACACACAAGGCCTTTTTGCCGCCATTCCCCGCCTCGGAATGGGAAAACGCAATCAACGGCTTGTAACCATACCAGGTCAGGTTCCAAACCCATTGAATTTCCCCACCGGCTGCCGATTCCACCCTCGCTGCCCCATCTGCAACAACGACCCGAAATGCAAAAGCCAACAACCCTCACTTATTGAACACCGCCCCGGTCATTTCGCCGCCTGCTGGCACATCAACGACCGATGATAATCTTTTTTCTCACTTCGATTTGAATTTTATATTTAAATTGAGGGCAGGCGATTAGATTCTCGAACTGGTCAATAAAGTCCTCTATATTTAGCGTCGATATCGACATTGGAAATGTATGTTTACAAAGTTTGATTTTGGAGGTGGTTGACAAATGAAACCTTTATGGTTTGTAGAAGCGATTATCATCGCAACTGTTTTGTTGGTAGTGGGTTACGTAACTTTGCCTGAAATTGGTTACGGTGCTGCTCTTTGGCGGTAGGGATCGTTTGTAAGGCAGCTTGGAAGATTTCCCTATGATATTAACTAATAAAACTCACATAACGCTCCTAGTTCTTTATGGGATGATTGGATTTCTGGCTATTTGGGGACTGGCTTCCCATTCAGAAGTTGCATCGGGGTTGCCTCTCGCGTTTTGGATGGTCTTGGGGACAGTTGGCGCCGCCGGGGCCATGCTGGAAATTCTGCTGCATATTCGGACCCGCGAAGCGCTCAACCAAATGAAAAAGCAAATCCAAAAGATGAGCGAAATCGCTGAAGTCGGACTGGTGATGGTGGAAGAGCAATGGCCTGTGGAAGGCCTGGCGGGAATGCTCAATGAATATCTGACCCTGATCCGAAAAAAGATGAATGACCTGTCGCGTGAGCGAAAAGAGCTTAATCTTCTGGTACAGGTCGCCGACGCCGAAAAGCATAATACCGAGGCCATCGTCGCCAGCTCCTCCGACGCCGTCATCGTCATCGACGCTTTCGGTGAACTGACCCTGGCCAACCGGCTGGCCCAGGAGTTGTTCGGGTTTAAATTACCGGACAGTAAAAATCGTCCCATCGAGCAGATCATTAGCGAATCCAGACTTCAAGCCATGCTCGATACTGCCCAGTGGAAATATCGCGAACCAGTCACGTTCGAATATGAGTTGAAGGCCCGCACCTATGTCGTCACGATTTCACCGGTTTATATCCAAAGCGATGAATTGTGGGCACTGACCATGATATTGCATGACGTAACCCAGGAGCGGCAGCTTGCTCAGTTGAAAAACGATTTCGTCAACCATGTCTCGCACGAGTTGCGGACGCCACTGAGCAGCATCAAAGCCTATATCGAACTGTTGGTAGACGGCGATATCAAGACCGCCGAGGGACGAACTGATTTCTACAAAATCATCCAGTCGGAGGCGGATCGTCTCGACCGGTTCATTGAAAACATGCTTAATTTGAATCGGATTGAATCGGGGCTTATGTCGGTGGAGTTCGCAAAGCTGAACCTGAAGGATGAATTGCGCCAGGCCGCTGCCCTGGTTGAATATCTGGCCCGGGAAAAATCGATTATATTGGAAAATAATTCCTTTGCGGAAGAAATCAGTATCCATGCCGACCGCGATCTCTTACGTCAGGTAGTGTTGAATCTGCTTTCCAACGCGATCAAATATACCAATCCCGGCGGCAAGGTCCGTCTTGACGCGGGCGTAAGTGAAGACCGCGAATCGTACTGGATCAGCGTTGAGGATACCGGTATCGGTATCGCCGCGGACGAACGGGATAAGATATTTGAAAAGTTTTATCGTTCTTCCGGCGGGAGGAGCTTATCGGGGGGCACAGGCCTGGGATTGGCTTTGGTGAAGAAAGTGGTTGAGCAAATTCATGGTGGTACGATCGAAGTTCAAAGCGATTCCGGCAGGGGTTCGAAATTTATCCTTCACCTGCTCGTTAAGCCCGCCGAGTCTTCGTCTCGGAGTGAAATTGAACAGGAGGCGATTGCTTTATGAGCGAAAATAATACCATCGTTATCGCCGATGATGAAGCCCACATTTTGCGGGTTCTTGAACTTAAGCTGAGTTCCGCCGGTTTTACCTGCGTCAAAGCCGGCAACGGACTTCAAGCCTGGGACCAAATTGTACGAACCCGACCCGCTCTGGTCATCAGCGATTACCAGATGCCGGAAATGACGGGCTTGGAATTAGCGGAAAAGATGTACCAGGAAAATGAATTGCGAGGCACGCCGATTATTCTCCTGACCGCGCGCGGGTTTTCCTTAACGCCCGACGACCTGGCTCAGACAAATATTCAGTACCGTGTTTCAAAACCGTTCAGCCCACGGGAACTCCTTGCCCTGGTGCAGGAGATACTCATGGGCGCGGTGAAATAATAATGAGGATGGAAAATGTTCAAAGAGAAATCTGAAACATATTTATCCGAACTGGCCGAACAACTCTCCCAGAGCTGGTCGAAACTGGGAGCCAGGGTATGCTGGTGGAATTCCTATAAGGAATTGAACATCCTTGATCTGGACGATCCGGGCATCGCAAAAGAAGCGGCTTGCCAAAGCACGGTCGAGGGTAAACCGACCGCCTTCGTTTCTTCCTCTGGAAACGGCAATGCCTTTCCTGTTTTCAGCAATGGCAGATGTCTTGGGAGCATTCTCTGTATTTTTCCGCCGAATCTCTTGGAGCAGTCCCAGGCATTGTTCGAGATTTTCCACAAAAACATCGATCATCTTCATACAAATTTCCGGACCGAAAATGAACTGACCGATCTTTCCCGGGAGCTTTCCGGAAGTTACGAAGAGTTGAGTCTGATCTATAAACTCGGGGAACATTTTCAGATCACCGACGATCCAGCGACGTTTCTGAACGGATTTGCCGAAGAGTTGATGGAATTGATCCAGGCCCAGGGGTTACTGCTCCTGATCAATCATCGCCTGAGCGGGGGAGAAACCTGCCTCCAGGTGGGAAACATGCCGGTGCCGGGTGAAGGGGCCAAGGCCGTTTGCCGGTATCTGACTCAAATAACCGGCACGCGGCGTGAAACTCTCATTTTGTCGGATATTTCCACACATCCCTCGTTGGTTCGGATATTCCAAAATACCGAGGTGGGAATCATGGCGCGACCCATCTTGGTTGAGGACACCCCCCTGGGGATTCTGGTTGCCGTAGGCACGAATCAATATGACGGTTTTGATTCCACCGACGCCAAGCTTTTCGGCACAATCGGGGAACAGACGGCAAGTTTTCTGCAAAACAGCTTTCTTCTGGCGGACATCCAGGAATTACTTACGGGATTATTGACAAGTCTGGTCAACGCCATCGACGCCAAGGATCCTTGCACTCGCGGTCACAGTCAGCGGGTGGCGTTCATCGGCCGGCGCATCGCCGAATCGCTGGAATTGTCCCCCAAAGAATGTGCCCAGGTTTACATGGCAGGACTGCTTCACGATATCGGTAAAATCGGAATCAGCGACCATGTTCTCACCAAGCCTGGAAAACTTACACCCGAGGAATTCGCGATCATTCAGCAGCATCCGGTGATCGGCGCGAAGATTATTTCTTCCGTCCGTCCGCTCCAAAATATTCTTCCCGGCGTGCTCCATCACCACGAACGCTATGACGGAAAGGGATATTGTGAAGGTCTTACCGGTGAGCAGATTCCCTTGATGGGAATGATCGTTGGGCTGGCCGATTGTTTCGACGCCATTACCAGCGAACGCACGTACCATTCGGCCAAGAGCTTCACCGACGCCATTAACGAAGTCCGACAATGCTCAGGAAGCCAGTTTTCACCCGCCGTCGCACAGGCGTTACTTAATTACGACCTGGACAAGCTCGAGCACGATCTGAAGTCTATCGGCGATCATAACCACGAAATCCAGGCCCTGCCCAGTTTGAATTGGATCGAATAATATCTACTCTCTACCCTCCCCAAATATTTCCGCCGTGAAGAGATACACTGTCGTCTGTTTATCTTTCCAAGCCTCCCGCGGCAGTCCCGCCTTATGCGTGCAGCAATAGGAAAGAAACTCCTCTTTTGTCCAGCCCGTTTCCGTCGCCACCTGGGGTAAGAAACATCCGCTCTGATGACCTCGTTTGATGTAAATTCCGTGTTTTCCCAATTCCAGGGAAAGCGGATCGTCCGTCTGGGATAGCGGGGAAAGCACGGAAATTTCAATCACCAGCCGGTTTAATTCATCCTTCCGCAAGGGTTGATGAAGAAATCTCGAGTCTTGAAGGGCGGCCTGGGCCATTTCTCTGACCGTCTGATAAATCGGACCATCCGCCTGAAACGTCCCGATGCATCCGCGTAAATGACTATCGACATGTAACGTAACGAAACAGCCGCTCGGCTGAAACAGGGCGGCATCCTGGGGTGGATCGACCGAAATAGGTTTTCCTGTAACCTTCGCCTCAACTATGGTCCTGGCAAGTTGCAGTAAATATTTTTTCTGGGGCTCGTTTAATTTTATATCTTCCGCCATAATATTTTTTCACCAAAAACCCCCCGCTTCCACTTGGCTGGAGGTAGCTTCATAACCTTTGGAAAAGAACCCCCGATTACCATCGGGGGCTAGTCGTGTGGTTATGTAACCGATTCTTCTTTCAAATGGCTACAATTCCAGATCCTTCCACCGGTTGACATATATGTATCATAGGCTCGATATTGGCTGGTTGGTAATACTCTCGCTTGAGTGCCTGGGCCACCGTCTCACTGGCCTGGGATTGCACCAGAATCATAATGCACCCGCCAAGTCCCGCCCCGCCTAACTGGGCACCGTAAAATCCGGGCACGTTTTTGACAATATCGATCATTTTATCGATTTGCCGAGTCGAGCAACCGTAGCCGCCCGGCTGCATGTACAATTGAGATCGCAGGACCCGCGACGGTTCTTCGCTCACCAGGTCCTGACAGAATCGCTCAATGGCCGCATCGGATACATCGTAGGAATACTTTGAAACCAGCCATTTATTTTTCGCCGTCCGACGGCACCGGACCAGCCGGTCGCCGTCGTGGCTGATCATCATCAGTTTTCCGAAGGATTCGATGTGATTTTCCGCCAGCAGGTCCGGGGCCTGGATGCTTCGCTCGCACTCCGCGATTCCGTAAAGCAGGACGCTCCGCAAGTCGTAGTAGTCCGGCAGATTGTGCGAGGACATGATCCGCTCCACCTTCTGGCGATATTGCCCGGAGAGTAAATCTCGCAGCGTGGACGTCGGCAGTTTCTCCGGGATTGACTGGAGCAATCGATATATTTGGCTGATCGTGCAGTTGAGCCGCCTCGGATTCACGTCCCGCAGATGCTCCAGCAAATGGTTGTACTGTTCGTTTCGGTCCTTGAGGAGCATGAACCCGAATTCATAACTGGCCACCCGCTGATTGAATTTATCCTTCGCCGTCGAACTCTTGTGGGCGTCGATCCCGCTGTTGGCAATGACCAGTCGGCAGGATTCTGGAAAATTGTAAATCTTCGCTATCTCGAACGGGAAAAATTTCACGTGCGCGATCTGTCCACGGCGCCCCATGCGAATGGCTGCATGATCCGCGCTGCCGCCGCGCGAACCGACGAACCATTCCCCCTCACCGCACAAATCCACCAGTTCACTGGAACTAACGTTCAGACCGTTAAATAGCATCGCTACTTCCGCCGACGCCACCACGAGCGCCGAACTGCTCGACAATCCCGCCGCCTGGGGAATATCCCCCGCCACGGCAGCGTCGAACCCTAATATCCGCACCTGCCGGAATCCCTGCTGCAGGCGCAACAAAGCGGCTTTGACGTAATTGCTCCAGTCGCCTCGCGTCTGGGCGATGATCCGGCGGACGTATTCGCTGTTCACGAAACTCACCCAGTCCTGCCATTCGATCTCACCTAGCAATTGCCCGATGTTGAATTCCCGATCCGGATGTGTGCCGCCGCGGACGTTGCACATTCTCACACTGTCGTCGTTTCGCGGCGAGGCGACAAAAACCACGTCGCGGTCGATCGCCATCACGTTCACGGCACCGCCCCGATGATCCACATGCCGACCCAGCAGGTTAATCCGCCCCGGAGCCCGAACTATGATCGCAGGTCGGTCCGCGCCGTATCGTTTGACAAATAATTTTAACGCGGTAATAAACAATTTTCGACGGTCTTCCAGAAGGGCTTTATCCGGTCCGTAAATTTGAGAAAACCGCTGGGCCAGTTTGCTCGGCCAGGATTCAAAAATTTCAAGCCACTTGCCCGCCTTGCGAAATGATCCCGACGGCAAATTCCCGATCGCCTGGGACAGGTTGTTCTCTTTGGCCACGGGTTTATGTTGCACTTGCGCCTGCAAAAGACTTTTCCTCCGCAGGGTGTCTTCGATCATGAGCAGTTCGTCCGGTGAATTAAACGCCATCACTTTCGACGGATCGGAAATTTCATACTGCTGTATTTTCCAGCCCGATTCCGACCCTGCCCCACCCAGTGTGACTACATCCGAAAGATAATATTCGTTCTGAGCATTATTGTTTTGCAGGGTGGGCAGTATCTGGTACCAGAAATCGCTGCTCGCCAGGTACACGGAAAGATTTGCGGTCCGGGAGGCTTTTTCCACTTCGTCACCGGTAAACAACCGTTTGGCCAACTTGACAAACCCCGCCTCCTGCCCAAGAAGCTTGGCCGCCTGCTGACTGGTCAATTCCCCCGCCTGTTTGAGCCTGGCGGCGAAGGGACCAAGGGATTTGACCAGTTTCGACTCGTTGGAAATATATTTTTGTCCCAGCGTGATGATTTGCGCAAAAGTGATTTTACTCCCTTTGCCGGATTTGATTAGTTTGTTGACGGCTCCAAAAATACGGGCCAGTTGAATATCCCGTTCTTCGATATTCCCAAGAATTCGTCCTGTTTTGTCGGTCACGATCCTGCCCGCTCCGGGATTTTGCTTTTTCGGACCGGTCACAAATACCATGTCCGCCCGCTGACGAAGGAACTTTTCCGAGATATGATCGAGCACCTGCGGTTCGATCAGTTTATCACCCATAGTAACCAGGATGGGACCGTTAAAACCGATAGCGCGAAGGGCATTGACTCCGATTTGTGTGGCATGACCCGTTCCCAACTGCTGGGATTGATAGACGAACATTACGTGCGGAAAATCCTGGCCGACCGTCGCGACCACGTCCCCCGCCAGGGCCCCGACCACGATCACGACTCTACGCAGCCCCCGTTCCGCAAACAGCTTAACCGTGCGGTTAATGGCGGGGATCCCTTCGATGGGAAAACAAACCTTGTGCCGGTTGTCCGACCCCATCCGAGTCCCTTTTCCACCGCAAAGAATTACGACCGCCGCCTGTAAAAGTAAATTACCTGCCGTCTCCTGGACCATTCACGAACCTCCGGAAAAAAATGACCTGCTCATTATAAATAATATCGTATGCTCAAGTACACCATAAATAGTTGTTAATTGCACCTTGACAGCAAATCCTAATTAGTTTACCATAATAGAGGCTACGCATGAAGGTCGAATACGGAACATAGAGGAAGTATGATGGACGCGAAGTTAATATCTATTTCACCTAAAGGTGTGCGTAAAGTGTTCCCGTTAGTTGCGGCCGTGACGACGCTGGGTCGTCAGGCGGACTGTAATTTGCAGATTCCGTTAAGCGAAATTTCCCGTCAACACTGCCAACTGAAGGTGGAAGGCGGAAAAATTATTGTAAAAGACCTCGGTAGCGCCAACGGCACAGTTGTCAATGGTCAGAAAATTTCTCAGCAGGAGCTTAAACCCGGGGACCTGATCGCCCTGACCGACACTGTCAAGTTCCTGATTCAGATCGACGGGAAACCCGCCAATATCGACGAATCGAAATTTCGCCAGACCTCCGTGGCAGAGCCGAGACCGGCGGCTCAGAAGGCCCAACCGGCTGAGCCGACTCGTTCCGTTGCCACCAAGATCGCCCCGGAGGAAGATGCCGATAACATCCTCGGCGAATCGTTCTTCAAAGATATGGACGAAGACGAAGAATAATGTCCTTTGAATTTTCCAAAATGCACGGGCTTGGTAACGACTACGTGTTTATCGACACGGTCAATCAACCCTTGCCCGAAGATTTGCCCGGCCTTGCCCGGGCCGTTTCCGATCGGCACTTCGGAATTGGAAGCGACGGGCTTATCCTCGTGGGTCCTTCCTCGCAGGCGGCGGTTCAAATGAGAATCTTCAACGCCGACGGCTCCGAGGCCCAGATGTGCGGTAATGGTCTGCGATGCGCCGCCAAATTCGCCTATGAACGAGGCTTGGTGGCCGACAAATTATTTTCGCCGCCCGCCCAGATGGAAACGGTCCTGGAAAAATTCGCCGGTGGCGGAGCGTTCACACGCAAGGCCGTCAACATCGAAACCGGCAGAGGCGTCCTCACCGTGGCCCTCTTGATAAACCAGCAAAGCATCGTCGAAAAAGTCTGTGTCAACATGGATCAACCGATCCTTGAGCCGCAGAACATTCCGGTAAATTTACCCGGCCATAGCGTTGTCGCCCACGACCTTTCCGTGGCTGGAAATAATTTCAAAATCACCTGTGTCTCGATGGGAAATCCCCACGCCGTCATTTTCTGCGGCGATCTGGCGGCCATTGACTTGAACATTCTTGGTCCCGCCATCGAAAATCATCTGGTCTTTCCCCAACGGACCAACGTCCACTTCGTTCACGTCCTGGACCCAGGCCGTGTAAGGATGATTACGTGGGAACGCGGGTCCGGAAAAACATTAGCTTGTGGCACAGGCGCCGCCGCCGTCTGCGTCGCCGGTGTTCTCGAATCCAGAACTCAACGCAATCTGCTGGCCCAACTGCCCGGCGGACCCTTGCAACTACTTTGGAACGAATCCGACAACTGCGTCTACAAACTAGGTCCCGCCGAAGAATCCTTCCGCGGTCAATACCTGCAATAAAAGGTCAGAAACTAATTTGTGGTAATTTGTGCCACGGCTGGCTTGCCCAGCCGTGTCTTGCTTATCAACCGATTGAACAAAAAAAAAGAGCACGGTCGGACAAGCCGACCGTGGCACAGGGATGCTTTATCCAGCCGCATTCTTTTCTACTTGACTACTCGTCTACTTCTTTTTACCCTCATCCTCGCTATAGCAAAATTCCGATAACCTTTCTATAATTCCAAGTTTCACGCTTATGAGTAAATCAATCTTACATTCAACGCGTCTGATCAGTCTGGTCACGCTATCAAGCCGGATCACCGGCTTGTTGCGAGAAATAATCGTCGCCGCCTGGCTGGGCAATAACTGGATTCAGGATCGTCTCACCTATGCGTTTCTCGTCCCGAACATTTTTCGCCAGCTTCTGGGTGAAGGGGCCTTGTCCGCCGCCTTTATTCCCGTCCTGACCGACAAATTGACCAAAGAAGATCGAAAGGCCGCGGGAAAACTTGTCGGCAACGTCGCCACCGTGCTGACGGTGATTCTATTCATTCTGACCATGATTGTATTACTGATCATCGGTGGAATATGGTTCTTTTCCAAAAAGACCGAATACATCAACCTTTCCGCCGGTCTGACTGCAGTCATGGTCCCCTACATGATCTTCGTCTGCTTGGTCGCCCTGTTTTCCGGGCTGCTTAATTGCCTCGACCATTTCGGAATCCCCGCCTTTATGCCCGTGATCATCAATATGTCCCAGGTTTTCGGTGTTATCTTCGCCCAAAAAATTCTGGTGAAATTCGGCATCCCGGATCAACATAAAGTCTACATCATCGGAATTGCCGTCCTCCTGGCAGGGGTTGTCCAGTTGGTCTGGATCATCCACACCGTCAAAAAGGCTGGCATTTCCTGGAGCCTGAGTTTTTCCATCGCTGACCCTGACCTTCGCCGAATTGTTATTACGATGGGCCCGATGATCTTCGGCCTGGGCATCCTTCAATTCAGCACGTGGATGGACAACCAAGTCATGATCTCTCTGACCGCCACCACCAAAGAATATTTCACTATCTTCGGTAAAAATATTAATTATCCGCTTCACGAAGGGGCATTGTCGGGGGTCAATTTCGCCCGTCGATTATACAATTTCCCAGTTGGCGTCCTTGGGATCGCCCTGGCAACGGCGGTCTTTCCCGCCTTCAGCCGGTTTGCCGCCAACAAGGACCATAAATCTCTCGCAGACCTGGTCTCAAAATCTCTACGCCTAGCCATCTTCGAAGGACTGCCTATGGGAATCGGTTTGATGGTATTATCTCACCTATTAGTAAGAGTTCTCCTCCAGCGAGGTAATTTCAGCAACCATAATACCGCTCAAACGGCCTATGTACTACAATTTTACGCTATCGGCGTCTGGGCATACTGCGGCCATCATATTGTGGTCCGGGCATTCTACAGTCTCAAAGACACCATGACCCCCTTACGCGTCCTCTCAAAAACCATCACCATCACCATTTTGATGAATATCTTTCTTCTATGGGTCCCGAGCATTCGCGAAGGGATTTTTGGATTATCCACCAGCATCATGTCCTCCTTGAACGTGATTATCCTCGGTTGGATTCTCAGCAAAAAAATCGGCTCGCTTCACTTTCGGGAAATTATGAAAACTACCGGTAAAACACTTATCGCCAGTGGTCTGATGGCTTTGGCCGTCCTTCTTACCGAACGATATCTGCCCCTTCACAACAAATACCTGTTGCTCCTGGCTTGTCTAACTATCGCCGTTGCCGTATTCTTCCCCGCCTGCTGGGTTCTGAACATCGAAGAAGCTAAAGAATTGTTCTCCCGTTCGCATCGATTGTCCCCGGAGAAAAAGTAGCAGTCGCATAAAAAGTCGGGTGGAATAATACCCGCTCCCTCACGGTCGCGTCTCTTTTCTGTCAAAGACCGAGGAAGTATTATTTAACCGCGAGCGTTTCTTTTTCTCGCCGATTCCCTACCGGCGCCGCCACGGTCCCATACTCCGGCCGGCTGAGCTGAGCGATGAACGTGTTGAGCATTTCCATCGCGTCCCAATCCGAATATTGTTTCGGCGGGTGTTTCATTGTAAAGGCGCTGATCGCCTCCAGCGGTCCGCTGATCCCCTTGTCCTTGGCGAGCTTGCAGCACCGGATCGCATCCACCGCTACTCCCGCGCTGTTCGGGGAATCTTCCACGCTGAGACGCAATTCCAGGTTAAACGGCACGTCGCCGAATTGCCGGCCTTCCATTCTAATGAAACAAACCTTGTTATCATCCTGCCACTGAATAAAATCGCTCGGTCCGATATGGATATTTTCCGGGGCCAACGGAGTTGAAAGCTGCGACTGCACCGCCTCTGTTTTGGAAATTCGTTTGCTCTTGAGCCGGTCGTGATTGAGCATGTTCAAGAAGTCTGTATTGCCGGCGGTATTGAGTTGATAAGTCCTGTCCAGTTTCACACCGCGGTCGTTAAATAATTTCGTCAGCACACGATGTGTGATTGTCGCTCCCAGCTGGCTCTTGATATCGTCTCCGACGATCGGTAATTTATGATCCTTGAATTTCTTTGCCCACACCGGGTCCGACGCGATAAATACCGGAATGCAATTGACCATTCCGCACCCCGCCTGGATCGCCGCGTCCGCGTAAAACCGCGCCGCCTGTTCCGATCCCACCGGCAGGTAATTGATTAAAACATCCGCCCCGGTCTCTTTGAGCACCTTGACCACATCCACCGATTTGTTATCCGACAACCGAAACGCCCGGTGTTCCGGATAATCCGCCATGTGGCTTGGCACCCCATCGAGCACATTACCCATTTGAACGGTAACATTCATCTTCGGGACATCTTTGCAGAATATTTTTGTGCAATTCGGATGGGCAAAGATCGCTTGCCCGACATCCTGACCCACCTTCCTGCGGTCCACATCGAATGCCGCCACCACCTCGATATCCTCCAGCCGGTAAGGGCCGATCTGAGGATGAGCCAACCCGGCACTCGATAAGTCTTTGCCGTTCCTATAGTAATAAATACCCTGAATAAGCGAACATGCGCAATTACCCACTCCAACAATCGCTAATTTTATCTTGGCCATGAACTTTTTCTCCTGTACCTGTTTTCACACCCTGTACCAATATACTCTTTTCGCGTTCAAATACAAACCAAAATCAAATATGTCGTAACGATTTCAATGCGTCCCATGTCAGGGAAATTAATCGCTCACCCTGTTGATCGACCTTACTTGCCCACAGACCCAAAAGCAATTCCCGTAAAATCGGTTCCGACAATTCACCTTCACTTGGCGGTAGCTGAGAAACCGGTTTTTCAAAGCTCCCCTGTCGTTTGATCATCGATAAAATCCCCGCCGCCGCCCCCACCGCTAAATTTTTCGGCACGACTCCGTAATGCAGGGCTAAATTCATCGTTCCGTAAAGCCGATCCTCATATCCCAGCTTGCGGACATGGTCCCGTCCGACCCGTGATACCAGATCGTTCAAATTCGGATTCACCATCCGTTCCAGAAGGTCGTCCGCATATGCTTGATATCCTTCCGCCGTAAAAAGCGTATCCTTAAAATTCTGATGCCGCCTGATCAGGGCCGCCCCGGATTCCTCAATAAACGCCCTTCTCGCAATCGCCATGATTTCTCGATCATTCCCCGCCTGGGCCACCGTCGTCATCCCCTTCCAGTCCGCCAGGTACGCCAGTAACGCATGAATCGCGTTATGGCCATACAATTTCGCCTCTTCAAAGGGCAGTAAATTCTCTTTTTCAATAAAAACTTCGATACCCCGCTGATACCCCGCCAGGTCGATGCGGGAAATCAGGATGCGATTAAACTCTTCTACCAGCACCGCCCGGCTGATCCCCGGTGTGATTGTGGTCAGTCCAAGCCGACGGATTTCATCCGCATCGGTCAGCACCCCGCTCATCTTTCCGATCACGGTATTCAATATCCGAACCGTCGCAAGCTCTTCTGCCGGAACTTTTTTCGTTAAATGCTCCAAAAGAATTTCCGCCGCGTGATTATGATTCTCCGCCGCATAGATCACTCGCGGCAATTCACGGCCTAATCCTTCGGCAAGCAGACTTACCACGCTCGCCTGATCCCCCAGCGGATAAATATTCACACTCGGCAAGCCCGTCGCCATCTCATCGGAAGTCGAAATCGCCTCAATAATCGTTTGCCGATCTTTCGCCTCACGCGGATTATAAAGCTCGATCCCATTTAACTCAAATTGATCAATACGGTCCTTTCGTGCGATATTGATCGTATATCGCCCGCCATTGGCTCGAATCGCCCGGACCAAATCCTGATCGATTTCCGCCACCACAAACCGCGAAAAGTTCCTTGACCGATAGGCCTCAAATAAAAACAATCCGCTTTGTATCGGCCCAAATCCAAATCCGACAAATGTCTTATCGCTTTTTTCCGCCATCTATCGCTACTTCCTTAAATTCACTTTCAAAAACTCTTCCTCTTTGTCTTTTTCCCAGTAATCGACGAATTGCAATTCTTGAACATCGGCATGTGGATAAAGTATCACTTTTCCATCCACTTTCGCTTCCTCGATCATCTTGAGCACTGCCGGGGCATGTCGCAGCGATCCGATCCCGCACACGTAATTTCCCGGATCGATGTCATTCCGCGCGATGGCCGCCAGGGTTGCTTTTAAATCCGAAGGCTCGCCGCCGCTCGACCCGACCACCTTGATCTCATCGTAATGAACTTTGATCGCGTCGATTTGCAGAATATTCTTCCCCTTCGGCAGCCCTCCGAATAAATTCGCCACCCCGCCCTTGCCCAGCAGTTCCAACGCTCCCTGCTGCACCGGCTGAACACCCACCGCCAGGATAATATCATCCGCGCCGGCGCCATTTGTTACCGACGCCAGCGTTTCTTTGAGTTTTGCACCGTTCACCGCCATCAAATTGATCCCCAGCCCTTTTGCCTTTGTGCCAACGGTCCTGATCGCCATATCCAATCGCTCCTGGATCAAGTCCGCGACGATCAAATTCCTGGGCCGAAACCGCATCGCCATTTCCAGGTGCATCCTGCCCATCGATCCCGCCCCGATTACCACCGCCGTTCCGCCGGGAAGTAACCCCAGTTTCGGCACTCGCGGAGCAAACGGGCTTTCCTTGTAAATATGAAACTGCCGCTCCTGGGCTGAATACACGCACGAAATCGGTTCACCCATCGACACCGCAAAATAAGACAATGTCTCATCCGGCAGCGGCAGCAAACATTGTCCCTGTAAAACTTCTTCCTGGATAAGAATATATTCCGCCAGATTCCCATTTAGCGTATAACCCACCGCGCATTTATTCATCCCAGCGGCATTATTGTTATAACGCTCTCGATGGCAGATGGGGGCAACGTCTACCGCCGGCTGAATCGCGAATCGCTGTCCGGCTTTATACTGTCCCGCTAAATTCTTCCCCGCCTTGACCACCGTTACCGAACCTTCGTCTCCGAGGATCACGGGAAACTTTTCCACATCCCAGCCGTTTAAAAACGTATGCTTACTCCCCTGGGACACCAGTTTCAAAATCGAAGTACAAACCCCCGCCGCGTCCACCCGGCACAGCAGTTGATTATCTCCAACCGCCGGCACAGGCACCTGGACCACTTTGACGTTCTCAAACCCAACCCCGCAGCAAACAACAGCCGTCATCGTCTCCGGCACAATAATTTCTTTCACATCCCGATACACCGTCAACTTATTCATTAGCTATTTTCCTTTTTGACTACTGCCTTATCCAATTCCCGCCCGTGTAATGTCGTGCAGGTGAATCATGCCGATTGGCCGATGCGTTTGGTCGCACACCGGCAGTTCAATAATTTTATATTCCCGCAAAATTTCCAGAGCCTTAACCGCCATCATCTCCGGCGCGACGAATTTCGGGTTCCGCGTCATAATCTGGCCGATGGGTTTTTCCATGTTCACCTCTCCTAAGGTCAGGTATCGCCTCAGATCGCCGTCTGAAAAAAATCCTACCAGCTTGCCCGTCTCATCCACCACGCTCGTTGCCGCCAGTTTGCATGCCGTCATCGTCAAAATCGCATCCTTGAGCGTTGTATCCAGGTTCACCACCGGATTCTCCTTGCCCGTGTGCATCAGGTGCGAAACCTTCGTCAGCAATCGCCTTCCCAGCGACCCGCCCGGATGAAGCCTCGCGTAATCCTCCGGCTTAAATCCATGTGCCTCCAAAAGCACCAGCGCCAAAGTATCTCCGAGCGCCAGCATCGCCGTTGTGCTCGCCGTGGGCGCCAAATCCAGGGGGCAGGCCTCACGTTTGACGGAAAGGACGAGCGACACATCCGCGTGTTTCGCCAACTCCGACTCCGGATTCGAAGTTACCGCAATCAAGGGCGCCCCGATATGTTTAAGGTATGGAATAATTCGAAGCACTTCCTCCGTCTGCCCTTTATGCGAAAACGCCAGCGCCAAATCTTCCTTCCCAATCATTCCCAGATCGCCATGCACACCTTCCGAAGGATGCATGAAAAACGCCGGCGTTCCCGTCGATGCCAGCGTCGCCGCTACCTTTCGGGCAATATGCCCCGCCTTGCCCATTCCCGTTACCACCACCCGGCCCTCGCACGCCAGCATCATTTGTATCGCCCGTTCAAACTCCGGCCCAAGCACGCTGGTCAACCCCGCCACCGCCTGCGCCTCCAGGTCGATTATCCGCCGCGCAATCTCAATGTAATTTATTTTTCCATTCATAAATATCTCTTTTCTACTTCGTGGCTAACAACTCTTCCTCTCCCGCCTTGCACCATTGCCCGTCTTCAAGCTTAGCCGCCACCTTCGGCAAAGATTCTTTTAATTTCGCCAAAGGTATCAATCCCAACTCATGCAAACAAGGATAAACAATAATCTTCCCCGCCAGCGTCCGATTCTCCACCGCCGCGATCCCCTCCACCGCTCCCGCCATTCCGCAAATCGCGTCCACCGACGAATTCGTATCCAGCATCCCGCTCTCGATCTTCGACAAAACAATCTTCATATCCCGAATCACCGATCCGCTCGTCCCAAACATATAGCAGTGATTTTCGATGTACGTATCCAGGTCCAACTCCTGCTTCGTCGGCGCCGGAATCCCCGCGAAAATATTGATCAAACTCTTATCCAGACTATCCCGTATCGCGTCGGCCACCAGCGATCCCACCGGCGCCATCAAAGCAAAATAACTGAATTTTTCCTTCACAGGAGTCTTCTGTGAATTGACCATTCGCAACTGAACGTGGTTCTTTTTCGCCAACGGGCCCGCTTTCTTCAAAAGGGACTCCAATCGCCCCTCGTCAAAATCAGTTCCTACCAGCAAGATATTTTTAGCCTCGCAGCACACGTCCCGGATCACATGCATCTGCCCCATCGGTCCGCCCGCTCCGATCACAATGATCTTTTCACCCTCGCGGATTTCCCCTGTCGCCGGGATAAACCGATAAGCGTCAGCCGCACTTGTTCCGGGAGTTCCCACCCATCGAACCATTCCATAATGAACTCGTCCCACACCCACGCAAACCGCCTGACCGATTTTTTTCCCGCCGGTCACAATATTGATCAGCCCCTTGGCCGCCAGCTTGTCGTTTAAAATTTCAATCGTCGTTTTCTTCGCACCAAAATAAATGATATCGTCAAATTCTTCTTTGCCCGCATCCGCTGCATTCTGTACCCACGTTACCGGCACTCCCAGACCTTCGAGTGTTTTCCGCTGCTCAGCATCCGCAGAAATCGCCGTCAAACTTACCGGCGCATTCTTACCCGAAATAATTTCCCTCATTCCTTCGATTTTATGACCCGCCTCCGCCGCCACCAGCATTTTTCCACCGTGCTTAATCGCCCGCCGTTCGGGATTAACATAAGAATCTTCCACGCATGCCCACGGCTCGACCAGACACACCGCCGACGCGCTCATTGTTTCGTTCACCGGGATCAAAAATCGTTCTCCGGTCTTAGGGTCCATTATCACCCGCTCATCCATCAAAACGTATTCCTGCAATCCTCCCTCAAAGTTATATCCAAATGAACCATTGGAATTCGCCGTCCGAAGTTCCCGGTAATCGGTCTGCACCAAAACGCGTTCTCCCAACTTATGATGCCGAACCTTGTCGCCGATTGCGCAAATCCGGCAAACCGCCTCATGCCCGGGCACAGTCGGCTTATCTCCCGGCACATAACTCGGTATCGTTTTTAAAACCTCTTGTTCGATCCCCGACAGAATCTTGCTTTTCCGCGGATGATCGGCAAATTGCTTAAGCAATTTCAAATCCGAAAAGCAAAGTCCCACCGCCTCCACCTTTGCCAGTAGCTGGTAAGGCCCAGGCTGAAAAACTTCCTTCTCTTTATTTAGTCGTAACTGACTGGGTCCAACCAACTGAACCGCATATTGTGTCGTTGGAATTTCAAAATAATTTTTATTCATTTTTTTCTTTAATCCAAAATCTAAAATCCAAAATTGTCAGGAGAGCATCACCTGTCCACCGGTCACCGGTATCGCCTGTCCGGTCTCATAGTTCTGTTCCATCAAATAATAAATGGCCTTCATCACGTCCGCCGTCCGGCATCCCCTGCCCATCGGAACCTTGCTCTCATAAGTCTTGCGAACGTCCTCGATCGTCTTGGCACCCGGCACTTTCCCCGACCGCAGGTATTGTACGAATAATCCGTTATTCGGATCCGACCACAACGGCCCGTCGAAAAAATTCCCCGGACAAATCGCATTGACCTTGATTCCGTCTTCCACCAATTCCAGCGCAAACGATTGCGTCAAACCGATCCCGCCGAACTTGCTGCCGGCGTAGGCTGCGTTTCGGTTCGACCCCACCAGCCCCGATTTGGAATTAATCTGAATAATATCGCTCCAATAGTCTGGTTTCGCCAGGTGTTGAATCGTCAACACCCGCGACGCCTTCTGCGCACAAAGGAAATACCCCTTGTAATTCACCGACGTCACAAAATCAAAATCCCGTTCCAGCTGCGTCTTGACGCTGCCCGCCTTGAGCACCCCTGCATTGGAAATAAAAACATCAAATCCCCCGAACGTTCGAATAACCGCCGTTATCGCCTCTTCAATCGAAAAACCGTCCGCGACGTTTACCGCCAGACCCACCGCACGATTCGGGAATTTCAAATTAATCTCCCTGGCCGCTTTTTGGGCTCCCTGCACGTTCATATCCAAGATCGCCACGTGCGCCCCCTGATTGGCAAGGTCCTGGGCGATCTCCAATCCGAACCCCTGGGCCGCACCCGTCACCACCGCCACTTTACCGCTCGCCCGGCCCATCCGACTTACTCCCACCGAAATTTTCCGCCGATACGACTCCACCTCCCACTGCTCGATAAATTTCCTGTCCCGCTGCCGCATGTAATCCACTCCCCCCAATCGTTTGGCCCCGGCCATCACTTTGATCGCGTCCAGATACACCAGTTGAGCCGTTAGCGCGCCCCTGAAATCGTCCCCCGCCGAAAACATTCCCAATTCCTTGACCAAAATCACATAAGGTAAAAATTCCGTCTCTTTTTCGTGCTGTTGGACGGCAGATCGAAGCCGTTCCACCAGTTTCTCCGGCGTTTCGTCTTCTTTCGTCTCAAACCACATCGGAAATGCCTTGCAATAAACGATTTGGTCGGGTGTGACCGGTCCGCCCCTGGCTGCTTCTTCGCCCATCGACCCGCCCACCAGACTCATTGCCGTCGCCGAATCGTCGAACTTTACAATCTGTAAATGTTCCTCCGTTGAGAGCAACCCCCGAAGGGCCGGGCCGATGACATTCATCGTCCGCCAACCCCCGTCTGCGCTCTGGTGTCGGACATCCCCGAAAACATGCTCAGCCGGGGTGCTCTCCAACCTTAGGCGGATCGTATTGATTACCCAATCCGTATGCTTAAAAATCTCTTCCGTAGTATCCCCGCAAATAATCAATCCGTGATTCTGCATCAGCACCGCAGCCGGACAGTCCCGTTTCGCCTGCTCGGAATATTCCTTCAACGCTTGCCGAAGCGTCTTGGCCAGCATGAACCCCGGATCGACAAACGGAATCCAGATAATTTGGTCCCCGAACAATTCCTTCGCCAGGTCCTGTCCTTTTTTACAGCACGTGATCATATTCGCCAGTGTGGCGTGGCTGTGCACAACAAACTTTCGGGGCATCAGATGATGCAGAACCGCTTCCACCGATGGCCGTTGCCCTTTTTCCGGGTGAATCCTCGCACCCAGGATCGCCTGTTTGTATTGCTCTTCCCGTTTATCGACGTCGTCAGAAAGCTCCCCGGCCAGTAATTTTTCCAAGCCGCCGCGATCCATCTCCACAAACCCTTCCGGTCCGATCGACGCCAGGGCATGGCCGCTTCCTTTGATAAATAACCGATCTCCCACTTTTACGGAGGTATTCCCGCCGCCCGCCAGGATAAAATCCGGGTCCGATCCATAATACCGAGAAAGTTTTACCAGCATCTCCATCGGCGTATCCGAACCGCTGAATGCCGGACGTTGAATTTGAGAAACCATAATTATGCTCCTATTTTTCTAACGCAGATAAACGCGGTTTCATCCTTGTTGGTATTTCCTAATCACCGCGGCGCCGATTTTCGCGAACGCACCGATCCGCTCTTCCTCGGTCGTGTAGGCCGGGTTCGGATTTCCCTTATTATCCACAAACCCGCACTGCCCATGCAACGTTAAAAACTGATGCCCCGCCGCCACGCATGCCCCCTCCCAGAAAATTGCCTTGATATCTTCCGGTACCGGGATCTTATTCAAACAGGTCGGTTCGATTCCCAGCAGGTCCAGCGTATTATGTTCCGTCCCGCCCGACACCGGAATTCCCGCCTGCCGCATGGTTTTAACATAATGTAAAAGCACCTGGGGCTGATTTCGAATCGGAATATACTCCGCAAAATAAACCTTTCGCTTTTTCAGGTCTGCGATCAATTTTTCCACTGGTTCTTCATAAAGACAAATCGGCGAGGCCCCATCCGCCAGCGTTGGGTAACACGGAATCCCTCCTAACTCCAAAATCAACGAGTACGCTTGCTCAAAATCAAGAAACGTCTCCTGGACAAACCCCGCCTTGCCCGCCTTCATCAAATGGGACCGAATTTCATTTTGTATTTTCACCTCGTCTTCCGGACCCGCTTTCGACTCCACCCCAAAAATCTCCCCCAGTAGTTTACCTCGTCGCGGACCCGGCACGAGCGAAAAGAATGCTTCCTGAAACGCCTTTGCCACATGTCTTTCTTGTAGTGTAACCCGTTCCTTCGAACATCCATGTCGCCGACAAACCTGCTCGACGACCTTCTGGGCCGTCAATCCCGCAGCCACCCCTTTTCCTTCAAACACCTTCGTCAAAAGATCGATCATCTTCCCCATCCGCTCTGTATCATTCCCGCGAATAGCAGCAATAATCTGCTGTGCCTTCTGGGTCAAATCCCCAAATCGAGTAATCCCTTTCCCGCAAAGATACATCTTCCCCGGATTACCCGGATCATTCACTTTCACCCCCGCCTTCACCAGTTCGTCGATCAGGCAAATAACCTCCAGCCCGAACACAGGGAAAATCCGATGCTCCCGCCCTAACTGAAAAAAATCACCATAAACCTCAAAATCATAATAGTTGCTCAGCCCCACCACTGTGACTTGTTGCCCCGCCGCCAAACGCACCGCCTGCTCCACGTTCTCAAACGCCGAAAAATTAGGCGGTAAATGAATGTGCGAATTATTCCGAACCCACCCAATAGACGATTTCTCTCCCAGACGGCGCATTTCTTCCACACTGCCAAGCCCACGCAAACAATCTAAAGCGGTCTGAACCAGCGATTTCATATTTCTTCTCTTTACTTGATTATTGGAAATTGAGTGTTGGATATTGGATATTTAATTACCGACAACGATTCGGATCGCCTTCCTCGGCGGCAAGTGCAGTCCCATGAAAAGGGCGTCCTCCGCCGCCTCTTTAATCGCCTCGCTGATCGTCGGATGGGCAAACATCACCTCCACCGCCTGGGCGACGCTCATCTTCTGATGCAAAATCACTCCCGCCGCGGCAATGCACTCGGTCACGTTATGCCCCATCATGTGCACCCCCAAAACTTCGCCCGTTTCCCGATGCCGGATCACCTTGGCAAATCCGTCCGTGTCCGCCACAGCCATCGCCTTGCCCAAAAACGCCAGCGGAAAATTCCCGACCGAAATCGGTATCTCCTTCTCCTGTGCTTCCTGGGTGCTCATCCCAACGGCGGCAATCTCCGGAAACGTATAAACGCACCCCGGCACCGGCGAATCGAATTTCTTGTCATGCCCCAGCGCATTCTCCACCGCCACGATCCCATGTCCTGAAGCGGCATGGGCCAGCAAACACCGGCCATTGGCGTCTCCGATGCAATAATATCCCTTCACTGCCGACTCCATCTGATCGTTCACTCGCACAAACCCCCGATCCGTCGCGATCCCCACCGTCTCTAAACCAATTTCCCCAGTATTCGCCCGCCGTCCGGTCGCCACTAACGCCTTGTCCGCTTCAACCGTCTGGCCATTACTCAAAACCGCTTTGACTCCTTGCCCCGTTGTCGTCAATTCCTGAATTTTCACATTGGTAAAACATTTGATTCCGCGTTTGGCAAAGATTTTCTCCAGGGCGTCTCCCAACTGGCCATCCATGTTCGGCAGCAGTTTCGGTAGCATTTCTACTACCGTTACTTGTACGCCAAACGGCTGCATCATGCAGGCGAACTCACATCCGATCACTCCGCCGCCCACAATGAGCAACCTCTTGGGCAGCTTTTTCCAATGCAGCGATTCATCGCTCGTGCAAACTAGTTCCGGATCCGTCGGCCACCCCGGAATCCGCGAAGGCACCGACCCTACCGCCAAAATAATCTTATCGGCTGTGATTTCCTCCCCCGCTGATCCGTTTTTCCGAATAGCAATTTTCCCCACCCCGTTTAAAACCCCTTGCCCCTCAAAAATCTTTACCTTCCTCGCCCCCAGCAGTCCCTTAATCCCCGTCCTAAGCGTCGCAAGAATCTTATCTTTTCGTGCCTGTATTTTCTCCCAGCTAAACCCCACCTCGCCGCCAACTTCGACTCCCAAATCCCCCGCGTGACGAATATGATGCAGCAATTCCGCCGACGCCAGCAGAGCCTTGGACGGAATGCACCCATTATTCAAACAAGTCCCGCCCAGATTTTCTTTTTCGATAATCGCCACGCTCGCCCCCATCTGCCCCGCCTTCAGCGCCGCTACGTATCCCCCAGGCCCGCTTCCTAACACCGCAATATTAAAATGTTGACTCATGATTTTCTCTTTTCTTCAATCCAAAATTTTCCAGAATCTCTTTTAATTTCGCCATAAACTTCCCCGCCAGCATCCCGTCGATAATTCGATGATCCGCCGACAGCGTCAGTGTCATCACTCGTCCCGCCCGTATCGCTCCGCCGCTCACCAGCACATCCTCCCTTAACGCACCCACCGCCAGAATCGACGCCTCCGGCGGATTAATGATTCCCGAAAACTCCTCGACCCCAAACATGCCCAGATTGGTAATGGTAAACACCCCTTTTCCCATTCCTTCGATCTTTCCACTCCGGGCCGCCGCCGCGATCCGTTTGATCTCTTCGTCAATCTGTCGGAGCGTCATCCGCTCGGCTCCCACCAACACCGGCACGACCAATCCCTCATCCATTCCCACCGCGATCCCGATATTCGCCGTCTGAAACTCCACAATCTCTTCCTTGTCGATCTTGCTCCGAAACGCCGGAAATTCCATAATCGCCTTCGCGCAACTCATGACCACCAAATCATTCAAACTGCAAGGATACTTCGCCTTCTCCTGCTGGTAAAACGCATACATCGGCTCGGCATTCACCGTTAATTTCATATAAAAATGAGGGATATTCTGCTTCGAGAACAAAAGATTCCGGGCGATCGCCTTCCGCATCCCGCTCATCCGCTTACGCACCGCTTCCCCTCCAATTACTACCGATGGGTCTTCCTTCGTCCCTTTCACCAACACATCCGTCGATAAAATCCGCCCGCCAGGCCCGCTCCCAATCCCCACCAAATCCACACCCCGTTCTCCCGCAATCTTCCTCGCCGCAGGAGATGCCTTTACCCGTCCATCGGTCAGTGTTATTTTTTCTTCAATTTTCTTCACCTGATCATTGGAAATTGGGAGTTGAACATTGGACATTATCTTCTCTTCTTGTCCCCGCGACCCCAAAAACGTATCCACATCTTTATCATTTTCCGCCAAATACCCCACCGCATCCAGCACTTTTACAGTCTCGCCTTCCGGCACTACTATTCTCGCCAATCGCCCTTCATCCACAGCCTCCACTTCCAGCGTCGCTTTATCCGTCTCGATCTCAAAAATCACATCCCCTTTCTTAATCCGCGCCCCAACCGCCACCCGCCACTTGAGGATCGTACCTTCCTCCATCGACTGTCCCGCCTTCGGCATCACCACCGGAATAACTGTATTTTGCATCGTAGCCACCGGTCCTTTCTTTTCTTCCGCAATCTGACCGCCCTCGTCCAACTCCGCTATCGGAGCACCAACCCCCACCGTTGTCCCCTTCGACGATAAAATCTTCCTCAAAGTCCCCACCAGCCCAGATTCCAACTCTACCAAACCGTCATCAGTTTCAATCGTAACCAAGAGGTCGCCCCTTTTAACCGATGACCCTTCTTGTTTAAGCCACTGGACAATCGTACCCTTTTGTGTCGTCGGTTTGACCTGAGGCATTTTAATGATATACATAATTAATTTCTTCTCTTTCTGATTCGTGTTTATTTAGTGTAATTCGTGGCTAAAAATTCTTTCTTCTTTAAAAATAAGGAAAAATCTTCCATCAGTCAAGCAAAATTGTACATTTTTGTGTTGATATTTTTATTCAAATGTTGTTTATTTGATGTACAGTGTTGATTTGTTTTGTAGTGGATGAGCATGAATACCCAACAGCGAAGATCGCAAATATTATCGCAAGTCTATGAGCAAGGGCATGTTATGGTCAAAGACCTGGCTGAGGGACTCACTGTCTCCGAAGCCACCGTCCGGCGCGATCTCCGCGCTCTTGCCGACGAAGATCAACTTGAATTAGTCTATGGCGGTGCTACCCTGGTCCGAAATTCCGATTTTTCCTTCCGTTCCAAGGGAATGCGAAACGTCGAAGCCAAACGGATCGTTGGTCGGCTGGCGGCGGAATTAGTTTCCGGTGACGATCAAATTTTCATCGACTCCGGCACGACCTGTTTTGAAATGGCTCCTTTCCTGAAACGAAAGCGAGGCCTGTCTATTATCGTCAATTCCGCCCGACTTGCCTTCGAATTGGCCGACACTCAAGGGTTAAGCGTTATCGCTCTGGGCGGACAATACCGGCCCGATCGAATGGACACCGTCGGTCCACTTGCCGCCTCCACCCTCGATCAACTTCGCGGCTTTATCGCCTTCATCGGCGCCGACGGTCTGTCGCAGGACTTTGGCGTGACCGCGGCCGACATCGATTCGGCCCACATCTATCGCCTCGCCGTCCGAAACGCCCGCGAGACGATCCTTATGGTCGATCACACAAAATTTTTAACCCCGTCCCTCTTTAAAATCGTCGAGTGGGACGCTGTTTCACGACTCGTTACCGATCAAAAACCATTACCGGAATGGATGGAATTCCTCGATTCCCGGGGAATTGAAACCATCTATCCGAATACATTCAAGGAGTTAAAATAACATGCCGAAGTCTCAAATCATAAGTCCCGAGGACGTTCGTAAATCCGGTTTTATCGAATTCAAACCCATTCCGGTCAACCAGTACAACAAAACGGTCAAAGACGAGCTTTCCCGATTCGCCACAGACGATCTCGTTCGTATCCAGCGCGACATGATGCTCATCCGCGGTTTTGAGAATATGCTCAACGAGATAAAACTCCAGGGCAAATACTGCGGATTGGAATACAATCACCGCGGACCGGCGCACCTGTCGCTCGGTCAGGAAGCCTCGGCCGTCGGGCAGGCCTTTTTTCTTGGCATCGACGATCATATCTACGGCAGTCATCGCTCCCACGGCGAAATTCTCGCCAAGGGTTTATCCGCCATCCAGAAACTCGATGACAAAGCGCTGATGGACATCATGAAAAATTATTTCAACGGTGATGCTCTCCGCGTGGTCGAAAAAGACGCCGGTGGCAGTGTCAAGGACCTCGCCATCGATTTTCTTATCTATGGCGCCCTCGCTGAAATCTTCGGCCGTGAGGCCGGGTTCAACAAGGGAATGGGCGGTTCCATGCACGCATTCTTTCCGCCATTCGGTATCTATCCCAATAACGCCATCGTTGGCGGTTCGGGTGATATCTCTGTCGGGGCCGCACTCTTTAAACATATCAATCACAAACCCGGAATCGTCATCTGCAATATCGGCGATGCCTCTTTAGGTTGCGGCCCGGTCTGGGAGGGTTTATGTTTCGCGACGATGGACCAGTTCAAGGAACTATGGGATAAAGACCATCGCGGCGGACTGCCTTTGATCATGAATTTCTATAACAATTTCTACGGCATGGGCGGCCAGCCGGTCGGGGAAACGATGGGCTTCAAAATCCTCGCCCGACTCGGCGCCGGCATAAACCCTGACCAGATGCACGCCGAACGCGTGGACGGCTTTAATCCCCTGGCCGTTATCGACGCCATCGGACGAAAGAAAAAAATCCTCGAAGCCAAACATGGTCCCGTTCTGCTCGATACCATCACCTATCGCTACTCCGGCCACTCGCCCTCCGATGCCAGTTCCTACCGTGAAAAATCCGAAGTCGAAATGTGGCAAAAAATCGATCCCCTGAAAATTTTCGCGGACAATCTTGTTACTGCCGGGGTCTGCAAACACGAATCCGTCGAAACCATGCAGAAACACATCGACAGCCTGATTTTAAAAGCCTACAAAAAGGCCATTGATCTGAATATTTCACCGCGGGCCGATCTGATGGCCACAAATAATCTACTCGAAAAAACCATGTTCTCCAATCAGAAAATCGAATCAATGGACCCGACGCGAAAACCCGAAGTCCTTATGTCGAAAGAAGAAAACCCTCGCGTCAAACAGCTCGCCAAACGCAGCAGAAGCGCCTTCGATAAAGACGGCAAAAAGCTTCCCAAAAGCCAATGCGTCGGTATTCGCGATGCTATTTTTGAAGCGATCCTGGACCGCTTCTACGTCGATCCGACTTTGGTTGCTTATGGTGAAGAAAACCGTGACTGGGGCGGCGCCTTCGCCGTTTATCGCGGTCTGACTGAAGCGTTACCGTATCACCGTTTATTTAACAGTCCCATTTCCGAAGGCGCCATCGTCGGCACTGCCGTCGGTTATGGTCTGGAGGGCGGGCGCGTTATCGCCGAACTGATGTACTGCGACTTTATGGGCCGCGCCGGTGACGAACTTTTCAACCAGCTTTGCAAATGGCAATCCATGTCCGGCGGTCTTTTAAAGATGCCGGTGGTCATCCGCGTCTCGGTCGGTTCCAAATACGGCGCACAGCATAGCCAGGACTGGACGAGTCTATGCGCTCATATTCCCGGCTTGAAGGTCGTATTCCCCGCCACCGCCTACGACGCCAAGGGTCTGATGTATTCCGCCCTCACCGGCACTGACCCGGTCATCTATTTTGAATCCCAGCGAATCTACGATCAGCCGGAAGAATTTCATCCCGGCGGCGTTCCCGAAGGCTATTACGAAATTCCCATCGGCGAGCCTGACGTTAAAAAACAGGGGAAGGATTTGACGATCCTGACGATAGGCGCAACCTTATACCGCGCTCTTGAAGCAGCCAAGATTCTTGAAGAGAAACACGGCATAAGTTGCGAAATCATCGACGCCCGCAGTCTCGTGCCGTTCCAATATGAAAAAGTTCTCGAGTCAGTCAAAAAGACCCGCAAAATCCTCCTTTGCTCCGATGCCTGCGAACGCGGCAGCAGCTTGCAAATGCTAGCCGCCAAAATTACCCAATTCGCCTTCGACGAACTCGATGCCCCGCCCATCGTGGTCGGCGCCCGTAACTGGATCACCCCCGCCGACGAAGTCGAAGACGCCTTTTTTCCCTATCCGATGGACATCGTCGATGCCGTCCACGAACACATTATGCCTCTTAAGGGGTATACGCTCAGCCGCGATTGCTCCACCGCGGACCTGATGCGCCGCAGCAACGCGGGTATTTAAATGATGTTTTGATGCGAAAGGTTTTTACGTGAAATGGAATGATTGCTCGCCAAATCGTTTGGTCTTGCAGAAACATTTTTCCATGACCTTGCTCGTTATGGTCTTGCTCGCGATTTCGTCCGGCGCGGAGGCGGCCAAAAATGTTATTCTCATGATCGCCGACGGGCAGGGTTGGAATACGGTGCAGGCCACGGAGTTCTACGCGGGCGGGCCCGCTGTGTATCGGAAATTTCCGGTTCAACTGTCGGCGAGCACCTGGTCGGCCTCGAATGATTCGAAAGGCAATCCCAAGGGCTACGATCCGATCAAGGCCTGGACGGACTTTTTCTACGTGAAGGGTAACGCCACAGACTCCGCCGCCGCGGCGACGGCCCTGAATACCGGGGTGAAAGTTCTGAACGGCCGGATCAACTGGGGTCTCGATCAAAAACCTGTAAAACCCTTCTCGCAACTCGCCGCGGAAAAGAAATGGTCCACCGGCGCCATTACGACGGTCATGTTCTCCCACGCCACTCCAGCCGGTGTTGCCGCCCATAATGTGTACCGTGAGAATTATTCCGATATTGCCAATGAAATGATCTATCACAGCGATCTGGACGTGATCATGGGCTGCGGCCATCCGTTATTCGACAGCAACGGCAAACCTATGGCCAAGCCGGTCTTTCTCTATGTCGGCGGGGAAAAAACCTGGACGGACATCACCGATGCCAATGGTGCCAACGGTTTTACCTTCATTGAGACCAAAGAAGATTTTGAAAAACTCGCCGATGGCAAAAGCCCTGTGCCCGCGAAAGTCATCGGCACGGCTCGGATTGGCACTACCCTCCAGCAAAGCCGTCTGAGCGGGAACGTCCAGGAAGTCCATTGCGAAACCTTCAATAAGGAGGTTCCCGACTTGGCCACAATGACACGCGGGGCTCTGCGGGTTCTTCATCAAAACCCGAATGGATTTTATCTCATGATCGAAGGCGGGGCCATCGACTGGGCCAATCACGCCAATCAGAAAGGCCGGATGATCGAAGAGGAAATGGATTTCAACCATGCCGTTCAGGCGGTCGTCGCCTGGGTCGAAAAAAAAAGTAACTGGAACGATACCCTGCTCATTGTCACCGCCGATCATGAAACCGGTCATTTGTGGGGCAGCAAGGGTTATTTTTTCCCAATCACGTTTAACGGCGTCCACTGCGTTCCCGGAATGGCCCACAATTCCGGCAGCCACACCAACTCCCTCGTGCCCCTCTTCGCCAAGGGCAAGGCCGCCGAAGCTTTTGCCAATTATGCCAAACAAGACGATCCGGTCCGCGGTCCCTATGTCGATAATACGGATGTTTTCAAAGTGATGCGGGCCGCCCTCGTTGATGATCCGACGTCTACGCCTGGCGTGACGAAATAGTGCCTGCTGCCCAAATTAGCCGAACTTTCGCGGTTATGCTGAAACAGAAATATTTTTGTCAGACAGGGCATTCCAAGAATTAATTTCGCTCATGGTTCCCTTCCTCCCGGCGTTCCGAAATACCTTGCCGCCGGCTTGATCCCGTGGACCTTCGCATACTGAACTATTTTTAATCGCTGATCAAAACGATCTTCCATTTTCGACACCTTTTGCATAAACTCTCAGTAGGTAATATCCATGTTCGCTCCTGTTCGTGGTGGCCTTCTTTCCCCACGGACCGGAGCGACTCTTTTTACCCGCCTGGATCCTTTGGCAAAGGGAACCCTCAATACCTGATGGAGAGTCTGAAGAGATCTTTCTGTCAGGACTCTTAATTTACTTAACCCCGACAGGGGTATACGATGTTCCTTTACTTTTCCAAAGCCCTGAACTGGACACCTTGACAAAAGAACCTTTTAGTGTTACTAATCGTATAATACCATGAGCATAGGATATGTTTATTGGTTTTATGAAATAAACAGACAACGAATTCTGATGGAACGTGAAATGGCACAATACTTAAAAAACAAAATGACCGTCCTGAGTATTGGGGCGTATGTTTTGTTTTTTTGCGGCGGTTCGCAAGGTCCGGTGTTATGTGTTGGTATGGACGGTCATGTGGGTCTCAAGGCCGTTCTGCTGGGTACCTGCAGTAAGACTTCATCGGCTACGAAAAGAACAGAGAACGTCTCGGAGGATGCCTTTCAACCGGTCGACAGCACCTGCGGACCGTGTGTGGATATTCCTCTTTTCGCTCATAATTCCGGGATACCCACTACCCGATCCGTTGGAAACGGGGCTCAGGAACAATACCCCGCAGTAGCTCATGTTTGGCTGACCTCAATCGTCGGTCCGTCTTGGACTGCTCATTCCACTCCCTTTCCCTTCGCCATCGGGCCGTCCCAACCTGGCTTTCCGGCTATTCAGACGATTGTTCTTCTGATTTAAACCCACCTATTTTTCCCTGTTGAGCGGTTACGTTTCCTTTGTACATGCGGATTCGCTTTTCGGGAACGTAATCTGAACTTTCCCTTTTGTTAAAGAATGTTAGGAGATTTTCTCCATGAATTTATGGCGATGGACCATTATGGGGTGCGCGATTTTGGTGGTGTTGTGCGGCTGTTCCCCGGAGCGAACAGAATTTAGTTGGCCACAACCTCGACCATTGGGTAGGGAGCTGGCCGCTTATAAATCTCCACCCCAGCCTACAACGGTTCCGGCTGTTGCCGTGGCGTTTGCGGAACCCAAGGGTCCCTTGATGTTGCATCAAGCGCTTGCTCTGGCTTTGATGAAAAATCCAACCCTGGCTTCCTTCGGTTGGGAGGTCCGAACCAGAGAAGCTCAAGCGCTTCAGGCAGGTCTGCCTCCGAATCCCGATGTTTCGATTGAGATCGAGCGGAAAACGGAAACCGAAGAAGGAACGCCCAGCGGAATACGCGGCGCGGAATATACCGTCGCTTTGTCGCAGGTGATCGAGATGGGCGGCAAGCGGATTAAACGCAGGAACTTAGCCTCGCGTGAACAAACCCTGGCCGGATGGGATTACGAAGCAGCCCGTCTGGATGTTTTGACGCAAGTGTCCAAGGGGTATATCGACGTAGTAGCCGCCCAGGAACGAGTGGCACTGTCGCAGGAATTGATGGGACTGGCAGCGCGATCGCTTCAGACGGTGGCGGAGCGGGTCAAAGCGGGAAAAGTCTCGCCAATGGAAGAATCCAAAGCCCGCGTCGCCCTGGCGACCAGTCGGATCGAACTGAAGCAAGCCCAGCGGCGGCTGGAGGCGAATCAGAAACAGTTGTCCTATATTTGGGGAACGCTTCGTCCGAGTTTTGCCCGAGCGACAGGCAATCTGTATGACGCTAAATCCATCCCTCCCGAGGAAACGGTTCTGTGTTTGATTTCGGAAAACCCCGACATTGCCCGCTGGGCCGACGAGATGGACCAACGGCTGGCGGCGGTGGAGTTGGAAAAAGCCCGGCGCATACCCGACCTGACGGTCTGGGGCGGATATCGGTGGATCGGCGCCGAAAACAATAGCTCCCTGGTCGTCGGAGTATCTTCTCCGCTTCCCATTTACAACCGCAATCAGGGCGGTATCCAGGAAGCAAAATATCGGTTCTCCAAAGGCTTGGAGGACCGGGAATCCGCCAGGATTCGAGTCCGAACGTCCTTGGCGGAGTCGTATGAGGCACTCTCGTCCGCCTATGCCGAAGCCGTTACGCTGCGGCAGGAGGTGCTTCCCGAAGCGCAAAGTGCGTTCCATGCTTCCACGGAAGGTTTCCAGGCAGGAAAATTCGGGTATCTGGAAGTCCTGGATGCCCAGCGAACATTGTTTGAGGCGCGTGGACAATACATCGGCGCCCTTACCAATTATCACAAATCGCGGGCGGATGTCGAAAGGTTAATCGGCACGCCCATCCATTCTCTCACTAACAAGGAAAGGAAATAATATGCGAAAAAAGACAATCCTAACGGTATCAGTTTTGGCGGGAGTTCTTTTCACGGGTATCGCTTATTTTATCTGGAGTGGACCCGCCCTGGCATCGGCGAAAGAAACCGAGCCGGGGAAAATGACGGAGCATGAGGAACATGCCGACCATGAAACAGAAGGAAAACCTCAGGAAGCAACCGGTCATGCCGGGCACGGCGAAGAAAAGCTGGTTGTTCTAACCGATGAGCAAATTAAGAAATTCGGGATCGAAGTCGCACCGGCGGGACCGGGCAAGCTTCAGATACACCTGACCTTGCCGGGCGAAGTCATGGTCAATGCCGACCGGGTTGCTCACATTGTTCCTCGGATACCGGGAGTTGTGCAAGGGGTGCGAAAGAACCTGGGCGATCTGGTAAGAAAAGGAGAAGTCCTCGCCGTTCTGGAAAGTCGAGAATTGGCCGACGCCAAAGCGGGTTTCCTGGCGGCCCGGGAACGACTGTCCATCGCTCAATCCAATTTTACCCGGGAAGAGCAACTGTGGAAAAAGAAAATCTCCGCCGAGCAGGAGTACCTTCAAGCCCGGCAGATACTGGCGGAAGCTAAAATCGAGCTTCGTTCCATTGAACAAAAACTTCATGCCTTGGGCTTTTCCGAGTCTTCCCTGGCAGAATTGCCTCAACAGGAGCACATGAGTTTCACCCGCTACGAGATGGTCGCTCCCTTCAATGCGACGATCATTGAAAAACACCTTACCCTGGGTGAAGCGGTTAAAGAAGACAGTGATGTTTTCACTATCGCCGATTTAAGCACGGTCTGGGCAACCTTTAACCTGCATCAAAAGGATATGACGCGGGTCCGAATGGGTCAGCCGGTCACAGTTTTGGATGGTCAGGAAGGTTCCTCCACGCAAGGAATCATTTCTTTTGTAGCCCCAATTATTGGAGAGCAGACCCGAACCATGCCGGTGCGTGTGGTTCTACCGAATCCCCAGGGTAAATGGCGGCCGGGGCTTTTTGTTACCGGACAGGTTTTGATTGAGAGTGAGAACGTGGCCATTCGGATTCCCAAGGAGGCGGTTCTGCAGATTGACGGTAAGTCCTGCATTTTTGTCAAGACGAAAGAAGGCTTTGAACCTCAACCGGTAACTGTAGGTCGGACAAACGACGTGGACGCCGAAATCGTATCCGGTCTTACCGCGGGACAACCCTACGCCGCCGGGGGAGCCTATACTCTCAAGCTGGAACTGGGCAAATTCAAGGGCGATACCTGTGGTGGACACTGATTGATGTTTCGCATAACTCTTGGCTGATAAGGAAAACTTCATGATTGAAAAAATGATGGGCGCCGCCCTTCGAAATCGAATGCTCATAATACTTCTGGTTCTCCTGATCATTGGATTTGGCGTGGTTGCCTTTAAGACCATGCCGATTGACGCATTTCCCGACGTGACGAACGTTCAGGTGGAGATCGTCGGCAACGCTCCTGGTCTTTCCCCGGTGGAGATCGAAAAATTCGTCACTTACCCGGTGGAAATGGCAATGCGGGGCTTGCCGAGACTTGCGACCATGCGGTCGGTCACCAAGTACGGTCTATCGGTGGTAACGCTGGTCTTTCGGGACGATGTGGATATCTACTTCGCCCGCCAGTTGGTGTTTGAACGTTTAACGATCGCTAAGGAAAACCTGCCCGAAGGCGTGGACGTCGAAATGGGACCGATCGCCACAGCCATGGGTGAAATTTATCAGTACACACTGGAAGGGCACGAGCCAAAGGACCCAAAAGAAAAAATTCAGTATCTGACTGACTTGCGAACACTTCAAGATTGGGTGCTCAGCCCGGTTTTTAAGAGTATTCCCGGCGTCAACGAGGTCAACTCTTTCGGCGGGTATATCAAGCAATTCCACGTCGTGGCCGATCCCGATAAACTGCTGAAGTATAAACTCTGCATTAACGACGTCTACGAGGCCATAGGAAATAACAACCAGAACGTCGGCGGTAACATCATTAACAGTGGATCCGAACAATTCATCATTAGGGGAATCGGATTGATCCGTTCGGACTCCGATATCCGCAACATCGTCATCAAGTCACACAACGGCACACCGATCTTCGTCAACGACGTGGCCGATGTAAAACTCAGCCACGCCACCCGCCAGGGGTTGGCCCTCAAGAACGGAACCGGGGAAACAGTCGGCGGGGTTGTCATGATGCTCAAGGGGGAAAACAGCCTGGACGTGGTCAACCGGGTGGAAGCCAAAGTCCGGGAAATTAACAACGGAACCCTTCTGCCCGCCGAGATCAAAATTGAGCCTTACTATAACCGATCCGAGATCGTCGGCAACAGCATCCAAACCGTGGTCACGACGCTGGCCGAAGGGGCGGTTCTGGTTGTGATTGTCCTGTACCTGTTCCTGCGGAGTTTGCGGGGAGCGTTGATCGTCATCCTGGCTTTGCCCTTGTCGCTGCTGTTGACGTTCATCGTGATGAAGTATCTGAACCTCAACGCTAACCTCATGTCCCTGGGGGGACTGGCGATATCCATTGGTATGATAATCGATGCCACCATCATCCAGGTGGAAAACGTCCAGCGACACCTGAGCGAAAAGGGCGATGCCGTCCACGAGAGTAAACTCCTGACAGTCCTGAAAGCGGTTATGGAAGTTCGAAAGCCCAGCATCTTCGGGGAACTGATCATCGCCCTGACGTTCGTGCCGATCATCACCCTCCAGGGTATGGAAGGCAAAATGTTTTCCCCGTTGGCCTTTACGGTGACGATAGCACTGTTCGCTTCACTATTTTTATCGATTTTCGTAATCCCGGCCCTGTGTTCGCTGTTCCTCAAGCGGGGCGACGAAAAGGAAAGCTTCTTAATCCGGTCGGCCAAGGTAGTTTATTTTCCTTTATTAGACTTGGTATTGCGGACCAAAGCCGTGGTGATGGTCATATCAATCGTGGTCATCGCCCTGACCCTTCTGGCAATCCCCCGGCTGGGAACCGAGTTTATGCCTATCATGGACGAAGGGGCGTTTGATATGGATATTCAACTCATGCCCGGTGTCTCGCTGGACAAGGCCGCCGAAGTCACCGACCTTGTGGAAAAACGGTTAAAACAATTTCCCGAACTGGAAACGGTCGTTGGAAAAACAGGACAAACGGGTCTCGCCCTGGAAGCTCGTGGAGTGGAAAAGACCGGTTTCGTCGGCACGCTCAAGCCCAAGTCCGAATGGAATACCGCCAAAAATCGGGAAGAACTGATCGGCAAGATGCGGGAAGCGGTCGAGGACGTACCGGGTATGGCCTTTAGCTTCAGTCAGCCGATCCAGTGCCGAATCGATGAACTTGTGGCGGGTACCAGGGCACAGGTGATCGTCAAGCTTTTCGGTGAGGATATGGACACGCTGAAGGCCAAGTCCGCCCAAATCGCTTCCGTCTTGTCCACGATCAAAGGCGGCACAGACCTGATCCTGGAGACCGTCTCCGGCCAGCCATACATCTCAGTTAAAATCGACCGCAACAAGATCGCCCGTTACGGTTTGAACGTCAGCGATGTCCTAAGGGTAATTGAAATTGCCGTTGGCGGAAAACCCGCCTCGCAGGTTTATGAAGAAAACCGTTCCTTTGATTTATGCGTCCGCTTTCCCGAAAACAAACGAAATTCCGTGGAAGCCCTGGGTAATATCCTCATCGAATCCGACGGCGGCCTGAGCGTTCCCTTGCGGCAGCTGGCAGACATCAACGTCGAGGAAGGTCCGGTCCAGATCAGCCGAGAGGACGGGCAGCGGCGAATGGGTGTGGAAATCAACGTCAAAGACCGAGATATTGGCGGTTTCGTAAAGGAAGCCCAAGCCAAAATCGCCAAAGAAGTTAGCCTGCCCAGCGGGTACTATATTACCTGGGGCGGCCAGTTTGAAAACCAGCAGCAGGCGATGAGGCGGCTGACGATCATCACTCCCATTGTCGTCGGGTTGATCCTGTTGCTACTCTTTATCACCTTCAACTCGATCAAAATGGCACTGCTGGTCATTTGTAACCTGCCGTTTGCCCTGGTAGGCGGCGTGTTTGCCTTACTCCTATCGGGGTTGTACCTGTCGGTCCCGGCCTCGGTGGGATTTATCGTTTTGTTTGGCGTGGCGGTGCTCAACGGTCTGGTGTTGGTTTCGTACATAGCCCAGCTTCGCCAGGAGGGGCTTGGGGTTCAGGCGGCGGTGCAAAACGCCTGTTCTGCCAGGTTGCGACCGATTCTCATGACAGCCTCGATCACGGTATTCAGCCTGATCCCGATGATTTTTGCCACAGGACCCGGTTCTGAGATTCAACGTCCTCTGGCGACGGTTGTCATCGGCGGACTTTTTACATCCACCCTCGCTACGTTACTGGTCCTGCCGGCCATGTACGGCTGGTTTGAAACGAAAAAATCCGAGGATGTTTTCCCCTAATAGGCTGAGTCTTGGAAATAATCTTATGTTGAAACGCAAAGTTTGTTTTTGGGTCATTCTCGTCACCGGCCTGGTGGTCCTGGCGCTTTACCTTTTCCTGCCTCCGCGTTATCCCCACCTGCGTCCGGCAGATATTCAACCCCTTCCGACCGGTCCCAATGATGGCAGGCTCGTGCCCTTGACGCTGAAACCAAACGTCATTTATGGAATGGGTTTGACCTACAGCACGCACATCAAGGAAACCGCTTCTCCGTTCGATCCGAACATTCCGCCGGTGATCTTTCGGAAGGAGGTTATCTCCCTGTGTTCATCCGATCAAAAGGTCAAATTGCCCGGACGAAAAGACCTTATCGCCAAAGTAGAATCATTGGAACCCGGATTAGGAAAAAAACTGGAGAAAAAATGTCCATCTCTGCCCTTGCTTCTGGATTACGAGGCAGAATTGGCGTTTGTGCTGCTAAACGACGTGGACTGGAAGCGGATGAATGATCCGACCTATGCGCCTGCTCTGGGATATTTTATCGCCGACGATGTAAGCGTTCGGACGCTGGCTGTGCTGGGAGAAGGAAAACCCAATAAATCAGACTACTGGGGGGCGTCGAAGAGTTTCCCCGGATTTCTACCCGTGGGAAAACAGATGTGGGTTCCTAATCACTCTCACGCCAACTCCCTGCTGGTAACCACGTTGACCACCACCGTAAACGGACAGGTTCGCCAAAGCCAATCGACCGACGACTTGATCTATACCCCCAGGCAAATGCTCGCTTTTATTGCCCGGAAATATCCTGACCAGTTACCCCGCAAAGGAGACGTGGTGCTCACCGGAACTCCGGGCGGAGTGGCACTGCGAATCCCTTATTGGAAAGTCAGAATGGGAAGACTCCTTCAACTGGGCTCTCTGACGAAGTTGTCGCTCCTGATACGGTCGAATCGAACCAATAAAAATTTCATCAAGCCGGGCGATACCGTGGTCGTTTCGGGTGGAATTCTGGGGACAATCCAGACTCTTTTTATTGAATGAATTTGGCTATGTTCTTTGAATTGTCATTCCTGACAGAAAAGTGGAAAAGTATGCTCAAGAAACAAAGATGGTTGATTTCGAAGGTGCTTTTCATTGTGCTGACGGTAATTGGCCTGAAGCTCCTTGTTCATTGGTTGGGGTGGGAATTCATCTCCCTGAACCCTTTGTTTTCCGGGATCGTGGCCGGCAATGTCTTTCTAATGGGGTTTCTCCTGAGTGGCGTTTTGGCGGATTACAAGGAAAGCGAACGGTTGACGAAGTAGTGATTTCCCGATACATCCTGGGTATAATGAGACATTACATGGCAAAAACCAAAAGACAAATTGAATCCGAGATCAGTGAAGCGATCATCATGTTCGAGAAAGATTACATGGGGCGCGGGCCGGTGGAAACACGCACCTACCTGATCAACGACTTGGTAACTATCTCAAAACACCTTTTAGCCGATGCAAACGCCGATACCACAACAAAATGCAGGCCAATTTGATCACGCCGAGATAATTCGATGAACGTTTCGCATAGCGAACGAGAATGCCTCGGCACTTGCTTAACCAGCCCAGTGTGCGTTCCACCACCCAGCGGCGGGATGGCGTTTGCGTTTCTTCTCGTCCAGCTTTTCTTCGCCGATGTGCCGAATACGCGGCACATAATCATGTTCCTCCACCGCCCGATGCCCGGTAGGGTTATCGTACCCTTTATCCAAGCACAAGTGCTGCGGCCTCTGCGCCGTGGGTTGCGGTCGTTCCACGACAATCGCCTCCAACGTCGCGGCCAGTAATTTCGTGTCATGCACGTTTGCACCGGCCACCACCGCCGCCAGCGGTCTGCCATCGGCTTCAACCAGCAGGCTGCGCTTTACTCCGGGTTTCGCCCGATCCGTGGGGTTCGGGCCTACCAAGTCCCCCCAAAACGCGCCTTACTCAAGGCGGCGTCGGCCGACTGCCATTGCCAGTCCACACCGCCCAGTTCCTCGCAGGATTCGACCAAGAGCGCCCATATCGGGGTTAGAATATCTTTGGCCACCCACCGCTGCAAGGTCCGATGCACCGAACTGTCATCGCCGAATTCCTTGGGCAAAACATTCCACTGACAGCCGGTTCGCATCTGATAAATGATGCCGTCGAGGGCAGCACGGGCATCCGTGCGTCTGCGGCCGGTACGAGCCGGTGGGTCGAGTTTGTTCAGAATAGGCTGAATTTGTTCCCACAAACCATCCGGAACCTGCCAGATTGTCGGTAAAGGTTCCACCTTTCGTTTCGTGCGTTCCCTCCCTGGCTCCCTTTAAAAAAAACTCTACCGATGATTATCGGCAAAACTATACGTTTTGAGATAGTTACTTAATGATCGCAAAAAAGCAGTCAAGACCGATATTTAACGACCATGTAGGCGCGGGCGGGGGTTTGGGTGGGGTTGGTGATGGCGTGTTTTACGTCGGCGCCGTAGTAGACGGAGTCGCCGGGGTGGAGGGTGACTTTTTGGTCGGCAGATTCGACCTGGAGCTTGCCTTTGGATACCGTCAAGATTTCGACGGTGTTTTGGAAGTGGGGTTCACTTTCGAGAACGCCTTTTGGCTGAAGGTCGATTTGGTAAAATTCGATGTCCTTTTCCAGCGATAACGGGGAGAGTGTGCGGATGGTGCATTGGGTGGTGTTGATGAAGATGTACCGCTCATCCTCCTGGCGGATGACCTGGAAGCGTAGGCGGGTGCCGGGGATTTCTACGATGTCGGCGATGGTGACGTTGAGGGCTTTGGCGATTTTCCAAATGACGGCGATGGTGGGATTGGTTTTGTTCTGCTCGACCTGGGAAAGCATTGCTTTACTTACGCTCGATAGTCGGGCGAGCTGGTCGAGGGAGAGTGTGGCTTGTTTGCGGAACTTTCGGACCTTTTGGCCGATGTTGAGGGAATGGGGGTCGGGGGTGGCGGTCATTGTTTTTGTGCTCCGTTGGAATCGGAAGAGTTGGATTGGAGTTTTCTCAGGAACGATTGATAGAACTGGATGGCTACGGCGTATTCGGCCTGGACGACTTCATCGGCACCGAGTCGAGCCGCCTGGAGACCGACGGATGCGTATTGGGTTCGGGCGACGATGTAAATATTCGGGTTTAATTTTCGCGCAACCTGGGTGGCTTCCAGAACGGCGGGGTCGTCGGGGATGGTGAGGGCGAGAACGGCGGCTTTGTCGATCCCTGCCAGGTGAAGGATGGATTTCTCACGGATATCGCCTTCGATGATGTTGGCTCCGAGTTCCCGCTGGACTTGGCAGGTTTTGGCATTTTTTTCGACGACGACGAAGGGTGCGTCATGTCGGCGAAAAACATCGGCGATGAATCGTCCAGCCAGACCATAACCGGCAATGATAGCATGGCCGGTTTGGCCATCACCGATAGGAACGTGGGTGGAATATTGCGGGGTATAGAGGACCAGGACGGGGGCGTTTTCCGGCCAGTTCATCTCGCCCTTTAGTTTAACGACACCGTTGGTATAGATTCCGGTTATCTGCTCCATTGGACGATCACTCCTTTTTTATTTTGGATCGGAAGAGAAATCGTTCTCTTGCTCTTCTAATCCAAAATCTAAAATTCTTTTAAATTCCTTTCCATGCTCGGGTTTTTTGGTCGCGGTATTTTGGGTCTTCGTTTAAGAGATACTCGCTGCTGACGGCCATGACTTCGGTGTAGCGAAGGGAATAATGCTCCAAGCCTTCCCTTAAAAGATTATCGCTTATTTTTCGGTCGATTTCCAACATTTGGTCACGGATTTTTGTCCATTGGTCAAGATCGAGGGATTCTAGTTTTTTCAGTTCGCTTTGATAAATGTTGGCGGCGGGCCAATCGATTCGGGCGTTGACGTACCAATGGAAAAGCCGTTGGAGCTTGCTTAAAAATAATTCGGTTTCCGGGTCGAACTTCAGGGCGGTGGTAACGAAATAGTTGTCGAGCTTTTCGAGTCGGTCATGGTCGATGAAATTTCCCTCTTCGGCGAGTTTATAGCTCAAGGTGCCGGGGAAGGGATAAAAAAGGCTCCAGCGCATCCGTCCTGGCCGGGTGCGGACGGTCAGGTCGATCGTTTCAAACATTTGCTCGACGGTTTCTCCGGGCATGCCGACCATCAAAAAGACGCTGCTGTGGAGATTGTATTTTCGGCACAGGTCCAGAGCGGCGGCGATCTGGTCGTTGGTCATGTAGCGTTTGAGGAAATTTCGGCGAAGGGCGTCGCTGCCGGATTCGACGCCGAATTTGACGATTCGGCAGGGGGTGGTGGAAAGGGCTTGGGCGCACTGTTCGTTAAAGGATTGGACGTGGGCGTTGACGACAAAGGGGATGGTCAGGTGAGCGTCGTTGTAAGCTTGGGCAAAGTGGGTTACCCAGCCGGCGTCCAGGGTAAATAGATCGTCGTCGAAGATGATCATTTCGATGGACGGATGGTCGGTTTTTAGTTGCTGGATTTCCCGGATGACCCGCTCGACGGGATAGCGGCGGAGGTAATCCCGGCGGGCGTGTCCCTGATCGGCGTAGAGACCTGAAAGCTCGTAGTTGAAGCAGTAGCTGCACCGATAGGGACAGCCTCGGCTGGTGAGCATACTCATCCAGCCGTTTTTTTTGGCCAGGAGGTGATCGAGATCAAAGATTTCATAATCTTCGGGGGGTAATTTTTCAAGGGCGGGGTATTCAGCCAGTGGGTTGATTTTGTACGTGCCGTCGGGCATTTTGATGGCGAGGTTCGGCAGATCGACGACGGTTTGACCGGCTTGAAGTCTGTCCACCAGATCGGGAAGCGTCTCGTCACATTCGCCGAAACCGATCAAGTCCCAGTATCCTTCAGCGATCAAATCGCTCAGGCACAACGTGGCATGGACGCCGCCGATGATTTGCGGGATGTCGGGCAAGGCTTGCCGGAGAACCTCACTGATTTTTCTAGCATAAGGGTACTGCATGGTCTGCACGGAAAAGGCGATCAGGCCGGGATGATAATCGCTAACTTGACGGACGATCTGGTCCGATGTAGGCACGGGATAGAGGCATTCGTTGAGATTTATCAGCAGAACCTGATGACCGGCGTTTTTCAACGCTCCGGACAGGCAGGCCACTCCGTGGTTAAATCCTTCTTCGGCATTCAGGTTCGGATAAATGATCACAATTTTCATAACAATTTATTTTAGTCGAATAAAAGTGAAATTGGAAGGGAAGAACACTCCCTTACGGTCGTGCCTCTTAAAGAAACGATTATTTTGCTTGACGGAAAGTGGAAAGGATTGGATAAATTAGGGTTATTAAGCTGAATTGAACATTTTTTGGGAGTACAGGATGAAAAAGCCAATATCGGTGCAACTTTATTCGGTTCGGGAGGCGGCAGGGAAGGATTTTCCCAGCGTGTTGAAACGAATAGCTCAGATAGGATATGCGGGAGTGGAATTTGCGGGATTGCATAATTTCGAGGCCAAGGAGATCGCCAGGATTGTCAAAGATCTGGGAATGACGGCGTCAAGCGCTCATGTGGCTTTGCCGACGAAGGAAAATGTCGAGCAACTGGCCCAGGACGCTACGGTGCTGGGTTACAAATTTCTGATCAGCGGATTTGGATCAGACGCGATGAAAACGGAGGATGGGGTCAGGGAGTGCGCTGAGAAATTTGCCCAGGCCTCTGAATTGGTCAAACCGTATGGGTTGCAATTCGGAATGCACAATCACTGGTGGGAGTTTGATCGAAAGTTCGGCGGGAAAACTCCGTATGAAATTTTTTTGAACACCGCGCCTGAGATGTTCAGCGAGTTGGATATTTACTGGTCCTCCAAAGCCGGAGCGGACACGGTGAAAGTGGTCCGGACGTGGGGGAAACGCATTCCCTTGTTGCATGTAAAGGACGGGGACCTGGGTGAAAAGATCGTCCATAAGGCGGTGGGGGATGGGAAGGTGCCGGTTCAGTCGATTATTACGGCGGCGGATGACAGTGTCCTGCAATGGGTAGTGGTGGAGTTGGATGCTTGCGAGACCGATATGTTTGAAGCCGTGGAAAAGAGTTATGACTGGTTGGTGGAAAAGGGGTTGGGAAGGGGGAGAACGTAGATTTTGGATTTTAGATTTTGGATTTTGGATTTTATCCGGTATAATTGGCGGCGAAGGTAACAAAATGAATGCCAACAAATTATTTTTCGGCGCATCCCTGTTTCTTTTGGGTATCATTATCGGATTGCTGATCACTCGCTCGGATGGCGGCTTTTCATCGACTCCGGTTTTGGCCCAGACGATGCGGCCGAGCACGGCGGGCGGGATCATGGCGTTTACGGGTCAGATCGACAAAGAGATTTATGGAATCATGATGGTCGATGTCGATGCGGGCACGTTGTGGGTATATCAATATCGCAAGGCAGGGAATCAACTGAAACTCCTGGCGGCGAGGAGTTGGCTTTATGATCGGTATTTGGAGGAATATAACACCAGCCAGCCAACCCCGTCGGATGTGGCCCAGTTAGTGGCTTCGCAACAGCAAAAGAGTCCTTTGAATCCGACGACGGCGCCTGCGGAGGAAGAAGAAAAGAAGTAGGCCACGAATTACACGAATGAACACGAATAAGAAAATGCCTATAATGATATATAGAGGAAGAAATTAACTGTCGCGGTTGCGACTGGAGGAGTAATTATGGCGAGTGAATATTATAATCAAAACGAGGCGATGAAAAGACTCGCCCTGGGTAAAAACGATCTGATGAATCTGGTGCGTGAAAGCAAGATTCGGGAGTTTCGGATCGAAGGCGAGTCCAAGTATAAAAAAAGTGAAATTGATACCTTGGCCATGGAGATCAACCCGTCGGGGGGCGGCGGGGTCAGCGACGCAAGCTCGACGGACGCGGGCAGCGAGTCGGCGATTGATTTGATGCCGGCCGACACCGGTGACGGTGGAACCGATGTCATCTCGCTGGAGGAAACCGGTGAGCAGTCGGCCTCGATGACCCCTGGTAAATCAAGTAAGCCGGGCAAACCCGGCAAGAAAGAGGACACCGTGGTCACTCCGGCCGGGGTGAGCGTGTTCGATGAAGACGAACTGGCGGGCATGGACGCGGACCCGATGGCCAAGACGCAGATCGCTCCGTCCATAACGGATGAGTTATCGATCGAAGGCGGAAGCGGTGGAAAATCCGGTTTGCTGGATATGACCCGCGAAAGCGACGATACCTCGCTGGGGGCGGAATTGCTGGACGAAATTTATTCCGGTGAAGAGACCCAGCCGGACAAGGCCCCTCCCGAGGTGGGTCAGGCGGATGTCTTTGAGCACGTGGACGAACCGTCGGCCCCGGTGCGTCGGATGGTTATGCAGGTCGAAGATCCTTTTGCCGGTTTGTTTACCGGACTGCTGGTGGCGGCGGCCATTCTGCTGGCGTTTTCCGGATTGGTGGCGGCGGGATTGGTCGTCGGAACGCTGCCCGCATTTATCGGATGGCTTTCCAGCAAAATATTCATCTGGATTATCATCGCCGTGGTCGTGGTCGCGGCGGGATTGGGCGTGGGATACGCCCTTGATAAGAAAATGGCCGCTTGATAAAAATGACTAAATCCTAATGTTTTAAAAACCAGTTTCGAGTTTCGGGTTTCGAGTTTCGGGTTCAAAAAAACTCGAAACCTGAAACTCGAAACCCGAAACTTGTTTATGGTAAAGAGACAGTTACGCACGAAATTAACCGGTATCCTTCTTGGGTTATTCGGGACCCTGGTCGCGAGTTTGGGATTCTATTCGGGGGTCTATGAGCGTTTGGAGCGTCTGACGCTGGACTGGCGGTTTCGTTTACCATATTACAAAACCGGGATTAAAGACAGCGGACAACTTTGCATCATCGGGATCGATGACGGGTCTTTAGCCAGTGTCGGGGATTGGCCGTGGCCTAGAACGCATATCGCCAAAATAATCAATTTGCTAAATGAGCTGGAAAGCAGGGAAATCCTGGTCGATCTTGTTTTTTCCATGCCGAAATCGACGGATAAAACCACGGACAATGAAAAGGTTGGCGAAGATGACCTGCTTGCCCAGGCCTGCCGAGAGCAGGGAAAGGTAATTCTATCGTCCTATTTTGCTCCCAGTCGGGAGGGGGCGGAAATTGTTAATCTACTGGTTTCAAATTTTAAACTCACCCCGGAAGGTTTGGCGAAAAAAACGAATCTGACCGTCAACGCCTGCCGTTCAAATTTTGTGTCACTCCGGCGACGTGCCGCCAGGAAACTGGTCATGGATTTACTTGCGCGCCAGCCGAAATTGAGTCAGGACGAGGTGGTGATCAAGACTCTCGGCAGGAATTGGATGGCCTATAGCGACCAGAAACGGGAACTGGAGCGGGCCTACGACTATATTCAAGCGTACCTACAGGTTCGGGCCAAGGCGGGGTGGATGATCGAGGAAAAAGACCTGCCGCCTCCGATCCGGTTAATCGGGGATAATACGCAGATGATCGTGCCGATTTCGAAGCTGTCGGCAAGTTGTTGCGATGTGGGATTTGTCAATTTTGACCCCGATGCGGATGGTAAAGTTCGGGAGATTTCCCTGCTGAAGTCGTACGAGAACATGATTTATCGCCAGTTGGCCTTAGCGGGGGCCTGCCAGTACTTGAAGATCGATCCGGACAATTTCAGAATTGGGGCAGCCGGTATCGATCTGGTGGGCAAGTTTGCGGAAATTCCAGAGAAAAAAGACGTGATCTTGCGATCGCCGGAGAAATCGGGCATTCATATCCCGGTTACCAGAAATGGGAATATGATCCTCAATTGGTATGCCCCGAAATCCAATCGCTGGGAAGAAAGTTTCAGCAATATCATCCCCGCAAGCCGGCTTTTGGAAATTGTATTTAACCAGGAATCGCTTCAGAAGAACCGCCGGATTTTCACCGACGCGATGCCGATGACGGTGAAACGATGCTTACCGGATCAATACGAGCAATATATCAAACTGATAAAGCGTCTGCCGCTCCTCCAGGAAAGCGTAGACAATATTTCCGAGGATTCACCGACGACGGCCCCTTCGACCACGATGCCCACCACGACATCCGCCCCGGCGACGACACTGGAGGATGATTTGAGGACTACCTGGGAAAAGACCAAAGCCGAGGTCGATAAAATTGAAAGCGATGCTTTGGAACAATTGGACTGGTTGTATAGCCAACTTTCGCAATTGCCCGCAAACGAACAATCCAGGGAGGACAACCAGCAAATCCGAACTTTATGGCGATGTTTAAATCATCCCGAGGAAGTCCGAAAAATCAACGCGGACCTGGAACTCGCCCTCAATCAGAAAATCGAAGAAATCACGCCGCTAGTCCGGGAAAAGATCGCTTTGATTGGCTATACTGCGACAACCCTCACGGATTTCGTTCCCACTCCCGTGTTCGACCGATGTCCGGGCTTGCTCGTCCATGCCAATATTTTGAATCAGATACTGCAAAAGTCATTTCTCAGCGAATCGGAGCGTAACAGCGATCTTTTGGTGATTTTGGTGATCGGCACGGTGGTCAGTATTTTAAGCGCGCAGCGGTCGGCGTTCGAGGGGTTGCTGTGGATGCTGCTTTTGCTGGCGGGGTTTTCCTTCTTTACCTGCTATGTGGTTTTTGGAAAGTTGCATATCGTTTCCTCGCTGGTCGGACCGGCTGGGGCGATTGTGTTAAGCTGGTCGCTGGTGAGTTTCTATCGGCAATTGACGGAACGCCGGGCCAAGCAGATTTTTGCCGGACGGCTAAGCCAGTATACGAATCCAGCCCTGGCGAGAAAAATTGCCGAACACCCGGAGGGATTGGAAATATTACCGGAGCAGCGCGAGGTCACCTGCTATTTCAGCGACCTGGCGGGATTTACCCCGTTGGCGGAAAAGCTTGGGCCGGAGCAGACGGTGGCGTTTTTAAATATTTACCTGGAGCACATGACCGAAGTGCTGGACCGGCAGGAGGCCTTTGTCAACAAGTTCCAGGCCGATGGGATTTTCGCATTTTTTAATCCTCCGTTGCACAACCAGGACGATCACGCGCGTCGTGCCTGTCTGGCCGCCGTTGAATCACAGATCGCCCTTCCGCACATCCAGGAACATTTGGCGGACCGATTTCCTTCACTGACAGAACCGCTTCGGATGCGGGTGGGAATCAGCACAGGTCAGGCCGTGGTGGGCGATTGCGGATCGACGCGGAAATTTGATTACACGTGCCTGGGCGATACGGTGAATCTGGCTTCGCGAATGGAATCGGCGAATAAATTTTTCGGAACAGGGATCATGATTTGCGACCGTACAAGCCGGGAAATGGGAGACGACTTCCTGGTCCGGCTGCTGGGAAAAATTCGCGTGGTCGGCAGGGAGCAGTCGGTGGTCGTTTATGAATTGATCGGATACCGGAAGGATCATGAGGATTTAATTGAATTTGCCGAATTATTCGATCAAATGGTTTTAGGTTACTGGCAGGGGGAATTTGATAAGGTCGGGACGATGCTGGATCGACTGGAACAACTGAAATCCGGCGACCGAAGCATAAAGGTCTATCGGGGACGTCTTGAACGGATTGGCAAAACCGACCGGCAGCATTTCCAGGATGGCGTGATCGACATTGGAACGAAATAACCATTCCTCGTTGTAGTATTCGACGCATCGGCGAAGAAAAATTGGACGATCAAAGGCGGCAAACGTTATCCGGCACGTCGCTGGGTGGTTGAACGAACGTTGGGTTGGTTGAGGGCGATTGTATCGGTTAGAAGGTGTTTTGAGATAGTTTTTTAGTCATTTGCTTTCTACCATTCCGCTTCAAGTTGCTCGACGATGGTCTCGGCCATTCGGTCAACCGCCCCTTGCAGTCCCGTCCATTCGCTCTCTCCGACCGGCCTGGAGAAATCGTAACTTTGCAGCCAGCGGTCCTTACTGACCAAAATCTTACCTGTGCGCAAATCCTTCCATTGGAATTTGACGATGAGCGTCATCATGGTTTCCCGGGGAAGATTGAGTTTGAAATCGCGGCCCATCGTTCCCTCGCGGACTTCCATGACCTCACCGGTCAGCAGGGTGTCGGCTACCTTCTCGTCTTTCAGTTTATATGGTGTATCCATTTGAATTCGTTTTTTGATGGCTTCGGTCAGGTCCATTTCGATTCGCCGGCGAAATTCCTTCGACCCGAACGGTTTGACCGCGATGGAACAGACGTTCGAGCGAAACGGTCGGTCCGTCGAATAACTGCATCCTGCTGAAACCGCCAGAGCCAAGCCGACAACTGCTATGGAAATACATTTTACATTTATATTATTTTTCATCATCTCACCGTTTTCAACAAGAAATTAACTTTCGCTCTCGACGCTGAATCCCATTCGTGCCAGTTCGGTCCTTGACTGCTGGGCCCAGAGCGTATCAGGCCAGGTTTTCATCACGTATCGGAAGTAATATTCCGCCGCCACCGGCTTGTGAATATGCCGATAAAATCGTCCGACTTCAAACTCTTTTTCCGCACGCTTAACCCGAATTTGCTCAAGGATGGTGGGAACGTCTTCACGTTTGGCTTCGTTGGGGAAATTTTCCAGATATTCGTTATAAAGCTCGCCTGCCTCCAGCAAAGGAGTGTCGTCGAAATAAATACCGGGGAAAGACGCCATCGCCGACGCAGACGCCCTGGACAGCGCAATCCGGCGATAACGGGGCGATTTATAATCTTTGGCCAATCGGCGATAGGAAATTTCCGCCAGTTCAAACTGCCCGGACTTGAAATAATATTCGCCTTTAGTCCAGAGGGACACTTCCGCGATCCGGTATCCACCCGCCAGTTGTTCGATCTGGCTTAATATATCCAACGCTTCATCCGAGGCATCCAGAAACAGAATCCCCAGCACGCGTTTTTTCTTCCCACCCAGCCAGGTCTTGGCAATATCTAATTCCCGACGAATGGAAATGGCAAATTCCCGCGTATTTGGAAAATCATTGATGACCTGTTTGTATCTTTTATCCGCCTGGCCATATTCACCCCGCATAAAGGCGGCATCGGCATAAAGGAGCATCGCTTGTGCCCGGTCGGGTTCCGCGGAGGTGGTTTCCTTTATATATTTTTTTAATATCTTTTCCGCGGCCCTGGCTTTGCCTTGTCGCATAAGCTCCTGGGCCTCGCCGACCATTCCTCGCAACGGGCGTTCCAGCTCCTCGGCCGGTATCCATCCCTGTTTGCTCTCATCGTAGATAATTCTTTCCCGTCCCTGCGAATAAGCATCCAGGACGGCGAGTTCACAGCCACCGAGAACCAATATCACTATCAACATTTTGCGCATTGCGTATTTCCACAACTTTTTGATTGCGTGGATTATACGATTGGACAAAGTGAGATTCAATGGGCAAATATTTTGGACTTTTCCCTGTGGCGGGATGAGGGCATAGAATCTCCGGACACGCTAGACGTGTTGTCGGGCCAAGGATTTTGAATTGGCGGCGGATCGGCGAGCAGGCACCATCCTGAGCCTTTGGACCT
>Ga0265292_1000538_pt1 | contig 51037 bp, 52 predicted proteins | sample Munlanlewell296A_FD_189080 | JGI IMG/M metagenome (GOLD analysis project Ga0265292, IMG submission 189080) | Leachate microbial communities from a municipal landfill in Southern Ontario, Canada - Leachate well 296A | ecosystem: Engineered > Solid waste > Landfill > Unclassified | place: Canada... | reverse complement strand
TACTGCTCACGTCCGGTGAAGACCCTGAAAGTGTTCGAGTCTACCCCGGAATCAGTGTTCGAGTAACTCCGGATTAGGTGTTCGAATGATTCCGGAACGGGTGTTCGAGTGGGTCCGGCGCTATCAGATAACTGTAAATAGTTATTTTAAAAGATTAACCCTACCTTATAATGCCGTTTATCTGCTTTTTCGATCCATTGTACAGTTGCTATTTTTGACGAACCATAAATATCAAAATCCTTTAACGTTATCTCCTGACCTATACTAAGATGTTTAGATGTGAGAAAGCATATCCCGGTATCACTAATATTGAGGACAAAACCTTCAAAGGTTTCGGGATCAAAAGCACCTGCGGCATATTCTATTTTCTTCGTTTCAAGAATCTCATGACGGAAATACTCTCTTCTTTCAAAGGAAGTTGACACGATATTAACTCCTTCAGTACCTAATAGGTTAAGTCTCAGTTCTTAATGTTTAAATCTTTGTCATACGAATTTTAGCCCTGCTTTATAGTAAAAAGCACTTATGTCGCTCCAATTGGATTAACGGCAAAGCCCTACCTTAACATGGTATTAAATCACGATAGAAAAAGCGGTTATCTCTCAAAATAATATCCCCTATTTTGTGCGATACCCTCTTTCATCAAGACAAGGTGACCCTATCCAAAGAGTTGAGATATAGTCATTAATACTCATGGGCAAATCAACCGCAAATTCGGGTGTCTTCGTTAAATAATCAAAAAAGTTGAGTTCATACATTGGAACATCTTCCAGTGATGGGTCAATTTCACCATCCAAAATTATTGTTTCTCCCGGCTTCCAGTGAGAGAGGTTATCTGAAGAACTCATCAGCATTGTACCGATCTCAGGCGGCCTGTTACCCTTTCCATTTTGCGCGTGTTCATTATCTTTTGAGGTCATAAATGTCACTATAGGCTGCGTAAAGACATAATCGGTATTATTTTTTATTTTAGCTTCAAACCATGCTTTACCCCTAAAGCCGGCTTGTTTTGACTCCTCGCCTATCACAACTGCAACAACGTCAAAAAGGTGGCATCTTTTTTGTAATTCAGCTTCTATTTTTTGATATTTTTCCCCTTGTTCAGTGAATGCCAATAGTCTAAAAATATGTCTCCCCTCAATGGATAAAAATGATCTGATAAAATGAAGATATAGAGAATCCTTTTCTATGATTTCTATTCCTATACCCTTTTCCGCATATCCTCTTGCATTTCCGCTCACTGCCCGAAGAGTCTCATTTGAAGTTCTGACAACTTTCCCTTTTAAATGAGAGGTCAAATCATTTGGCAAAGAAATTATTATGTCCAGCAGGATATCGGGTGGAAACGAATGGTTTGTTCTTATAAAAAGACCATTTAAAGAGACATTGCTTGACAGCCCCCTGTATACCATGCCATTAACATCAAAGCTTATTTTTAGCCTATCACTAAACCTTTTTAGTTTTCTTTTATCTCCGAGTTTTCGATTTTCTTCAATTGCAATCATAATCTTCGATTTCCGGTCCACATATCGGTAAACTCTCCATACTTTAAATATGCGCTAATGAATCGGAAAATTCCATCCTACGTGGGTAGGGGGTAGGAATTTTTCGATGTAATGTTTTTTAGCCCAGTTCAAAGGGAGCTGTTTCAGGCGAGATAAAAGTAACTATTTCAGGATGAATCTTTGCAGTAAAGAAAAAAGGCCGAATGTACATGTTTCAGAAAGAAAGGTTTCCGGTTTGCTCATTCCTGTACTAAAAGGTGCGGCCCAATTTGTCCCTTTATCAAATTATCACAAAATAGTTGACAGTATCACAATGTCAGACAAGTTAATCGACTAAGACCTTCAGAGCACAGCGTCTGCTTGGATGATTAAGTTTTCTCAATGCTTTTGCCTCTATTTGTCTTACCCTTTCACGTGTAATGGAAAAATGGTCCCCTACTTCTTTAAGAGTACAGTCTTTTTCACATCCTATCCCAAATCGCATTCTTATAATCTCGGCTTCTTTGGGAGTTAGAGTATTAAGAACCCTCAGTATCTGCTCTGTGACATCATGACTTTCCGTATTAGAGTATGGGGAAGGAATATCTTTATCACTGATAAAATCCTCTATTGTTGAACCTTCATCCCCTAACGGAGCTTGAAGAGCTATTGTGTCCTGTACCGCCGTGAATACTGCTTCGAGTTTTCCTGTTGACACCGCCAATCTGTCGGCAATTTCTTCTTTGTTCGGATCTCTTCCAAGTTGTTGTCTTAATTCTCTGGACGCTTTGTTTGCCTTGTTATAAAATTCAGCTGCATGTACAGGAACTCTGATAGTTTTTGTCTGATCAATTAATCCCCTTGTTATTCCCTGCCTTATCCACCATGTTGCGTAGGTGCTGAACTTGAACCCCTTTTTATAGTCAAACTTGTCTACAGCCCTCATGAGACCGATATTGCCTTCCTGAATTAGATCAAGCAGATTTAATCCCCTGCCGACATAATTTTTTGCTATATTAATTACCAATCTCAGGTTGTGCGTTATTAATTCATCCTTTGCTTCACTGACAAGTGTTCTTGCCCTGGTTATTCTATCCCACTTGGATTTCAATTCGTCAATCTTGATTCCCGCCTCTGATTCAACCTGCTTATACTCATTCTCGACTTCCTTTGCAATGGCTTTAAGTTGTATTGAGTTGATGTCTTGTTTCTTTTTTTCTTTTATTATTTTTCTTAAATTCTTTAAAGTCCCGTATCTTGCAACCTTTCTATCCGCTATCTCTATTTTTATCATGAGATTGTGAAGGACTTTCAAGCTCATTCCAAGAGCTTCATCTGCTTTCTCTTCCCCGGAATTATGCAGGTCATCTTCGTCTTTTCCATCTAAATTCATTTCGATGTTCTTATATAAAGGCAGTGCAGTAATTATCCCTGTAATAATCTCTTTTCCTTCTTCCAATGTCCTGGCAAGCTCTATTTCTTCGTTCCTTTTCAGTATTGCAATATTCCCCATCGAATGGAAATATGTTTGAATAATATCCTCTGTTTTTTCATGCCCCTCTTCTTCCTCTGAATCCGAGCTTTCATCTCCAAACGGATCATGTTCCTGATCTTCAATAACTTCAACTCCCGCATCATGGAGAAGATCCATAAGTTCTTCCAGTTCATCTGTGGAGAAATATTCCGAAGCAACAGCATCATTTATCTCTGTATGGGTAAGCTTTCCGCAACTCTTACCTCTATCTATAAGCTCTTCAAAAATATCCTCTTTTTCCATGCTACTCCTTAAAATAATTTATTGATGTTGCCCGCATGAAGATCGCTCAATTTGTAGTTATATTTCCTTCCGAGTTTGAAAACAGGAGGGAAATAGATAGGGCCTAAACAGAAACTGCTAATATTATTATACCTTAGAATTGTTGATTTATGTTAGCGATATATCAACAATTCTAACCCCGATTTACGGCGGGCATAATGCTATTTCCTGCCGCCGTACATTGCAAATATCCCGTATTTATAATAACAATCCGCCCCTGTGCACTCGGCGACAAACGCCGTCGCCGTAAAGAAGCCCGTGGTCAAAGACCGATATGCGCGCCTCTGCCCTGTCATAGTATTTGCCGTCGATGTAAATCTTCATAGCGCCTCCTCATCTTTGAATATGTCCCTCAATTTTTCGTAACCGTTCCCGAACCGTTCCCTGAGCAGCCTGTCATAACGTCTTAGAATTTTCATGATGTAGATATCATGCTTTATATATTCTTCGGCCATGACAATAAAACTCCTGTTTCTGCTCCAGGCGCCTTCCACGACGCCGTATTTCTGTATGGTCCCCATCAGCACCTCTTCTGAATCAACGGAGACGGTCAGGCATCTGCCGCCCTTTTCCTGATATATGGTATCTTCAATCGGATGCTGGTAAAGCCTGCCCAGTTTCAGTTTTGAAGGCCCGAAGTGGATAATGGCTATTTTTACTCCTCTATCCAGAGCATCCCGCACCGCGTCTTCAATCCGCTCCAGCTCTTCCCTCCAGACGGAGATCAGTACCGTGCGGGCCGCGCCTTCAATCATCCCTTTAGCCTTTTCGATAAAAAAATCATAATCGATAACGTTCCATATGGACACGCTCTCCCTTCCCCCGGCAACATTTGACAGGTTTTCCCTAAGGGACCTCATTACCGTCTCCATCTCTTTTTTGTGCCTGCCGAGGAAATCTTCAAGCGCTATGGGAAGGTATCTCTTTGACTTGCCTTCATCTATTATGGTGACCATGCCTTTTTCGCCGAGCTTTTTCAGCACCTCGTATATCTTGGAAGTGGGTATCCCCGAAGATTTCCCGAGTTCATAGGCAGTGCAGGGATATTCCTTCAGCAGGGACATATACCCTTTGGCTTCATATTCCGAAAGCCCGAGTTCCATCAGTTGTGAAACGGCTGTTTTCATATATTATCTACCGTAGTAGTTAATAGTATATGATAATTCGTTATATGTCAATACCGCATGGATGGCGGGTTTATGATGTTTCATAGAATCGGAAGGAATAATGGCTTCCTTAATCCACAATCCAATCCATGTCCGGCAGGATTTTGGAAAGGTATAAAGGGCAACGGCATAAGAAATTGCGGTAGGGTTTAATGATTGAAATGTTTTATAATTCTACAAGGCGATCATGATTCCCTATAAGGACGATAACCCTACATCTATATTCCCCTGTGCAACGATAGGGATCATAGTCCTGAATGTCCTTGTTTTTTTTCTTCAGCTTTCCGCTCACTCGGGTATGAAAGAAATAACGTATGCATACGGGGCAATCCCACAGTACCTGCTAAACTTTGAAAAAATCCAGCCGATACACCCCGTCATGACCGTATTTACATCCATGTTTATGCACGGCGGCTTCTTCCACCTCGGCGGCAATATGCTCTATCTATGGATTTTCGGAAAAAATATTGAGGACCAACTGGGGCATCTGCGGTTTGTCGTTTTTTATTTGCTATGCGGAATAATCGCGGCCTATGCCTATGCTGCAACGAATTCGGATTCCACAATCCCCATGGTCGGCGCAAGCGGCGCCGTATCCGGAATATTAGGCGCATACCTGCTTCTGTTCCCGCGCGCTAATGTCCACACCCTCATATTTCTCGGATTTTTCATAACCACGGTTAAGATACCAGCCTTGATAGTTATCGGTTTTTGGGCTATTATACAATTCATTAACATTTTGGTAAGCACGGGCCTTCATGAGAAAGCAGGCGGAATCGCATGGTTCGCACATATCGGCGGCTTCCTCACGGGGCTTGCAACAATAAAACTTTGGCTGCCAAGGAGGAATAAACCGTGGTTGTAATCTGTCCGAAATGCAAAATTAAACTTAAGGTTGATGAAACAAAAATCGGCGAGGGTGGGTCGCGGTTTAAGTGCCCGAAATGCGCCACAATACTCCTCGTCAAAAAGCCTGCTGCCGCTTCCCATAAGCCGATCAATAATATCAAGGCATTGGTTGCGCACTCAAACCCGGCTACAGTCGCTCAAATAGCCGCCTTACTGAACGGCAGCGGCTATCAGACGATTACGGCAACCGACGGCATTGAAGCCATGGTCAAGGCGATCAAGGAACTTCCGTTCCTTATTGTTCTTGAGGTAGGGCTTCCAAAAATTTTCGGCTTCGAGGTCTGCAAGAGGCTGAAATTAAGGCCCGAGACCAAGGGTCTGAAATTCATCCTTGTAAGCTCGGTTTATGATGACAGAAGGTACAGGAGGCAGCCCGAATCCCTCTATGAAGCCGATGATTATATCGAAGAGCACCGCCTGTCCGAACTCCTCATAGATTCGATCAACAGAATAAAAGGAATAGAACCGGGAGAAAAAGAGGAAAAAACCGAAAAACCGGCTGCGCCGCCCCAGGAAGAAAAAGTCGGACAGAAGCCTGAACCGCCTTCAACCATTGAGGAAAAACCGGCCGATATCGCTTCCGATGAAAAGATAGAACGTGCAAAGAGACTGGCAAGGACAATAGTGTCCGATATCTATCTCTACAACACGCCAAAAGCGGAGACGGCGATCAGGAACGGTACGTTCTATGCGGCTTTTGCCCCGGAATTAAAAGAAGGCCTTAAACTATATGAACACCGGATAGCACAGGAAGTTCGGGACAAAGGCGACTTCTTTAAGGACACAGTACGGGAATTCATAGATAAGAAGAAAAAGTCTTTATAATTAAAAATTCAGAAAATAGCAGTATTTATTAAAAATAACGAGATAACCTTATATATTTGCCTTATTTTATCCGATTGTCCTCTTGCCATATTTGCCCGATTCTTATTATATTAGCACTCACTGGCTGCGAGTGCTAACAAATTAAAACCTTAATAAATCCAAAGAAAGGAGAAAGAAGACTATGAAGTTCAAACCGCTTAGAGACAGAGTTTTGGTCAAGTTTTCTACCGAGGAGGAGAAGACTGCCGGTGGATTGTTCATCCCGGACACTGCAAAGGAAAAGCCCCAGAGAGGCACTATCATTGCAGTCGGATCCGGTAAGATTACCGATGACGGCAAGCGTCAGACCATGGATGTGAAGGTCGGGGACACTGTCCTTTTTGACAAGTATTCCGGATCAAAGATCAAGATCGACGACGAGGACTACCTTATTATAAGGGAAGAAGACGTCCTCGGAATCGTTGCATAAAAAAGCTAGCTACAAAAAGGAGGAATAGTTAATGGCTAAACAGCTTATTTTTGATGAAGCGGCAAGAAGCGCCATACTTAGAGGCGTATCATTGCTTACCGATGCAGTAAAAGCTACCCTGGGACCAAAAGGGAGAAATGCAATTCTTGACAAAAAATACGGTGCGCCGACAATTACCAAGGACGGCGTCACAGTTGCTAAAGAGATAGAGCTCAAAGATCCATGGGAGAACATGGGCGCGCAGCTCGTCAAGGAAGTTGCATCCAAGACCTCTGACACAGCCGGTGATGGAACAACCACAGCAACAGTTCTCGCTCATGCAATCTACAGAGAGGGCATGAAGAATGTTGTTGCAGGCGCAAACCCCATGGACATTAAGAGGGGCATTGAGAAGGCAGTTGCAGTTGTTGTTGAAGAACTCAAGAAGATGAGCAAGCCGGTCCAGGATAAAAAGGAAATTGCCCAGGTCGGGACCATCTCCGCAAACAATGACTCATCCATTGGTGAGTTAATCGCAGAGGCGATGGACAAGGTCGGGAAAGATGGTGTTATCACTGTAGAAGAGGCAAAGAGCATGGCTACAACACTCGACGTGGTTGAAGGCATGCAGTTCGACAGAGGCTACATCTCCCCCTATTTCATAACAGATCCTGAAAGAATGGAATGTATCCTCGAAGACGTCTATATCCTTCTCCATGAGAAAAAGATATCGAGCATGAAAGACCTGCTCCCAATCCTTGAGCAGACCGCAAAGATGAGCAAACCTTTAATGATAATCTCGGAAGAGGTAGAGGGCGAAGCGCTTGCGACACTCGTTGTCAACAAGCTTCGCGGCACCATTCAGGTCTGCGCTGTCAAAGCCCCGGGATTCGGCGACAGACGCAAGTCCATGCTTGAAGACATCGCCGTCCTTACAGGCGGCACTGTAATATCTGAAGACCTCGGCATCAAGCTCGAAAATATCAAGCTCTCAGACCTCGGAAGGGCAAAGAAGATCAACGTTGATAAAGAGAATACCACGATAGTTGAAGGCGCAGGAGACACTGCCAAGATCCAGGGAAGGGTCAAGCAGCTAAAGGCCCAGATCGAGGAGACAACTTCTGATTACGACCGTGAAAAACTCCAGGAAAGACTTGCCAAACTCGTTGGCGGCGTTGCAGTAATCAACGTGGGTGCGGCAACCGAGACCGAGATGAAGGAGAAAAAGGCAAGGGTCGAGGACGCCCTGAACGCAACAAGGGCCGCGGTGGAAGAAGGAATCATCCCCGGTGGAGGCGTTGCGCTTCTGAGATGCCTGCCTGCACTTAGAAACATGAAGCTTTCAAACGATGAGCAGATAGGAGTTGAGATCATCAAGAGGTCCCTTGAAGAGCCGATCAGGCAGATCGTAAACAATGCCGGCCTCGAAGGATCGGTAGTTGTGGAAAAAATAAAGCACTCAAAAGAGGCAAACTATGGCTTCGATGCCGACAAGGAAGAGTATGTAGACCTGATAAAGGTCGGCATCATTGACCCGACAAAGGTCACCAGGTACGCCCTCCAGAACGCGGCATCGGTTGCAGCTTTGATGCTGTCGACCTCTGTTATGATCACCGATATACCGGAAGAGAAATCTGAAGCCCCCATGCCTCCGGGCGGCGGAATGGGCGGAATGTACTAAAAGACACGGCATAAGCCCGAATATGCAATATATAGTAGGGGCAATTCAAGAATTGCCCCTACTTTTTTATGTGCTGCAATTTGACTATATCTTTTGATTTTGTCATCCTAATATTATGAAGAAAAAGAACACTTACATCGCCGGAGGTATACTCCTTTTTTGTCTGCTTTATCTGACGGTGCAACTTTTTGTCCCTCTTCCTATAGGCAATAAAAGCATAGAGATTCGGATACCGAAGGGGTCAACCTTCAGACAGGCTGCCGATGTCTTTGCCGAAGAAAATGTATTACGCAACAAAACCCTGTTTCTTGTTATCGGTAGACTGACCGGCCTAGACAGAAAAATAAGGGCCGGATATTACTCCCTATACAGCTCTATGAACCTGCTCGATCTGCTCAGGGTACTAAGGAAGGGGCAGATCATCGAATATGAAGTGACCGTGGTAGAAGGTGATTCTTTGCGCGAGATCTCCGAAAAATTGTCCGAAAAAAACATCGTCAGCCGGGAGGACTTCCTTGAACTTTCAACCGATACGGATTTACTGGCATCCTTCAATATAAATGCGCCTTCCTTTGAAGGCTATCTCTATCCCGAGACCTATAAAATCCCCAAGGGGATGGACCCGCAGGAGACTGTCGGGATGATGATTAATAAGATGAGGGAGAAATATTCGGACAAACTGAAGGCAAGGGCTGAAGAGATCGGACGTTCGGAGAAGGAGATCCTAACTCTCGCGTCGATCATCGAAAAAGAGGCTGTGACGGATGAAGAGCGGCCTTTAATATCGGCTGTTTATCACAACAGGCTCAAGACAAAAATGCCCCTTCAGGCAGACCCGACGTCGATCTATGGGGTAAAAAGCTCCAGGGAAAAGATAACATTCAACGATCTGCAAAGAAAAACCCCCTATAATACATATGTAATCAAGGGGCTTCCTCCCGGACCCATTGCGTCTCCGGGTATAAAATCAATTACGGCAGCCCTGTATCCGGCTAAGACGCCGTATATCTATTTTGTGTCAAACAACGACGGCACCCATCATTTTTCCGTTTCAGCGGCAGAGCATCTGGCTGCCGTCAAAGCATACAGACAAAAGAAATTGATAGAGAAGGAAAATCCTTCCGCCCAGGAGAGCGCCGGCAAAGATGAAAAACCGTAAAAAAACAAAGACCATTTATGTAGGCGCCGTGCCTGTCGGCGGAGGCAATCCGGTGGCTATTCAGTCCATGACAAAGACGGATACGGCTGATGTAAAATCAACGATTAAACAGATCAAATCCCTCGAATCTAAGGGTTGCGAAATCATAAGGCTTGCAGTCCCTGACATGAATGCGGCAAAGGCACTCGGTAAAATAAAAAAATCGGCCAAAATCCCAATGATAGCCGATATCCACTTCGACTGGAGGCTTGCACTTGAAGCGATACGGCAAGGAGTGGACGGTCTCAGGATAAATCCGGGGAATATCGGCGCACAATGGAAAATACGGGAAGTGGTTAATGCGGCAGCCGGGAAAGAGATTATTATACGGATAGGCGTAAACGCAGGGTCGCTCGAAAAAGACCTGCTCGAACAATACGGCCATCCCGTCCCGGAAGCCCTTGTTGAAAGTGCCGGCAGGCATATCCGGATTCTTGAGGACCTCAATTTCACTGATATCAAGGTGTCCCTTAAGGCTTCCGACGTTCTGAAAACCGTTGAGGCCTACAGGCTGTTTTCAAAAAAATACTCCTATCCTCTCCATATCGGCATATCGGAAGCAGGCCCGCCGTCACAGGGAATCATAAAAAGTTCCGTCGGACTCGGCATACTGCTTCACGAAGGCATCGGAGATACGATACGGGTGTCCCTCACCGCGGGACCGGAAGAAGAAGTGAGGGTTGCCTACGCTATACTCGGTTCGCTCGGCATGAGAAAGAGAGGAGTCAACATAATCTCCTGCCCGACCTGCGGCAGAACAAAGATCGACCTGAAAAGCCTTGTGAAAAGAGTTGAACGCAAAGTAAAAAATATTAATAAACCGTTAACCATTGCAGTAATGGGATGCGTCGTAAACGGTCCCGGTGAGGCAAGAGAAGCCGACTTCGGCGTTGCCGGAGGTATAGGGAGAGGGATTCTGTTCAAAAAGGGAGTTATAGTAAAGAGGCTAAAAGAGGAAGAACTACTGGATGCGCTCATGGAAGAGATAAACAAATATTAAGAACTTAATAAAACATCAAATCAATTCTAATCCTGCCATGTAATAAAGATCGTGATATTTTGTGCTCCACCGCACAGTTGCCGTTTGAGAAGTTGCAGGAATTTTATTTTTTATTGTTATGTCCTGTCCTTTGCTGAGAGGATCGGTAGTAAGAATACATACCCCGGATTCGCTTATATTCGCAATAACGCCGTCAAATATTTCTTCCGAATGCAAGCGGTTTAAAACATATTGGACCGCACTGATTGTATCGTCGCGGCTATGTCGCCTCTTGTCAAATGTACTCATCTCTTCTGTTGTTACCTATCCCGAAAGATAAAGGTTATAAGGATTAAATTATTGATTAAATTACATGTATTGTCAAGGTATTTTTCATTTTAAGCATCTTATAGGATTACCCCGTCGCCTTTTCAACCGCTTCCTCCACCTTCACCTTCAGCGCCTCTTTTGTCCTTCTGTCCTTTATCTCCACAAGACCGTCTTTGAGGTTCTTTTCACCTATTACAAGCTGGGTCGGGATCCCGATCAGATCGGCATCCTTGAATTTCACACCCGCCCTTTCATCCCGGTCGTCCATCAACACCTCAAATCCCTTTTCCGTTAGATCACTATAGAATTTCTCCGCTATCTCCATGGTCTTTGCATCATTGATATTCAGCGGCAGAATTTCAATATCAAACGGGGCTATGCTCTTTGGCCAGATGATACCGTCCTTATCGTGGTTCTGCTCGATAGCCGCTGCCGCAATCCTTGCCGGGCCGATACCGTAGCTTCCCATGATTATGGACTTTTCCTCCCCTTTTTCATCGAGATAGAATGCCTTCAACGGTTTGGAATATTTTGTGCCCAGCTTGAAGATATTCCCGATCTCGATGACACGTTCCACTTTTATTGCCGCTTTGCATTTCGGACATGCATCGCCGTCTTTTGCAAGATGTATATCATGCCATTCGGCGGAGAAATCCTTTTCGGGTCTTATGCCCTTTATATGATAATGAGGTTTGTTTGCGCCGCAGACATAGACGCCTTCCTTCAGACATGAGTCCGCCACTATCCTGATCTTATGATTCATCGGTCCTATGAAACCGGCTTCGATACCGAGGATTTCCTTGACTTCCGTCTTCTGCGCCGGTCTGTGCTTGCCGATTATCCTTATCAATTTCTTTTCATGCGCCTCCTGGTCTCCCCTTACCAGGGCAAGCACGGGGCCGTCATCGCTTATGACCAGTATGCTTTTGATAAAATACCCGGGCTTGATTTTCATGAAGTTAGATACCTCCTGAATAGTGCGTTTTTCAGGGGTATGGACCTCTTCAAACTCCCAGTCCATCATTTCCGTTTTTTGCGGATGCGATTTTGCAAGCTCTACATTCGCGGCATATCCGCATGAACTGCAGATGACGACGTCGTCTTCACCCGCAGAGCTTGGCGCCATAAATTCATGGGAGGTTGCCCCGCCCATCATGCCGGGGTCTGATTGGACCATATAAAACTTCAGCCCGCATTTCGAGAAGATTTTATGATAAGCCTCGGCATGGCGCTGATAATTCTTTTCAAGCCCGTCTTCATCGGCGTCAAAACTGTAGCTGTCCTTCATGATGAATTCCCTGGTCCTGAGGACTCCGCTCTTCGGCCTCGCTTCATCCCTGAGCTTGGTCTCGATCTGGTACCATATCTGCGGAAGGTCCCTGTATGAACGTATCTCCCTCGCTGCAAGCCATGTCATGATCTCCTCATGGGTCATGCCGAGACACATGTCACGGCCCGTCCGGTCTTTCAGCCTGAACATCTCTTCGCCTATCTCATCCCACCTGCCGGTCTCCTGCCAGATCTCTGCAGGATGCAGCACAGGCATGGATATTTCCTGCGCTTCGAGGGCGTTCATCTCCTCACGCAGTATTTTATATATCTTTTCCAGGACCCTGAGGCTGAGGGGCAGATATATGTAGATACCCGCCGCAAGCTGCCTCACATAACCGGCGCGCAGCATAAGTATATGACTCACAGCCTCCGCATCGGCGGGTACTTCCCTTAAAGTCGGTATAAGCATCCTCGAAAAACGCATGTTATCCTCCGGTAAATAATGGTATGTAAGTAGACTAAGACATTATGAAAAGAGAGTCAAGAGACCTTTTCCCTTTGTTTTTGAAAAAATAGCTCCGAAAGTGTTAAATTATAGATCATCCTTAAGGAGGAAACTATTTTGTTAAAAAGACTACCGATAACACCCGCGGGCTATCTGAAACTTCAGGAAGAACTTGATCGGCTTTTAAAGGTTGAAAGACCTAAAAACATAAAAAATATATCGGAGGCAAGGGCGCACGGCGATCTTTCAGAGAACGCCGAATACCATGCCGCCAAGGAACAGCAGTCTTTTCTCGAAGGGCGCATACAGGATCTGAAGACAAAACTTGCTCTCGCCGACGTAATCGATCCGGCGAAGATCTCGCAGAACAAGATCGCCTTTGGCGCAAAGGTCAAGGTTATGGACCTCGATACCGATGAGAAAAAGACCTTCAGGCTTGTGGGACCCGATGAAGCCGATGTAAAGAGCGGAAGGATATCTATAAGCTCTCCTGTCGGTAAAGCGCTGCTGAACAAAGAGATCGGTGATATTGTTAATGTTAAGGCGCCTGCAAAAACCATGGAGTATAAGATATTAGAGATCAGCTTTGGGTAGATACTTCGAGGCAAAAGTAACCGGCAACAACCCTTTAAACAACAAAACCTGTATTCTTACAATAGAACCGCTTGGACCGGTAACTTCCCCCGGACCGGGACAGTTCTATATGATAGAGGTCGGCGGTTCATACGACCCCCTGTTGAAGAGACCTTTCAGCTACCTCAAACAAACGGCGGATTCAATCAGTTTCCTCTATGCAGTCAGGGGAAAAGGCACCTCGTTAATGAAAACCTTCATGGAAGGCAAGATCATCAAAATCATCGGCCCGCTCGGCAATGGTTACCCGCTTCCCCCTGAAAATTGCGCTCCTCTGCTAATCGCCGGCGGAACAGGCATTGCATCCATTTATTCTCTTGCCGAAAAGCTTCCGACAAAGGCATGTGTTTTTTATGGCGCAAAATGCAAAAATGAACTTTTTGTCATGGATGATTTAAAAAATATTGGATCCGAATCATTTATTTGCACGGATGATGGTTCATGTGGAGAGAAAGGCACTCCCGTAGAGGTTTTAGAAAATTACCTAATCCGAAACTCGAAACTTGAAACCCGAAACCTGATCTATGCCTGCGGCCCAAAGCCGATGCTTGAAGCCGTATCAAAGATCGCGCTTGAGAAAGGATTAAAGGGGTATGTTTCGCTTGAGGAAAATATGGGGTGCGGATTCGGAGCATGCCTTGGATGCGCAATAAAAGTCAGGAACAAAGAGCAGAGAGCAAAGGGGAGGAAAAATAACGGCACAGGCGCCGAATTTGTTTATAAAAGGGTGTGCAAAGAAGGGCCGGTTTTCCCCATAGAGGATATTATTTGGAAAACTTAAATGTTGCAAAAGAATGGAAATTTAAGTGTATTTTCTGCAACGGACGGATGAAGTAATGGATTTGACTGTTGATATAGGCAGTCTAAAACTGAAAAACCCTGTTATGACCGCCTCAGGGACTTTCGGGTATGGCGAGGAATATGCCGAGTTTGTTGATTTGAATATGCTCGGCGCCGTTGTGGTTAAGGGAATTTCGTTGGAGCCTATGCAAGGGAACCCTTCTCCAAGGATATGCGAAACCGCCTGCGGGATGCTGAATGCAATCGGCCTGCAGAATGTGGGACTGAAAAGCTTCCTGAAAGACAAATTGCCCTATCTGAAAAATTTTGATACTAAGATTGTCGTAAATATCCTTGGTAAAAATATTCAGGAATATGTCAGACTCTCGAAATCTCTTGATGATGCAGGTGTTGATGCAATAGAGTTGAACGTGTCCTGCCCGAATGTTAAAAAAGGCGGGATTGCTTTCGGCACGAACAAAAAAATACTCGCAAAGCTTATCACAAAAGTGAAACAATCCGTCAGCAATGCAACAGTCATTGCAAAATTGTCGCCCAATGTATCGAATATTCAGGACTTTGCAAAAACAGCGGAAGACTCCGGAAGCGACGCTATATCGTTGATCAATACTATACCCGGAATGGCAATAGATATAGAAACCCGGAGGCCGAAGCTTGCCAATATAACCGGCGGGCTTTCAGGCCCGGCAATAAAACCTATAGCCTTGAGAATGGTATGGGAGGCTTCAGGAGCGGTCGGGATTCCGGTGATCGGCGTCGGCGGAATTATAAATGCCGATGATGCAATCGAGTTCATGCTCGCCGGCGCTACGGCAATACAGGTGGGCACAGGGAACTTTCTGAATCCGCGGGCAACTTCCGACATCATTGAAGGCATTCAACTATATTTGAAAAGAAAAGCGATTCATGATATAAAAAAGGTTATAGGGAGCATTAACCGATTAGTTTTATAAAGAAAGGTTGAAGCGTTCAACTAAATGGAACAGCGCCCTGTCATAACTTTAACAACCGACTTCGGCTATAAGGACCCTTTTGTGGGGATCATGAAAGGGGTCATTCTCAATATAAACCCGCTGGCAAACATCATTGATCTTACCCACGGTATAAGCCCCCAGAATATCATGGAAGCCGCCTTTACCATTGAAACAAGCTTTAAATACTTCCCGTACAAAGCAATTAATGTTGTGGTTGTAGATCCAGGGGTCGGTTCTATCCGAAAGCCGATCCTCGTAGCAACGGACCGTCATTATTTTATAGGCCCCGACAATGGCGTTTTTACACGCGTGTATGCTCTGGCCGAAAGCGTTCAGGTAATTCATATTACATCCGAACATTATTTCCTGCCCGGGAAAGGCGCGACATTTCACGGTCGGGATGTATTTGCTCCCGTAGCAGCCTGGCTTTCAAAGGGTATAGATATACTGAATTTTGGGGAACCTATCACTGATTATGTGACTCTCCCCATACCGGTCCCGGCGTCGCCATCAAAGAATATTTTCGAGGGAGAAGTCATCTATATAGACCGTTTCGGAAATCTGACAACGAATATCCCCCAATTGAAAATGGATGAGTTTATCTTCGGCAATACAGGCAAGCAGCCGAAAATCATTATAAACGGCAAAGAAGCGCCCCTGAAAAACTTCTTTTCGGAGGCAACGGACGGAGGGCTCTATTCATTGATCAACAGCTTCGGCTATCTTGAGTTGTTCGTCAACAGCGGCAACGCAGCCCTTATCTTCGGCCTTGATGTAGGAAACAAGGTCGGCGTTGTATTGACCTGACCCCTGCCGAATTCTTTTTTGCGAATTAACCCGAAAAATGCAATTAGACTGTCATAGAAACTGCGGATGTATAAAATAAATTTATTTTTCGATACCATAGTGTACTTATATAGATGTATTACCAAATATTTTTATACGATTACCATAAACTATCTTTTTAAATAAAATTATCGAGTTAAATACATTTATTTTATACATTCGCAGTTTTTGGGTTAACTCCATGTAGTTGTTGTATAATAATTCCTATGCTTCTTGTGGCTCTTACGGGAAATTACGGCATGGGGAAGAGTGCCGTTCTGAACATGTTCGGAAAACTTGGAGCGCATACAATCGATGCGGACGAGGTCGTCGGATCACTTCTGGAAGAGCAAAAAGTTCTCGACAAAATAAGAGACATTTTGGGTGCGGAGGTATTTGAGCCGCAGGGCCGCATGGACAGAAAAAAGGTCGCAGATGCGATTTTCAATGACGCTGCGCTAAGAGCTTCACTTGAAAACCTGCTTCATCCGCTTGTCTTCGACGGAATAGATGCAGTCATTGCTCAAAGAGAAGGAGAAGACGCCATAATAGTAGTCGAAATACCTCTTCTTTTTGAGAGAGGATATGAGAAGAAATTCAACAGAACGATTACGGTCTTTACGGATGAGTCTACCGCGTTGGCGCGTCTTGAGAAGAAAGGGATCGGACGCCCGGAGGCAATGCAGAGACTGAGGGCGCAGCTTCCGATACGTGACAAAATCGGGAAATCCGACTTTGTCATAGACAACAACGGCTCTCCCGAAGCTGTCCTGTCCGGCGTCAAACGGATTTACGAAAGGCTTCTGAAAGAGGTATGAGATGGAGATTATCAAAGATATTGATTCACTGAAAAAGAGTTATCCGAATACGGTTTTGACTATAGGCAATTATGACGGCGTGCATCTCGGCCACCAGAAGATACTCTCGATGGTCGGGAAAAAAGCCGAAGAGATCGGCGGCACATCCATGGTTATGACCTTTGATCCTCATCCGGTGAAGGTCATTGCGCCGGAGAAAAACGTGAAACTCCTCACTACCCCTGAAGAGAAAGCCCGGCTGATAGCAAAAATGGGGATTGACGTGCTACTTTTTATTACCTTCACAAAAGAATTCTCCCAAATCGCGCCTGATGAATTCATAAGTGAAATACTTGTGAAAAAACTGAACATCAAAGAGGTCATCGTAGGGGCAAACTATTCCTTTGGAAAAAGCAAAAAGGGGAATATAGATCTGCTGCGCAAGAGGGGCAAGGAGTTCGGCTTCCACGCCACGGCAGTCCAGGATGTAATGCTGCACGGGAACATCGTCAGCAGCAGCAGCATCAGAAGCCTTCTTCTGAAAGGAGCGGTGCAGGATGTTATTACGTACCTGGGGAGGGCTTATTCAATACTCGGCACCGTAATTAAGGGAAAAGGCCGGGGCAAGAGCATCCTCAACATACCGACCGCGAATATAACCTCCCCTGTGGAGATTGCGCCGAAGGAAGGCGTTTACGCCGTTAGAGTCGGATATAAGGGGAGCATCTATGACGGCGCGGCAAACATCGGGAAAAATCCCACCTTCGGCAACACCGACGTAAGTTATGAAGTTCACCTTTTCGGTTTTTCCGGCGACTTGATAGGCGAATCACTCAGGATATATTTCATCGACAGGATCAGGAATGAAAGGACATTCCCGGATGTCGCAACCCTTGAAAAACAGATACGGGAAGATATGGATATCGCCGGGAAAATACTTAGTGCAAAAAACACAAAATTGTAGGCCTCCGGCAAAAAAATAGAAACTCCTGAAAAATCCTGCTAAAATGTGATGTATATATATGCAGAACAAATAATCCGTTTACAAAGGGAGGATATCATGGAATTAAAAAATGTCGTCACTATCGGCAAATACGGGGTGGAAATAAAAGATTTAAACGGGACCAGGAACATGATGGATAGTCTCATATATGAGGCCGTGTTTGCAGAGAACGACAGAAAGAATGCCCTTCTGGTCCTTGTAAAGGAAATTGCAAAAGCGGCAGGCGCCGTTCCGGCGTCCATTCAATCCCTTTATGAAGAGATGGGCAAGGTATATCCCGGATTTACGGTCCCTGCAATAAATATACGAGGTCTTACTTATGATACTGCGCGGGTGATTTTCAGGAAAGCGCTTGAGATGAAGATCGGACCCTTTATCTTTGAAATAGCCCGTTCCGAAATCGGATACACAAAGCAGCGTCCTCTTGAATACACAACCGTAGTACTCGCCGCCGCTGTCAGGGAAGGTTATCAGGGCCCGGTGTTTATTCAGGGCGATCATTTTCAGCTTGTGAGAAAATACTATCTCGCCGATCCCAAACCGGAAACCGATTATGTTAAAGGTCTGATCAGGGAAGCTATTGAGGCCGAGTTTTATAATATAGATATTGACGCATCTACGTTGGTGGACCTCGATAAGGAAACCGTCAAAGAACAGCAGAGGCCGAACTTTGAAGGGACTGCGGAACTCGCATCCTATATTAGAGAGCTTCAGCCTGACGGAGTAGAAGTATCCATTGGCGGAGAGATCGGAGAGATCGGGAAGAAAAACAGCAACCCTGATGAACTTAGGGCATATCTGGACGGTTTTAAGGAGACCTTCAAAACCGGCAAAGGGTTGAGCAAACTCAGCGTTCAGACAGGCACAAGCCACGGCGGGGTTGTGCTGCCTGACGGCTCGCTCGCACAGGTCAAGATTGATTTCGAGACTCTGAGGACATTATCGGAACTTGCGAGGAAAGAATACGGGCTGTCAGGAGCGGTCCAGCATGGCGCTTCCACCTTGCCGGATGACGCATTCCATATGTTCCCGGAGACCGGAACGTCGGAGGTCCACCTCGCTACCGGGTTTCAGAACATCATGTACGATAGCAAAGCTCTGCCTTCGGAATTCAGGAAAGAAGTCTACAATTTCATAAAGACGGAATACTCAAAAGAGAAAAAGGAAGGCCAGACTGAAGAACAGTTCATCTACAGCACAAGGAAGAAAGGCTTTGGCCCGATTAAAAAGAAATGGTGGGACCTGCCTTCCGATGTAAAAGCCGGCATCCTGAAGGAACTGGAAGACAAATTCGAGCTGTTGTTTAATAAATTAAAGGTTGCAAATACCGTTGAGATCGTAAAAAGGACCGTCAAACCGGTGGTTGTAAAGAAGGAGATCAACAGGGAATTATTGGGGTTATAAAACATAAACGAAAAAGCTAAACATATCGATATATGAAACCATCCCACTGGCAGATTATTTTCGGGACATCCTTAATCGCATTGTCCGGCCTTGTCTATATTGTTCAGATCGCGATATTTAAAACGCCGCGAGACACCTTGTTCTATCTCTTCCAGGACCTCGCCTTCGTTCCGATTTCGGTTTTAATGGTAACCGTGATCATCGACCAGGTGTTGAGGATCAGAGAGAAACGCGCATTGCTGAAAAAAATGAATATGGTCATAGGGGCTTTCAACAGCGAGGTAGGCACAACATTGCTAAAATCCCTGTCTTCTTTCGATGTGAATTATGAGAAAACAAGAAAAAACCTTGTGATAACTATGGACTGGTCCGATAATAAATTTTCAAGCGTCAGGAAAAACCTTCAGAGTTATGAATATATAATAGACAGCAGAAACGGCAATCTTGAGGGTTTAAAAGCTTTCCTTATCGGCAAAAGAGCTTTTCTGCTCAGGCTCCTCGAAAACCCCAATCTGCTGGAACATCAGACCTTTACGGATCTCCTTTGGGCGGTATTCCATCTTACTGAAGAACTTGATTCCAGAACGGACATAAAACAATTGCCCGTCTCCGACCTGAAACACCTCTCCGGCGACATTAAAAGGGCGTACGTCCTATTGATCTCCGAATGGCTGTCCTACATGAAGCATTTAAAGACCGACTACCCTTATCTCTTTTCCCTTGCCGTAAGGACAAACCCCTTCAATCCTGAAGCCTCGGTGGAAGTTAAATAAACCCGCCGTTGCAAAATCCTACGGTACGCTTCCCTCTTCCCAGCTTATTTCCGTCAGTCCCGATATCTCTGAAAGTTTCTTCAGTATATCCCGCCAGTGAGAAATTTCCTTGCTCATTACTCTAATGCGGTATGTTACGCACGGGGGTGAAAAGCTCTGATAAAAGTTCATGCCCTGAATAGAAAGCTCGGGGAAATTCGAAAAGATATTCTTTATATTTTCAAGAGGGCACTCCAGGCCGCTGAATTTAAGTACGATAACAGAATAGATGTCGCGGGAGAACAGGCTTTTCATCCGGCGGATTTTATACAGGATTATAAGGCTCAGGATAGTGCTTGCAATTGCCTGTATAATAAGACCGGCGCCGACTGAAAGTCCGATGCCGGTCACAAGCCAAAGGCCTGCGGCAGTGGTAAGGCCTCTTACGGACCCTTTGCCCTTGATAATTGCGCCGGCGCCCAGAAAACCCATACTCGCAATAGCATAAGACGCTATTCTTCCGGGGTCAAGGCGGACGGTTGAATCGGCATTCAAATGGCGGAAGAGTTCTTCCATATGCAGAGAAAGAATCATCATGAGGCAGGCGCCTACGCCTACCAGGATATTGGTGCGTATACCGGCTGCCTGGCCGTGGGCCTCGCGCTCGAACCCGATGGCGCCTCCAAGCAAAGCTGCGAGGAGCAGTTTCCCCAACTCAAGCAAAGAACTTTGCAAATCGAACATTATGCAATAAATCCTTTCAATATAAAATATAACATATTTTTATCCTATGTAGTGTCTTTTAACGGTTTTTATGAACAAGGTCGATAACGGTTATCTCCGGAGGAGACAAAAATCTGATCGGCGGGCCCCATGTTCCTGAACCCCTGCTTACATACAGCATGGAATTGCCGGGAAGATGATTAAGACCGGACTGGGTCTTGTAATAAAGACCGGTAACGATACTGAACGGAAATATTTGTCCCTTGTGGACATGCCCTGAAAGCTGCAGGTCAAAATGTCCGATCGAGTCTTTGTCAACAAACGGCCTGTGTTTGAGGAGCAGTGTAAAATATTCCCGGGGAAGTTCTGAAAGAAGTGTTTTTTCCGAAACTTCTTTGTAGGGGCTGAAAGCCTTTGCCTGCGGATCATCCACACCCGCTATATTGATTACATTTTCCACATTCAATGCCTCGCCTCTAAGGATTTTAAATCCGGCTTTTTCGGTAAATTGCAGTGCCTGGTCGAGTCCTGCATAATATTCGTGGTTTCCCGTTATTGCGAATTTGCCGTATTTCGGCGTAATGCTTGCGAACATATCGGCAAGTCCGGCGAGATTATCGATCTGTCCGTCCACAAAGTCGCCGGTTGATACCAGTATATCAGGATCCGCTTTTTTCACTTTCTCAAGGATATTCCTTAACCTCTCTTCCCGGACAATGAGACCGAGATGAACGTCAGAGATCTGGACTATCCGCAGCCTCTGAATTTCAGCCGGGATCTTAGACGATTCTATTCTTATGGTTTCGGTACGAATATCTTTGGCCTCGAAATATCCATAAAAGGCGATCAGGAGTGAAGCCGTCAAGGGGATGAAAAAAGCATATTGAGGTGTTAACGTAAGGAACCGAAATGATCTGTTAAAAATGCCTCCGGCAAGGTATCCAACCAGCCGATAGCAATCAAGAACCAGCGAAACAGATATGAACAGGAAGACTATTCCCAGCCATACATAGCCGACGTAGGACATTATCTGGGCAAGGGTTTCATGGCCGGCCTTTTCTGACTGCCGGACAATAAACGGGGCAAAGATCATGACAGCCATGACAAGGGCTACCGCGACACCTGCCTGCGCATTAAAAGCAAAGGCGGCCTTTGCTTTTAAAAAAACATACAGATGGATCCCGCCGTAAAGAAGAAAAAATATCAGAAGAAAAAGTCTCATATAATCCTTTGGTTAATGCATCCCTCCCGGGGTTGTTCCTTTTGCCCTCTTCATTAAAAGCACCAACGGCAAAACACAGAGCATCAGGATGCTGACAAAATGGAAGGCATCATTAAACGACATCATCGACGCCTGCCTGATAAGCTCCCTGTACATAAGACCAAGTCCTCCCTGCTCTGATAAGCCGCCTTCCATTCCCTTATTTTGGAGAAACTGTGAGGCTTGATCGGAGAACATCTGATATTGGCGGTCAAACGGCGTCAGGTTTTCAACAAGATGGGCCTGATGGAACTGGGCCCGACGTGATAGGATAGTGGTCACAAAAGCAACTCCAAAACTTCCTCCAAGGTTCCTGACGAGATTATATATCGCAGAGGCATTGGCCATCTCCTCTTTTTTTACGCCTGACATGGTCAGAGTTGTCAGGGGGATGAAGAAAAAACCCATGCCGATGCCGAGGACGACCCTCGGCCAGATCACTGTAGGGAAATCGGCAGAAAGGTTAAAGTTCGACATAAGATACGTCGAATAGGCGTTGACAATAAATCCAAAGGCCAGAAGGGCTTTTGGATTTACCTTATTGACGAGGATTCCCGCAATGGGCAACGCTATCAGCGTTGCAATGCCTCCCGGCCCTAAAACCAGCCCGGCAAGATATGACGTATATCCCATAAGCGTTTGCAAATAGATCGGCAAAAGGACAATGGTAGCAAAGAGGTTGAAGAACCCCATGAACATAATGACATTCCCCGTGCTGAAAGTAACATTCTTAAAAGCCCTCAGATTTACGACAGGATGCTCTGTAAATAATTCAACGAGCACAAAAGATATCAGGGAAACAGAGGATGTTATGCTCAACCAAAAAATAAAGTTTGATGAAAACCAGTTCTCCTGCTGACCCTTATCAAGGACTATCTGAAGGCAGCCGAGTCCGAGAGTAAGGAAAGCAAGTCCCCAGTAGTCGATCTTCATCTTCATCCTTTTCATATAGGGCGGATCGGTTATAAAAAGCATAGTCAGAAGTATTGAGATTATTCCTATCGGGATATTGATAAAGAATATCCAGTGCCACGACCAGTTGTCGGTAATCCACCCGCCTAACAGGGGGCCGATGATAGGGCCGAACATTATTCCGACGCCAAAAACAGCCATCGCAATGCCGTGCTGCCGGGGAGGAAAGGTTTCAAGGAGTATAGATTGTGAAAGCGGCTGCAAAGCGCCTCCGCCGATACCCTGGAGTATCCTGAAAAAAACAAGACTCTGCAGGCTCCATGCAGACCCGCAGAGGAATGAACTTATCGTAAACAGCGTGATGGAGATTATGAGATACCGCTTCCTGCCGAAAAACTTGCTGAGCCATCCCGTCATGGGTATTATGATTGCATTGGATACAAGGTAGGATGTTATTGACCACGTCGCCTCATCAATGCCTGCAGAGAGGCTACCCCTGATATGGTCAAGAGATACATTGACAACTGAGGTGTCGATGATCTCGATCAGAGTCGGAAGCATTACGGTTAATGCAATGATCCATTTGTTCATGTCGAATTCTATTCCAATGAGTTAATGAATTCAGGCAGTATCCTGCCGAATTTATTTCAGATGCTCTTCGGGGAAAACTAATTTAAACCCAATATTACTCTTCTGTGATTCGATATTTTATACCCAAATGATACTTGACAGATGTTCCACTTTCTTAAATTCAGGGTCACCGGTTACTATGACGGCATTATATTCTATCGCAGAAGCAAGTGCAAAACAGTCGGCATAAGAAATACTATATTGTGCCTTATATTCCGCAGCCTGATATATTAACGAGTTGGGTACAGGCAGAATCGAAAAGTTTAACCTTTCAATATTTGCAAGAACCTCCACCTTTTTCTGATCGCCAAATTCCCTCTTCGTAGCGTAAATTATCTCACCAAGGTTAATGGCATTTATATATTTTATCGCGCCTGTCTTCTTTATTTGCTCAAGAAGATGAACAATTTTCTCATACCCTTTTTCTTTCTGAAAAAGCTTCAGCAGGGCATGACTGTCAAAAACAAAGGCGCCTTTTGGCATTATCTGAACTCTTTCTTTCGTTCTTTAAGGAGTCTCTCAGACAGAGAAGGCTTGGAGGGCAGAACACCGCAGGCTTCCTTTATAGGGTCTTCAACAGGAGGAATCAGATAGATAATGCCGCCATACTCCATAATCTGCATCTCGGTCCCCGGTTCAATGCGATATCTTCTCCGGATTTCCACCGGTATCACAATCTGCCCCTTCGCCAATGTTTTAACGGTAGACATTAATTTCTAACCTCCGCTAAATTAGTTATACAATTATTTAAATTGTATAACTTCAATAAAGAATTGTCAATTACTTACAAATAGCATGATGCCGTTATCTCGGATTCCGGAATTTGACCCTTGTTGTCATAATATTACATGCCTGAATGACATTATGCCACTATGTCAAGAATATTTTGCAGGGCAAAGTGGAAAAATTTGGTGGTAGATGTAGATGAGTGAAAAGCCGACGGCAATGAGAGTGTAAATCGAACCTGAGATTATTGAGTTTAAAAAAAGCTGATTAAACATAGCCTCCCTTTTCCAGAGCCGTCTTGATTGCGTATGCTACTTTGTCTGCATCGCTTCTGAACTTTGAGGCTTTATCCTTTGTATAGTCTGTCGGCCAATGCACCGGATAGCGTGTATCTATATATGCAGTATTAATGCGCTCACATTCTTCCATGAAGGACAGGAGGGAAGTGTCTATTAAAGAGCAGACCGTGAGCAGGTTCATCAGGTTATGCGTTTTCTCAAATTCAAGGTCATATGCAACAATAAAGGACTTAAGAAACTTTTCTACGGCTTGATGAAAATGAAAACATATCTGTGCATAGAAATTATTCCCTTCTTCGAGGTTTATTTTTGCAAAATTGAGATCTTCATCGGCCTTATGCAGCCATTCTTTAACAATTTTCGGATCAGCCATAAAGGACATTGCCCTCTTTAAAGATCTTCTTGATAAAAGGGTCACCGAGAGAAAGCCGATTCTCAACCTCTTCAGGCTTATATACAATGTAATCAATAGGGGCGTCGGCTTTAATCAGACGATATAATTCAAGCAGTCTGTCGGCGCCATAATATGGAACGTCGCTTTTTATAATAAATATATCAATATCATTTACTTCACCCTTGCCCCACGCAGCAGAGCCGAAAAGGATAATCTTCTCTGCTTTATATTTATTAATGAGCTGTTCTTTAATGCTGTTTATTTTTTCCAAAAGAGCTTCTTTCTTCATGTTGTCATTCCATAAGCGCTTTTGTGGGTGAAGTGGAGGAAATGATCGGTTTTGTAATTAACTCGGTATAAGCGGGTTTATTATCGAGGGCAAAGTGTCTGTTCTGGATTATAAGGGCTTTTTCCATATACTAACCACGTTTAGCATTGTCACGTAATTATACTAATTATAATTAGCAAAATAAACAACTATTTGATTTACTGTGGTATTTCAGGCTCTTTCCAGCCGGTCATATTTTGCGGCGGGTTACCGGTATCCTCTGCACTACTTTGACATAGTTCCCGGTAGCGTTTTCCGGCAGTCTCAACATCTTCTTCAGCCTTTTCTAAGCGGACTTTAATAAGCTCTCTGGTGCTTTGGTCCAAAGGTCAATCCCATCCTTACGGATATTCCTGTAAAAAGGATCCCTGTTTTTTCTATACCAATTAAATGTGCTGCTATCCATAACAATTGGTGACAGCACAACATTATTTTTAAGCATTATTTCATAGGCAGACATACTTATCTCATCCTTTATTCTTATATTACTGTCTGAAACGACCAAAAGGATATCCGCATCAGATTCTTTATTGTATTCTCCCCGTGCTATGGAACCGAATAAAACGGCCTTTAATATTTTCGTGCCGTAGCATTTTTTTAAGAACTTCATATAGTCATCAATAGCTTTATTAAGTTTTTTCTTCATCAGTCTTTAGCCCGTTTATTTTCTATAATAAAACACTCCATACTCTTTATAAGATTATACATTTATCGTCATATCAAAACAATCATTCAATTATAACCATCGGCATTACTGACATACCAATACGAAGAATGTGCTCTTTATCTGTATCCGTATCCAACACCATCTTCACCGGTATCCGCTGTACCACCTTCACATAATTCCCGGTCTTTCAGGACGGCCGCTCAAACATCATAAATCAGTGCAAATAACATCTCATGCCCTTACATGAAAAAATTCGGAAAATGTTCATCAATTTGGTTCTTGATATATTTTTGCCACTTGACCGGAAGTGTTTTTAAATATGATAAGGCGTTTGTGAATAGATCCGGTTTTTTTCTTATCTCCCTTAATAGAGCCATAGCCTGCAGAAGGTCTTTTTCTTTCTTGTCTTTTGTTTTCCTGCAACGTGATACCAAAATTTTATGGTATGCAAGCGCCCATGGATTCGGGATAAGAAAAGTGTAGTTTTCCTTATCCATTTTTAAGGGATTATCCGACAACATTTGAAGATATCTTAAGGGCGTTGCCCTTATCTTTAAAGGCTTTATGGAAATTGCCTTCTCATATCCCTTACCCTTTTCAGGTATCAGGAATTCAACCTTAAAAACGCCGTTTGTAAAATAAGTGGATTCATCAGGATTAAATCCGATAGAGAAACCCATGGTTTTAAGAATCGATTCGACATCAACCTCCTTGCCTTTGTAAGGAGTATTGACAAGGAAATCTATATCCTGAGTTTTGATTGTAGGCAAATTAAATCCTAATCCTTCTTTTATAACCGGGATACAATACGAACCTATAAGAATAGATTTTATTTCATGCTGATAAAATATTTTCAGTATCTCATCCGCTGTAATCCTCTGCGTATCTATCGCCCTGGCAATGACATGTATGTTGTCTAAAATCTCCTTCCTTTGGTTTTCCAATAACCGTCTTTTGTTGATGCCTTCCATGACATCAGAAGGCGCCTTTAAACCTAAAGAGACTGATTTTATCTTCTTTCCTTCTCTCCATTGCTGATAATAGTAAGTTGCTTTACCGATTTTCTTTTCAGAGATGTTTCCCACAGGCAGTTCCCCGATCTCTTCATTTATGCGGGTAAGTTCCTTGATAAAATAAATATAGTTTTCCTGTAATGTCTTTCTCACAACGCTCATGATTAACTACATATTAACTACAAAGCTATAATAAGTCAATAATGTAGTTAATTTTTATTGATTACACACGGAAAGGAGAAGAAAGGCGGGACACGACTTCCTAACATTGACTTTCAATTTTCAAAATGCGGAAGATGGGCTAAGCATATCAGAACTCATGCTATTTGTAAATTCAACTTCTAAATAGCATTTCGGATAATCCCTGATTTAAGCAGCTTGATGGGCGATTTCCCGCACATGCAATATTTCTTTATTGCTCATCAACCTGATGTCATTTAACACAAGCGTAAGAACTGCGATAGTTCTTCCCTCGGCAGCAACAAATTCAACCTCAAAGGCATTGCCGTCACCATAGCAATGCACTACCGCCCCTATATCGCCCTCTTTCAGTCCATATTCATCAACATCATGTGTAAGAACAACCGTATCCAATTCTCTAATCATAATCCTGTCCTCCTTTTAAACTGCTCATGCCGGATAAGCGGTCACAAAACGCGGACGCTCCTGCCCTTTATCAATAATCCAAACTGTTCTCATTTTAACAGAACCGCCGATTGGTGTTGTAAGCAATCCATCAATTATATATTTTACACCATGTAGCGATGATATGGCCTCTATAACATCCCCTACAGGAGATGCCGCTTCGCCGATTACCTCAATATTTCTGACGACGGCATCCTGGAGCATTTCATTGTTGAAAAATGGGTCCTTATCATTACAACGGAGTTTTTGTTTCCACGCCCTCAATACGCTTAAAATGTTTCTTGTCAAAAGTGTAGATTGTCTTAATGCCCCGGGCTTTTGCGAATTCGATAATCCATGCGTCCACAAGGTCGATATTGCTCGTTCTGTAAAGCTTTAAGGCAGCATTTATCAAGGGCTTTTCAGTAACCTCAACGCCCGGCGTATCCATAATGGCGGCAACCAATCCTGCAATATCGACCTCTGCCATTTGATAGAAGCTCTCCAGCACCCATACAAGCTCCGCGACCACGATTGAAGGCACGACAATTTGTAAATCTCCCTTGAGCGCACTTTCCAGAAGCCTGTCGACTGCAGCGGCCTTCTGAGGATCGTCACCGGTGAGGTAACGGACAAAAAGGTTGGTGTCGATAACGACTTTCTTATCGCTTTCCACCGAGGGCAACCTTTTTACCGATATGTTCCTTAGCCTTCTTCCTTATTTCGTCGAAGTCGGCGGGTGCAGCTTTGCCCTTCAACATACCCTTAAACTCCCTGAGCGTCCTCGCCGGTTTTATGACGATCTTGTCATCCTCCCTTTCGAATACAACAACGCTCCCTGTCCCGACATCCAGTAATCTTCTCACCTCTTTAGGAAGAGTAATCTGTCCCTTCGATGTGATCTTCGCCGTCGTTATCATGTCCTTATTCTCCTTACTTTATTATCATGCCTTACCTGAGTATATTGGAATGCAATTCTTTTAGTCAAGGAGCACTCGCAGCACCTGACGGCAAAATCCAAAAGCAGCGTTGTTTTAAAGTCCAAAGTCTTCGTGCGAAAATATTATATTTCAAGACGCGACCCCGATGGGCACTCATGCAATTCACATCAGGAAACAACGTCCCGGGATATGCTTGTCAAATCTTTCGTCCTTTCCCATATTTATCAACTCCCAAGAAAAGCTTTCTTGAGCGTCTCACCTATTCTCAGGTTCTCCGGCACATCCTCCAGAACCACTTTTCCAAGCCTTAAAACATAAACCCTGTCTGATATTTCGAGCACGCTTTTAACGTTCTGCTCAACGATGAGGATAGCGGTTTTATATTGTATGCAAATATTCTTTATGGTCTCAAAGGATTTGTTCACCGCTTTGGGTGAAAGTCCCAGAGATGGCTCATCCAAAAGAAGAAGTTCGGGTCTCAGCATTAGCGCGCGTCCGAGGGCAAGCATCTGTTTCTCCCCCCCGCTCAGGTTACCTGCATCCGAATCCTTCCTTTTCTCGATCTCAGGGAAAAGCATGAAAACCTCCTCCATGCGGTTTTTCAGAAGGATGTCGTCCTTTAATGTATAGCCGCCCATCCTGAGGTTGTCAGAGACGGAAAGGTCGCTGAATACGCTGTTGCCCTGTGGGACATAGGCAATCCCTTTTCTTATGTTTTGAAAAGGTGAGTTCCCTTTTATTGATATACCTCCATAAAGGATTTCACCATGCCTTGCCTTAACCATTCCCATCACGGTCTTGATTACCGTAGATTTCCCGGCTCCGTTCGGGCCGATAAGGGCCACAATCTCGCCCTTCCGGACGTTCAGGGATACCCCCAGTAAAACAGGCTTCCTGTTATAACCCGCCTCTATGTCTTTAAGCTCAAGCATTTCTCAAATCTACCTGATATATGCCTCTACCACTGCGGGGTCCTCCCTCACAACCGACGGGATGCCATCCGCGATTATGCTGCCTTCATCCATCACAATAAGCCTGTCGGAGACCTCCATAACAGCGCCGAGATTGTGTTCTATGAAGAAGACGGCTATGCCTGTTTCCTTCAGTCTTCTGATAAGGGTGAGAATATTTATAATCATCTCCTGGTTTACCCCAGCCACAGGCTCGTCGAGAAGAAGTACGGAAGGTTCAAGCGCAAAGCAGCAGGCGAGGCTCAGAAGTTTCTGCTGGCCGTATGAGAGAGAGCCGGCAAGGTCGTCTGCCTTTTCTCTCAATCCCACAAAATCCAGCAGTTCAAGCGCCTTTTCTCTGCACCCCAGCTCAGAGTTCTTTCTTAAGACTTTAAAGATTGGCCCGAGGATGCCATTCATTTGATGATCCGGTACAGAAAGCAATATGTTGTCAAGCACCGTTAGCATTTTTATGACCCGCAGGTTCTGGAAGGTACGGCCGATTCCCATTGCTGCAATCGCATATGGCGGAGAAGCATTGATGTCTTTCCCCTTAAAATGCACCGTTCCTCCATCAGGCTTAATATAGCCGCAGATCATATTGAAAAGGGTCGTCTTACCGGCCCCGTTAGGACCGATAAGGCTGGTGACCGTACCCTGCTGAATATTGAAAGAGGCGTCTCTGACTGCCTGCACGCCGTCAAAGCGTTTTGAAAGAGAATCAACTTTAAGCATTTTTGCGTACTTCCTTTGGTTCTTTGTGACCGCTCTTGCCGAAGGCGAATTCGCCGAGCAGTCCCTGTGGTCTGAACATCATGAAGAAGACGAGTAGTCCGCCGTAGAATATCTGCCTCATATTTGCCGCAATGGAATTGGGCATTCCGATAAATCTGAGTATTTCGGGGATGAATATTAAAAGCGCAGCCCCAACAATAGAACCCCTTAAGCTGCCTGCGCCTCCGATGATCACAATCGAGAGCATGAAGATAGATTCCATAATCGTGAAGCTTGTCGGATCAATAAAGCTTATGTAATAGGCATAGAGGCTTCCGCCGATAGAGGCGATTGCTGCACCTATCACAAATACCGAGACCTTGTATTTCATCACATCCTTGCCCATAGACATAGTAAATATCTCGTCTTCCCTTATTGCCTTGAGAACCCTTCCAAAGGATGAATTCACAAGCCGGGTAAGAAACATATACGTCAGAATGCCGAAAGCAACCACAAAAGAGAGAAAAAAAAGATGTGAGGAGATCGTTATCCCGAATATTGTCGGTTGGGGTATGCCTGGAAGCCCCAACGGGCCGCCGGTAAAAGAGACCCAGTTGTTCATGATGCTGAAGATGATTATCTGGAATGCAAAGGTTGTTATAACAAAATAGTCGTCATATGTCTTTAATGAAGGCCATGCAATAAGAAATGCCACAGCTCCAGAGACAAGTATTCCGGCAGGAATATTGATCCAGAACGGGAGACCGACTTTCAAGGCAAGCAGAGCGGTCGTGTATGCGCCTATACCGTAAAAGGCAGCGTGGGCCACCGATATAAGTCCTGTGTAACCTGCAAGCAGGTTGAGAGACATGGCAACGATGGAATAGATGCCGACCATGATGAGAATGTGGAGGATATAGTCCATCAGATCTCGACCTTCCTTATCTTCTTTCCGAAAAAGCCATACGGCCTGAAAAGGAGGAAAACAAGAAGAATGATAAACGCAATCGCGTCCTGCCATTGTGAAGATATCTTCCAGACGCCGAAGTTCTGGGCAAATGCGAGGAGAAAGCCACCGAGAGCCGCGCCGGGGATGCTCCCAACGCCGCCGATAATGACGGCAACAACTCCCATCATAAGCGCGTTCATACCCATCGTCGGCGTCATGTCAATATCGAATGAGATGAGAATTGCAGCGATTCCGGCGAGTGCGGAGCCGGTCATAAAAGCAAAAAGGATAGTCCTATCGGTATCTATGCCGGACACAAGAGCAAGCTCAGGGTCAGAGGCAACAGCTCGCATCGCAGTGCCCATTTTTGTATATTTCATCAGCACCCAGCAGAATAATAGCAAAAGAGCACTGACACAGATTATAGCTATCTGGATCGGCGTTATCCTCGCACCTACGATTTCAATGCCTTCAGTTACAATGCCGCTTCTCAAAGTCTTGGTATCGTCGCCGAATATCATTGAGATTACGTTCTGTATAATTATGTAAAGGCCAAGGGATGAAAGCAAAAGAACCAGTGGTGAAGAACCTTTTCTCCTTAAAGGTCTATAGATTGATATCTCGATGAGCATTCCGAGAAGGGTTGAAGAAAGCACAGCAATGGGAATTGCCGAGCCTAACGGCAATCCCAAATATGATACATAAAGATAGACAAAATAAGGGCATGAGGTATACACCGCCGCATGGGCAAAGTGGAAAAATTTGGTGGTGGAATAGATTAGAGAAAAACCGATGGCGATAAGGGTATAGATAGAGCCAGCGATTATGGAATTAATCAGGAGTTGGTTAAACATTCACTCTGGTGCAGGATGTCCCGCAAGTTGCCGCACTGACTCTTTCAAAGTGCAATCGGCAAATCTGGTCCCTGCTCATACTTTCTTGGGTTGCATCAACGCGCCTATATCCAGCCCTCGCTGCGAAGCTGCTTCCATGCAATTTCTATGTGCTCGGGATGAAAGGTTTGTTTTTTGTGGTTGCTCCATGCTTTGAAACCCTTGACAGCCAGCGAGGTGTCTTTTCTTACCTCAGGGTCTTCATGAGCCAGCCAGTGCACTGTCGCCAAGAGCTCCATTCCATAGGGCGATTCAAAGCCCTCAATAAGACGCCCAACCCTGTCAAGCCGCTGTAGCGTATCATTATGGTCCTCAAGGAAGGCATTTGCCTCGTCGGTCGCGCCTGGAAGAAGACGGATTGAGGCATTTCGGCTCCTGTCGCCGTAACCCCGTATAAAATGGCCCTCCACCCGCTGAAGCACATGATGCAGCGTTTCTGCATAAGGACCGTACTTGCCTCTTACAAAATTCAAGCGAAGCGGTTCGCCCGCAGCCTGAAGAAAGTAGGCAAGTTTCTGAATCTCCAGCAATGTCAAGCGGTATCCGGGCATAGCATACCTTTCCAGCAAACCGAAAAGGGCAGCCCTTCCCGGAGTCATAGCAGGCTTTTTTGTATCGACACGCATTTCCTCCGCTTCCGGTGCCCCCTCCGGCTTAAACAGCAGGACCGTAACATCAGTAAGATCTCTGAACGCCGACTCTATCCGTGGTTTCACCTCGTCCCAGTGCAGCCCCCCGCTGCCACAGCCTAAAGGAGGGACAGCAATGGAATGTATCCCGAGTTTCCTCACTACGTCCACAAGCGCCTTAAGGCCTGACTCAACATCCTCCATGCGGGACTTGCCTTTCCAATGGCGCTTAGTCGGAAAATTTATGATGTACTTCGGATTCACAAGCTTATTCGTGGAAAAAACAAACATCTCGCCGGGCTGTACCTCATGATGATTGCATGCCTTTCTGTATTCCTCATAATTACCGGGATATGCCTGCTTAAATTGCAAGGCTATGCCCTTGCCCATTACGCCGACAGTATTTACGGTATTCACAAGGGCCTCCGCCTCCGCCTTCAAAAGGTCGCCCGTGACAAATTTAATCATAAAACCTCCGCATACCTAATAATACCATTTTTGTTGAACAGTGACAGCAGGGCTTGTCCCCTTAAATGAAGAAAGCACCTTGTCAACCCTATCGGCCATTGTGTCATTCATGACCCCTATTTGCTCAATCAGCTTCCAAGGGGAAAAGTCATGCACGAGAAACTCAGCCTGCCGCCTGCGACTTCGATCATTATCCTGCTCCGTATCATTCCAGTAGATTGCCTTCATAACCTCCCAGTCTACTTTATCCAGGTCACTGACATCGCGGAAGAAGCGGCTGATCGCCATTTCAGCATGACCATCAGTAAAAACAAAAGGGAGTTTCTTGGCGAGAACCGTCTCTACTGATGTGACGAGGTGGAGAATAGCGCCCTGTCCTTCCGAGTATCCTTCGACGAAACCGGTGTAACTGGCGTATAGCATCGGAGAGCGGGGAGCAAAATAGAACGGCACATAATCAGCCAGCGTCCCGCCCGGCTCGATCGGAACGCGCTTTCGGGCGCGTCGCTCTTTGATATGCATGTGCGCGATGCCTACATGTTTGATATCATCTTTATTCATGGCGTTGTCACACATAATGCCGCTGCGCTCAATTATCGAACCGAGATTACGGATATGGGTGATGTGATAAAGCTTTGTCAAGACACGTCTCCACTAAAAAATTTCAACTTACAAATAGCACAATCGCAATTATCTTAAAAGGGGAAGAGCGTATACCGTCAAAAAACCGATGTCAACAATAAGTTAAGTAATTCAACACCGTCCCCGACTGCTCCTTCCTATCACCAGATTTTGAATTCATTGGTACATGTGTATGATCGCCGCGCATTTGGACAGTTAGCTGTTCTGAAATGAATTCACAATATTCTCGATTTCACCATGAATTGCTTTTTTAAGCCCGCTCTTATAATTCTCACAATCCTCGGAAATAATAGATTCATTATAGACGAGCGTACTTAATTTCAGTTTCTTGGTGTTAGCACTTTTCCAAATGCCTTCAACATCACGCCTAATGTCTCGGGCAACAGCCTCTTCAATATCATAAATATGAATGCTTTTACCAAATTTATCCTTGTCTGATAGGAAAGCGATGGAGAACTCCTTGTCCGTCGTGATGTGAAAATCTAAATTGCTATATAACGAATTGATTTCGTCACCTAATTTAAGAAAGCCCAGTGAGATATTATCGATATATTCACATTTCCACTCGAAAGCTTGATCAATGAGCATATTGACAAAATCCTTTATTCTGCTAACCTGTTTCGAAGATCTGTCAGCAATAATGACAAGTCTTCTGTATTTTAAGCGAACTGGAGGAATCAACAATGCCTTTATGGTTTCGGTGACATATTCCTGAAAAGCCGCGCGTTCCTGAACGGCATCAGGATCAAAGTCAACCGGTGTCTGTACTGTTATGATCTCTCCTTTATACTCTGCTTTATGAGCTCTCTTAATCATTTGCTTGCATCTGTTGCAGTAATCCTCGAAATAAAGCGCTAACCCAAGCCTTTCGCTACCATATGCTATTTTGCTAATCTTATCATGAGTATAGTGGATTTTTTCCTCATATTTCCTAAACAAGTTAATGTAGTCTTTGGCTGGCAGGTCAGCCGCAAACTCGTCCGTAACTATTCTAAGAATTTCAGCTTTGCGATTAACATCGTCCAACGAATTCAACAGTTCTCTGATCATTTCAGGTATGGTAATTACGTTTAGTATCAGGGAATCTGAATTGACTGAACCATGATGGACTTCTTGCAATTTGTTCCTGATATGAAGGCTCAGTTCATTCAACGATGCTGCTTCAATACCGTTTTCCTCGCTATATTTGTATTGAAAGGTGGTCATTCCATTCAGATCTGTAGGTAATGTTTTCAAGTCATCCGTAATCAGAATCGAAGACTTTCCAATGGTGTGGGCAAAACCAAGTTCATATAGAACGTTAGCGCTGCATCCACTAAGATCGGCGACAATGAGGTTGCACTCTTGAATTCTGCGGAATATCCCATGAGTGATCATGGGGTATGGTTTCGAAATCGCGTGATGGGCTTCGTAACCAAAAGGCTCAACGGCAGGCCTAATAACTGTCTCAAGTATCGCAGCCGCTTTCTTCCTTTGTGGAGTATTTTCGTCATTGAGCGGTGTTATAAAAAAACACTGCTTCATTGGAATTGTTCCATAATCTTTTTCGTCTCAACAATGAGACCATCTTGTATTATCTGATAGTTTTGCCCTTTATTGTCATAAGCTGCCCTAAATCTTATTTCGCCAGCCTCTTTTTCCCCTCTATTCCAGAGAATATTGTAAGCGTTTCTCAACGTCGCATAATTCGAAAATACATTCTGATGAACCCAAACATGGATGCTCGACTCCCAACTGGAAGGACCCACATTGTCAGGCTCGGAGAGTAGAAATGCTATTGCATAATTGTTCCTTGAAGTAATGTGAATATCAAGATTTGAATAGAATAATTTTTCTGCGAAGTCTTTTCTCACAAAGCAAATTTCAATGTTGTCGTATGACGGTTTCCTTTGCAATACGTTTCCTTTTTCAAATAATTTCTTTAAGAATGTTTCTAACTTCTCCCACTCTATAGCAAAGGAATTCTTATCAACAATCACAAGACGCCTATACAATCGAATCCTGCCGTCTGAGGTAAGATAGTCTATAGTTTCATCTAAATATTTTTCAAAATAGTTTACATCGCCCCTGACATCATATGGAGTCTGAACAGTCCAAATCTCGCCATCAGAATGGCTTACCATCACAGAACATTTTTCGCAGTATTCTTTGAAACTCCTTGCAAAATCGACCGGCATGGGTGGTGGCAAAAGAGCAATCACTTCCTTTAAAGCATCCTTACCACTCGGCGATAATTGACGCGATAAGTTGCTCAGTTTCGTTACGAATTCCTTTTCAACATCGGGATTCTTGAATATCTTCCCAAATGTAGAGTCCGCAATAGCATTAAATCGTTGCACGATAAACTTTGGCCGGCTTGCAATAATGACAGTGCCCATCAGTAATACAATAGTACTCCATAGAGGTATCGATGACTGAGAAGTCAAAGCCAAGATACCGCCAATAATTGAGAATATCCCAGCAATAACAGCAAAGAAAGAATCCTTCATGAAAGTATCCCTCCCATATCAAACTAACTATTGAGCTCTATTTGACATCCACATATTTGCCTGAGGTAATTATTTGTTTTGAGAACGTCTTTGTCACAACATCCCCATGCTCATCAAACTTCGTCGTTCCTGTAACGCCGTCGAATGCAGGCATAGCCCGCAGATAGGTCTGCATCTTCTCGCCAGTAGTGTTTCCTTCCTTTAGCCCCAGAGCAATGATTTGCATCATATCGTATGAGTAGGCCGCATAGACATCCGGCTCTTGGCCGTACTTAGCTTTAAACTTCTGCGCAAACACATTATATTTTGGCCCGCTGGGCTTTGCGGGAAGGGTCAAATATATGCCTTCTGCCGCGTTGCCTGCGCTTGTCAGTAACTCAGGCGAACTCCATACGTCAGCACCGAAGACCGGCAGCTTGGCCTTCATCTCCTTCAGTTGCTTCAAAAGGATACCGCCTTCAATACCATAAGTCGGAGTAAAAAGAGCATCAGGCTTGCTTCCCATGACCTTGGAAATGACAGTCTTGAAATCCTTCTGTCCTTCCATCGTTGCCTCGGCTATCACTACCTTGCCGCCCTTCTTTTCATACCTCGTTACGAATTCATCCTTGAGCCCTTGGCCCCAGCTATTGTTGACATAGATCATTCCAACAGTCTTGTACCCCTTGTCCCAGATCCAATCTGCAAGTATGCGACTCTGAAAGGCATCCGATGGACAGACGCGGAAGAAATAGGCACCGCCCTTATCCGTAAGCTCTTTCGATGACGATATGGGCGTGATGAGTACAGTTTTATTCTGATTAGCCACCGAAGACATGGCGAGGGTGACAGAACTGCCCGCTGATCCCATGATGACAGGCACCTTATTTATAGTGATCAGCTTATTCATCGCATTTATGGCTTCATTGGCTTTGCCCTTGTCGTCTTCATAAGCGACGACAAGCTTCTTTCCACCGATACCTCCGGCTTGATTTATCTCTTCAACAACAAGGTCTATACCGTTTTGGGCATTCTTACCATAAGAAGCTGTGTCACCCGTTAAAGGAAGCACCGCGCCTAACTTAATTTCTGCACTTTTCTCCTTGGCACAAGAGAGCAATAAAAATCCTGAAAGAGCAATGACTGAAACCAAAACCTTAAAATATTTCATAACCAAAACCTCCTTATAATATTTATTCATTGTTTTGCAGATTCAACATTTACTAAATTCTGCATGGTTCGCTCATAAATACCGGATGGCAGACTTATACCGTCTTTATAAGGGCAGTAGCAATTAAAGTGATCTCTGTATTCCCAATCCTTATGTTTGTTCCAAATAGACACGATACCTTCCTCTTGAACATTTCCAAGCGGTTTCCCGCTATCACCTGGACATCGGATTACATTCCCATTGCTTGTCAAATATAGACCTGCCGCAATCTGGTTGCAGGGATGTATGCCCGGCAAACACGAAATGCCTTCTTCAAGAAGTTGTTCTTTTGTGCTGTAACCATATTTCAAATTGTATTCATATATTTGAAGGAATAACTCTTCCTTTTCCTTATCAGTGACATCAGTATCATGCAAGAAGCCATTATTGAACTGCTTCCCGCTTACCATCAGGGCAGCCGTGACCGGTAAAATATTCCTTTTTCGCGAATACACGTAAATATCAAATATCTCCCTATAGTTCAGATTTGTTATCGGATTAGAACAAACCGCTAATCGAGTGGGGATCGTTTTGTTAAAGCCAGCTTCAGCCAGCAATTCCAAAGCACGATTTCTTTTGAGACTATAACCATTAATGCTGCCGACCAGTTGATTCTGAATGTCATAGTAAGCTGACTGAAAACTGACAAGGAAGCTCGTTTTTAATTTGTAAAAAGCCTGGCAAAGCGTAAAAGCATCCTTAATACCAAAGGAACCGAAGATATCAGCAACGCGCATATCATCACCCAAAATATGGCCTTTTGTGAATATAGCGATACCTATCCCAAGGTCGGTTAAATCTCTCGCAAACCGCAAAATTAGCGGATGTTCTAATGGTTCGCCAGCTCCGCATATTTTGATACTCTTAAGTCCAATGTTTCGAGCATCTTTAATGACGTTCAATAACCGGTCATAATCAAGGTCATTGTGTGTGTCATCATCAACTGAGTTGTTTTTTCTAAAGCACGTAGGACAATTTAGCGAACACTTTCGCCCGAAATCAATATCGAGCATTAAAAGGCGGCCCATATTCTCAATTAATTCTTGTTTGTCAAAAAACCCCCAATGCTGCACAATATTAGCTTCGCGACAGTTATTATATGTAGGCATAAATTCAGGTATGTTCGGGTAAATAGGCTTCATTTAAATGTCTCCAAATAATCCGGTAAATTCTTAAGTATTTGATCATCTGTTGGTGTATAGAATACAGAACATGCACATAATTTGAAATTCAAAATATTTTGTTTAAATAGATCGCTATAAATAATTTCTTCCAAGGAGTTATTTTTCAGGTTGCCATAGCAGATGGAATGACTCGGACAATCCAACACATCCCTACTTGGAAAAACTGCAAAAGAATATAAAGGTCTGCGACACTGCGGCTGCCCTATCATTCTGGAACCGACTTCAGGCTCCCATTGAAGGCCCCTCTTGAGATCGCAACAGCATGCTTCCTTGAAGAAGGCCCTTGACTGGCTGAAATTGTGCGAATCCATCTTTTCATCTTCAGATACTGAAATTTGTATATACTCTTCGATGATTGGCACAATCTGTAAAGAACGTAGTACCGGCAGTAAATCATTCAATACTCTTTTCTCGTTATGAACGGTTACCGGAATTTCAACAGCAAGCCTATTGTCATAACTCATTCCTTCTTCAAGAGCATACTCGATAGCCTTTAATGTTGAAACAAAGCCTCCCTTATTGCCAACAATCTCATCGTGCAGTTTTTCAGCCGTGTCACGCATTGAGACAATCAAGACGGCACCAAGAGCATTGAGGGCTGACACCATTTCTCTTGTTAGAAGAGTGCCGTTTGTAAAAATGACCATTTTCAGTCCACGATCATAAACCTTTTTTACAAAATCCATTGCTCCAGGCCATGTAAAAAGTTCGCCACCGCCACCGTAGACCAGCGCCTTCGCGCCATGTCCGATAAGGAAGTCCAGAATCTTATCTATTTCTTGTTCAGGGAAAAAAGGCCCGTCAAGGTGCGGAGGCAATTTTAGTTTATCCTGCCCCATAAAGCATCCCCGACAAGCCTGATTACAGCCATTGGGGAGCATAATGTAAGCAAACTGAAATATCGGCTTTTCCTCTTCTCCCCGCGCCCAACGCACATTATGCAGAATAATCTCTTCAGTGCTCTCATCGGCAAAGTAATACTTAAGGGAAGGCAGGCCACCCTTCTGTGTGTCATTCGCGACGTCCTGAGTGCCAGCAAGCATTAACCCCGCTTCTTCTCCTTCTCTCAGGAAGGGACTCAGCCGAAGAAAAACCTTCTCTATTCGATCAATAAAGTTTTCAGCAGTTGGCATAGGGTTTTAATATGCGATGCCCTATCAAACTATCCAGATACGGATAGTCGATTTTGAGAGGTGCGTTTATAAGTTGAATTTCATTCTTAATATATTACCGTGTCTCAAAAAAAGCTAACAAATCTTTGGTGAGAGTTCTACCCTTGTAATAGTTATTGAAATTTAGGTTTTGCTTTTTTTCTCCTGTATCAGGATCAGTATATTTTCTAAAGTAGTCACTATTATGCTCTTGACTAACTGCGTACTCTTCAAACTTAAGCCACTTCTCAAGAATAGATTTAAGTATTTCTTCAGTTTTTGATAGAGATGTTTCGTCTATGAACTTAAGGCGACAAGCGGACACAATCGCATACATACCAAACTGTAATCCGGTTCCATAAGTCAGGAAGCCAAATTTATTATTCTTGTCTTTTGAGAAGGTTTTCTTAATTTGCAAGATGATCTGAAAACAATTGTAGGCGAATAAATATTCCTCGAAGCGATTAGGATCTCGTAACGTTTTTTCAAAATGGTTGCGTTCAAATAGGTTTATTGAACCCATGCGGCGAGCAGCAGAGGGCTCCTTATCACAACATTTACACATTCGCATGAATATTTCGCGATCTATAATTTGTGAACGCTGGATATAACCAGCCCTTACGCCATCGGCGTATTCCCCTCGTTTGCGTTCATAGAAGTGCCCATATTTATCAAAAAGGAATTCTTGGAGTTGTATTTGAATTTGATCGTTTGAGCGTCGATCCGCCTCTGAAACCTGTGATTGTTGATTCGTAGCCTTTGAGATCGACTCAATTAACTCAAGATAGGTATTTTGTGACAATTGATCGTCAGGATGAAATGTTATGATCTTCAATAAAACTTCCTTGTTCTCAAAAATATTCGGCTTGTTACCATTGATAATATTTTCTTCGTAGAGCCTACTTAGGGTGAATGCAGTTTGACCACCATTGATAACTTGCGGCTGAGTAAGTATTAATTGACCTTTATCTTTCTGGCCAATCTTTTCATTAAAGTCTGTTCCGTAAGAGAGAACCGTAATGCCATTGTTATACAGAGCAAACTCATTAGTTTCTAAGTCAGAGATACTGCTTGCAATTTCTCTGTTGACCTTGTTATTAGACAACTCTAAGTAGCTACGTGGGTTAAACTTCAGTATTGAATTGCGGTACCTATACATAGCTTTGGCGATCTCACTTGTCGGCACGAAAACAAGAGTAATATCACATTCCTTTTTTGCCGTTTTAACCTTGTACGTAACCTTTGCACTTTGCGAACTAGTATTTGATAAATTAATTGATAATCTAAGCTCGGAAGGATTGTAATAAGTACCCTGAATAACTGGGAAAACTAATTCATTATATACTCTAGTGTGATTGTACAGGGCACTCGAAAATCCACCAGTCAATTTTTTTAACTGAGACTGGGTAATTTGCGTTGAAACATTAGCAAGTATAATGACCTCATATCCCCATCTTCCTATATCGGGGATATTCTGCAGCGCCTTGATCAATTTCTTTATTTTTGAGTTATATGGTACTTCATTTTCATACTCTTCACGCCCCTCAGTTATGCGATCAATGTCCATTTGGAGAAGCTCAGAGAATAGTATTTCTTTTCCACTGAAATTGCCCTCAGTTGTGCGAAACTTAGACTGAATAAAGTAGACTTTCTTGCGCTCTTCATCTATAAAATAGCCATCTATACCGCCATCTTGTGGGTCGTCTGTTATATATTTCTCACGGTCTATAAAATCAAGCATCCCAAACTTAACCTTAAGAAATAAATGAATGAAAGTCCGGGCACGGGCGTTGTTCATCTCGTCAATTTTATCTTCAGGAGGACTATAACGCTTAAACGAACCCGGTGCTTCATTACGTATTTTATCTAAGATTGTTATTACAGTGCTGTACTTGCTCATAAATCTTTCCCAATTTGTTGAGATAAAGAAGGCAAATGAGAATCTCTCCCCTTTGATTTTTTTCTCTGAAGAATTCGAGTCCCTTCCCGCATATCTGTCAACCCGCTCTCCTGTCCAGGAAATTATAAACCAATATATTCATTCTTATGCCGCTTTCAAAATCTTATTCTTCCACTGCCGTCTTCTGCTCCACAAACGAATCTTTGCCACCTTCGACAACACCACTTTCGGCTCATCAACAAAGGCCTCGCCAGGGTCAAGTCTTGAAAAGTTAGTTTTATAAGCTAATCAGTAATGGTCAAGCGAAATTCAATACAGTCATGTCTTGTTTCGTACATCCTCTTTGTTCTGCCAAATCAATCCACTCTCCCTTGTCATAATTAAGAATAATCATATGCCAAAAAATGCAAAAAGGCAACGGGCAGGTCTTCATTCAACAACAATCGTCGGAACTACCGACATTCCGATTCTTAGAACATGATCCGGATCCGTGTTTTTATCAAGCACTATCTTCACAGGTATCCTCTGCACGACTTTCACATAATTTCCGGTTGCGTTCTCAGGAGGGAATAAAGAAAAAACCGCTCCGGTGCCTGCCATGATGCTTTCTACTGTTCCTGAAAACGTTTTGCCCGGATAGGTATCCACTTTTATTTTCACTTTCTGACCCGGCCTTATTTTTTCAAGCTGGGTCTCCTTATAGTTTGCCGCTATGTGTATATCATCGAGAGATACCACAGCCATCAGGGGTTGTGCCACTTTTATCTGATTTCCGAGTTCGACTGATTTTTTGCTTATGTAGCCGTCCGAAGGCGCATAGATCTTTGTATATCCGTAATTGAGCTGCGCTGCATCAAATTTCGCTTCCTTTTCCCTGACCGCGGAACCTTGGGCGGGCTTTAACGATTCGACTTGTTTAACAACTGATTTCTGTGTTTCCAGCGCCTTCCCGGCCTTTACAACCTGTTCCCTTGCGGCTTTGACCTGTGCCTGTGCGACAGTCTGAGCAGTCCGGGTCTTTTCATATCTGTCCAAAGAGATCGTTTCCGACTTATAGAGGTTCTCCGCTCTCAGGCTGTCTCTTTCCGCCTGTTTGAGATTAGCTTCCTGAAGTTCGAGATTCGCTTTTGCCGCTTCAAGCCCTGCCGTTAACTCTGAGAGCTGATTTTTTGATACTTCGATTCGAGCACCTATCTCAATAAGCTTTGCCTTTTCAGCGCCTACTCCGGACGATGCTTCATTCACCTTGACACTATAATCGGCCTGGTCGATTTCGAGGAGCAGATCACCTTTTTTTACGGCCTGATTGTCCTTTACATAAATCTTAGTGACAGTCCCTGTTATTTTAGAAGCAATCGTATGGATACTTCCGTCCACATAAGCATCGTCGGTAGTGATATGGGTAGCTTTATATCCGAGATAGAAAAAGAGGGACACTGCACCGATGATGACAACAACCATCAGGACAACGAGACCGAGTTTTTTCTTTTTGTTGTTATTTGGTCTTGTTTCTTCTGTTTTAGTCTCTTCCATCAAACTTTCTCCAACGATTTATTATGATAATATAATTTGTCTTATTCATACCTCAATGCATCTATCGGGTCAAGGAGGGACGCCTTATACGCAGGATAGAATCCGAAGAATATCCCCACCAGGCCTGAAAAACCGAATGCAATAAAAACCGAGAAGGGAGATACAATAGTGGACCAGCCTGCGAAGAGAGTAATTATCTTGGACCCTGATATGCCCGCTATAATACCCGCAACCCCGCCGATCAACGATAGTATCAGGGCCTCGATAATGAACTGCAGCCTTATGTCCCACGTCTTTGCTCCGATAGCCATCCTAATCCCTATCTCCCTGGTCCTTTCAGTGACCGAGACAAGCATGATGTTCATAATGCCAATCCCTCCGACGAGAAGGGATACAGACGCTATGGCGCCCAGCAACAGGGCCATGACTTTGGTTGACTGTTCGGCAGTCTGCATGACCTGTGTAAGGTTTCTGACAGTAAAATCATTGTCCTGTTTTGAGCCGATGCGGTGCCTCTGTCTGAGCAACTCGGTTATCTGTTTTTCCGCTGCAGGCAGGGTTTCGGCACTCTTGCCCTTCACCATGATAATCCTCACCATTCCCGGGAAAGTTGTGCCAAAAAGCTTTTTCTGCGCTGTAGTTACCGGCACATGAATGGTATCGTCCTGGTCCTGGCCCTGCGGAGACTGTCCTTTCGAGCCAAGAACGCCGACAACTGTAAAAGGTATCTTTTTGATTCTGATTATCTGGCCGATGGGGTCCATATCACCAAAAAGGTTTTCCACAACCGTTTGTCCCAACAGACATACTTTTGTGGCGCTCTTGACATCCTGTTGAGTAAATGACCTGCCTGAGGCAAGCGGCCAGTCCCTCACGTTAAGCATACCAGAGGTTGTACCTACCACACCGGTTGACCAGTTCTGATGCCCGTAAACAATCTGCGCAACACCGTTGAGAACAGGGGCGATATCTGATACTGCAAGGCATTCTTTGAGAATGGCTTCGGCATCACTCATGGTAAGAGTAGGCTGGGTCCCTGCGCCCATTCTGACCCCTCCTGCTGTTGTTGCACCCGGGAGTATCATGAGAAGATTGCTTCCCATGCTTGAGATCTGTTCAGCGATCCTCTTGCTTGCGCCCGTGCCTATGGCAATCATTGCAATAACAGCGCCGACACCTATGATGATGCCGAGCATGGTAAGGGCTGAACGCATCTTGTTCACCTTTAACGCCCTGAAGGATATTTTTATAGTTGAGGGGATGTTGATCATGATCTCACAACCTTTTCGTCACTGACAATACATCCGTCCAGAAATCTTATTATCCGTTTGCTGTAGGCCGCAATATCATTTTCATGTGTTACCAGTATCACCGTAATATTCGATTCATTATTCAGTTTACGAAGAAGCTCCATAATCTCGGCGCTGGTCTTGGAATCGAGATTACCTGTCGGTTCATCCGCAAGAATTATGGGAGCGTTGTTCACCAATGCCCTTGCAATTGCGACCCTTTGCTGCTGCCCGCCTGACAGTTGATTTGGATGGTGGTCCCCTCTTCCTTCCAGGCCGACACTTTTTAAGGCCCTCAGTGAATGTTCTTTTCTATCTTTTGCAGGGATTCCGTCATACAACATCGGAAGCTCGACATTTTCAATGGCGGATGTCCTTGGAAGAAGGTTGAATCCCTGAAAAATAAACCCTATTTTTTTGTTCCTTATGCCTGCGAGATCATCCCTGTCGAGGCCGCCTACATCAATACCCTCCAGCAGATATCGTCCGTCTGAAGGCTTGTCAAGGCATCCGATTATATTCATAAATGTAGATTTGCCCGAGCCTGAAGGCCCCATTATGGAAACAAACTCACCTTTTTCAATAGCCAGCGATACGCGATTGAGGGCATGCAGTTCGATATCTCCAAGCCTGTATATCTTGGTGATCTCATGAGCTTCAATGAATGGCATATCAGAACATTCTCGGACCGCGCGGGGCCTCTTTCGGCTTGACAAGGGATTCTACGATTAATTCCTGCCCTTCCCTGATATCTCCTGAGAGAAGTTCCGTAAAACTTCCATCGCTTATGCCTGCAGTAACAGGAACGCGCCTGGGCTTTACTTTTTCGAGTATCCAGACACCTGGACCCTTCTTTTCAGGCGTCTGAGTTCCCTTTTCAGAAAGCCTGAACCTCAGTGCGGCATTAGGTATTTTCAGGACATCTTTCTTTGTCGATATGATAATGGACACATTGGCCGTCATCCCCGGCTTCAGCTTGAGTTCAGGATTATCCACCTTAACAACCACGTCGTAAGTGACAACATTCTGGACTGTGACGGGAGCGTTCCGCACCTGCCACACGCTGCCCTTAAAAGTATTGTCAGGATAGGCGTCCACAATAAATTCGACGTCCTGACCGACCTTTATATTGCCTATATCCGACTCATCCACACTCGTATCGATTTGCATTTTCGTGAGGTCCTGCGCAATTGTGAACAGCGTAGGGGTTTGGAAACTGGCGGCTACGGTCTGTCCGACATCAACATTCCTTGATATGACAACACCATCCACCGGGGATATGATCCTTGTGTATTGAAGGTTTGTCTCAACAAGCTTAAGGGCAGCCTTTGTCTGGGCGATCTGGGATTTTGTCGCGCTTTCCTGTGCCGCAGCAGTCTCAAAGTTTGTTTCAGCAGTATCAAGATCGCTCCTTGCAATAAGGTCCTTTGAGAACAGTTCCTTGTTCCTCAGCATTGTCCTGTTTGCATCAATTCGTGTTGCAGTCGCCTTTACCAGATTTGCCTGGGCCGAAAGGAGGTTTGCCTTTGCCTGTTCCACCTGCGCTTCAAAAGAAGCAGGGTCTATACGTGCTATAAGTTGCCCTTTTCTCACAGGTGAATTGTAATCGACGTATATTTCTTTTATCGTGCCGGAAACCTGGGTGCCGACAAGAACAGTCGTTACAGGATTTACCGTGCCTGTGGCAGTTACTGCCATCACGATGTCACCCTTGACGACTTTTTCGGTCCTGAATTGCGGCTCGTTGTTGTTGCCCCGTAAAAAAAAGTATACTGTTAGAGCAAGGATGATGATAACTGCGCTGACAATAAGTACCTTTTTCATCTTATTTCTCACTTTCATAATATCTGCCTTTGCAAATTAATTACTAACACGGTAATAAGTAAGGAGACATATTCTAACACCCTACCCCTTTCTCCCCTCCCCTCAAGGGCGGGGAGATTTTTCAAGACCCCTCTCCCTTGAGGGGAGAGGGTAAGGGTGAGGGTGATGTAGTCTTACTTACGCACTTATTATTGACCTAACCTTTGCATTATATCTACCATTCTTTTCATGCAACTAATGACTTAATGTTTTCTAAATTTATCCTGCAGCTCATCGAACAAATCATAGACCACGGGCACTACGACAAGCGTCAGTAATAATGATGTCAGAAGACCACCTATTGTTGCAATAGCCATGGGCGCCCTTGTTTCAGCGCCCTCTCCTATTCCCAGAGCGATCGGCAGCATACCGAAGACTATGGCAAATGTGGTCATAAGAATCGGACGCAACCTGACCGGTCCGGCGGTCAGTATCGCCTCTCTCCTGTCCATGCCCCCTGCTCTTAAAGTATTCGTATAATCCACAAGCAGTATGGCATTTTTCTTGACAAGGCCCATAAGCAGAATAAGACCTATCAGGCTGAACAGGTTAATGGTATTGCCGGTTATAAAAAGCGCCCCGAAGGCCCCGACAAAAGACAGCGGCATCGAAAGCAGGACCGTCACCGGATGAACAAAGCTCTCGAATTGCGCGGCAAGTATCATATATGCCAAAACAGCACCGAGAATAACGGCAAACATGAGATAAAAAAATGATTCGCCCATGACGTCCGCCATGCCTTTATACATGCCGGAGTAGCCCGAAGGCAATATTTTCGCAGAGATGGAATCGAGTTCCGCCTTGGCCTGTCCGAGGGGCATGTTTTCCATATTCGCAAATACAGTTACAGCCCTGAGCCTGTCTACTCTGTTAATAACGCTTGGGCCTCCTGCTTCCCGGATACTTACGATGTTCGACAATTCCACGAGTCTGCCATCCTTTGCCCTGACATAAATCCTGCCGATATCTCCGGGCTTATACCTGTCTTCGGAAGTCAGACGGGCCCTTATATCGTATCTTCTTCCCTTTGCCTCATCCTTGAATTTTGAGATATCTACTTCTCCGCCGATAAGAAAGTTTGCCGCTTCAGCAACAGATGCAACGTCAACCCCGAGGTCGGCCGCTTTGTCCCTGTCGATATAAACCCTGATCTCCGGCTTCCCCGATTCCAGAGACGTATCAACGTCAACGATCCCCGGTAGTTTGGAGAATTCAGAGACGATCTTTTTCGCATAAGATTCAACCGACGTCAAATCAGCGCCCCTGACGGAATATTGAATAGGGACGTTTCTTATGCCGCCTCCGATGAGCGAGACGTCCTCGGCGGTCCCGTCAAGCCCAGGTATATTCCTGAGCTTCTTTCTTACCTCCGCCATTATCTCCTGTTGCGACCTCTGTCTTTCGGCTTTCGATTTAAGCGAAATGAACATAAGACCCCTGTTGACCTGTCCCATAGTAAACCCCTGCGCATAGAAGCAGGTTATAACTTCGGGCGTAGACCTTACGATATCCTCGGCCTTTTTAAACATCCTGTCTACTTCATCGACTGAATAATCGATCGGCGCCTTGAGTCTTACAAGAAACCTCGATTGATCTTCAGGAGGGACAAATTCCTTTCCCATAAAGGTCGTCAAAAATATGCTTGAAACGAAAATGACGGTGGCCGTAATAATAACAAGCGCCCTGCGCCTTAGAGCAATCTCCAATATTTTTCCGTAAAGATCTTCGAGTTTCCTATACCAGTATTCAAGCTTTCCCGATAATCTTGAGAAAAAGTTGCGTGTTCCGTTCTTATTTGCTGTTTTTTGTTGTTCACTATCGACTAATGACTGCTGCCTACCGGCTGATTTAAGGTATCTCGACGCCATCATCGGCGTCAGAGTAAATGAAACGAACAAAGACACCAATACTGAAAAGACCACCGTAAGCGCAAACTGGATAAAGAACCTTCCGACAAGGCCTTTCATAAAGGCGACGGGCAGGAATATCGCAACGATCGCAAGGGTCGTCGCCATGACCGCAAGCCCTATTTCTTTCGTTGCAAAAGAGGCGGCTTCCTTGGGAGACAATCCCCTGTCGATATGCCGGTGGATATTTTCTATGACTATGATTGCATCGTCAATAAGGATGCCGATTGAAAGCGAAAGGGCAAGCATGGTCATATTGTTGAATGTAAAATCAAACGCATTCATAACGGCAAAGGTCGCTATTACCGATGTGGGGATCGCCAGCGCGCTGATTAATGTTGTTCTCAAATCTTTAAGAAAAACAAAAACTATAAAGATAGCCAGTATACCGCCGTATATCATGTGATGCTGTACTTCACGGATCGACCTTTTGATAAAATCCGACTGGTCGAATGATATATCGAGTTTCATACCCGGCGGCAGGGTATTCCTGATATTGACAAGCTCTTTTTTAATCCTGTCTATGGTTTCAACCGTGTTTGTGCCCGACTGCTTTTGGATGCCGATACCGACAGCCGGCAGCCCGTTGAACCTCGCAATAGAGCGCTTATCCGCCATTGAATCTTCAGCCCGTCCGACATCACTGAGCCTTATCGGCGACCCCTTGTAGTAAGAGATTATCAGGCCGTTTATATTCTGCACATCAGGGAATTCGCCCTTTACCTTAACGGTATATTCCTTTGTTGCGCTTTCAATCCTTCCGCCGGGCAGTTCGACATTTTCCCTTGCAAGGGCGTTCATAACATCATGGGCGGTTATCTCATAGGCATTCAGCTTATCTCTTTCAAGCCACAGCCTCACCTGTCTCGTCCTGAGACCGGCGAGATTGATGGCGCCGACGCCGGATATTTTATGGAACTGTTCTTTCAGGACTTCATCCGCATATATCGAAAGGTCTCTTACGGATTTATCTCCGGCGAGTCCGAACCACATAATGGGCGTAGCGTCCGGGTCGACCTTTTCAATAACAGGCTCATCGATATCCTTTGGGAGCTTTCCCATGACAACCGATATCTTTTCCCTTACATCCTGGACGGCGAGGTCTATATTCCTCTCAAGAACAAATTCAACCGAAACAACGGAAACTCCCTCGGCGCTTGTCGAGATGATGCTCTTGACCCCATTGATCGTATTGACCGCGCCTTCTATCTGGTCGGTCACATCTATATCCATGATCTCGGGGTTCGCTCCCTTAAGAGTGGTCGTGATATTTACAATAGGGAATTCGACTTTAGGGAACAGATCAACCCCGATCCTCGGATAACTTACGATCCCGAGGATAACAAATCCGAGGATGACCATTGTCGCAAATACCGGTCTTTTTATTGATATATCAGCAAGCCACATAACTATTCACTGTTCACTGTTTACCCAAATGATGCAATTACTAATGAGTTCATAAGTAAAGCCACATTTAAACACCCTCCCCTTTATCCCCTCCCCTCAAGGGAGGGGCGATTCTTAAGTCCCCTCTCCCTTGAGGGGAGAGGGCAAGGGTGAGGGTGTGTGGCTTTACTTATGAACTCATTAGTAAATAAATTTATTTTGGACATCCACAGTTTTTGAATTTATTGTTTACTCACGGTTATCTTCGCTCCGTCAAATAAGCCCTGCTGCCCTACCGTCACAACCGATTCCCCTTCCTTAACTCCCTCTATGATTTCCGCATATTCCCTGCCGGCCGGCTCCGAACTCTTTGCAGTTGAATCAAATTTATATTTCCGTCCGACCTTCACATATCTCTCTTTCGCCGTGTTCCCTTCAACGATAAACACCTTAATCCTTTCACCTTCGTAGAGCAGTGAAGTAGCCGGGACAATAATAACATCCCTTGCCGAACCTGTATATACGGTCACATGGGCAAACAAACCCGGCTTCAATTTTCCGTCCCGGTTTGGCGCCTTTGCCTCAACCTGAAGTGTTCTCGTCCTCTCTTCAAGGCTCGGATAGATTATAGTCAGTGTGCTTTTGAACTCCTTATCCGGGAAGGCATCGACTTTAAAAAGCGCCTCCTGTCCCGTTTTTAATCCGGCCAGATCTTTTTCGTTTACCGTAAAATTCAGTTTGAGTGGATTCGTTTGTATGATTGTGAACAATGGCGTACCGGTCTTCACAAAATTGCCTTTTTCCACTTTCTTTTCCTTGACAACACCGGGGAGCGGAGAAGAAATCTTTGTTTTACTATGTTTCTGCCGTGCCAGGGATAAATACGCCTTTGCCCGTTCGACCTCGGCCTCTGCAAGGGCAAGTCTTGTGGACACATCATCAAACTGCTGTTGGGTCACAAGCTGTTCTTTATAGAGCGATTCCTTTCTGCCGTATTCCAGTTTGGTATTAGACAGAGTGGCTTCCGTCTGTTTCAGGGCTGCTTCGGCCCTTTGTACCTCAAGGGAATAATCAATATCATCAATCACCGCGAGTGCTTTGCCCTTTGCAACCTCGGCGCCTTCATCGACTGTAACATTCCTTAAAATCCCGTCAACCTCGGAGCTGACAATAACTTCCTCATTGGGATTCAGCGTCCCGATCGTCTCTATAAAGGGTCTGAGAGATTTTTTCTCCGCGGGCTGTGTAAAGACATTGATCGTCTTTTCAGGCGGGGGCTTGGATTCCGACTTTTTGCAGCCCACGAAAAAGATAAGGCAGATGGCAATAAGCAGCATACTGAATACTAATATTAAAAATGTCTTTTTTCTCATTCCACTGTTTCTCCTGCAAAACTCTGTCTTAATTTGGTAACGTTCTATTTCTTAATTGACACATGCCAAGTATGACAACATCGCGAAAAGTCCTTTTCATGGCTGTCATTCCCGAAGTCCTTAATCGGGAATCCATTCTTTTCAAGAAGTTGCGCGCACCTGGATTCCCGCCTTCGCCAACAGTAGGTGCATTAAGCACGGGAATGAC
>Ga0265292_1000537_pt1 | contig 51132 bp, 48 predicted proteins | sample Munlanlewell296A_FD_189080 | JGI IMG/M metagenome (GOLD analysis project Ga0265292, IMG submission 189080) | Leachate microbial communities from a municipal landfill in Southern Ontario, Canada - Leachate well 296A | ecosystem: Engineered > Solid waste > Landfill > Unclassified | place: Canada... | reverse complement strand
AAACGCGCTGGATGAAGGACTCGAGTTGGCGGAGGTTGCGGACCTCGACCATGCCGTCGGCGTGTCGAGCGTATTCCTCGGCGATCGAATCCCCGGTGTCCCAGTGCTGGCGTGGCTCCGGGTTCAACCAGTAGACACGCTTGGCCTTCTTGCGCATCTCCTTGATCACCCACGACCCCGACTCACGGTAGTTATTGCGCGCGTCACCCAGGATGAGCACGCTCGCGCGCGGACCGAGAGCCGAGCCGGCGTCCGACCAAAACCGTTCAAGGGATGTCCCGTAATCGGAATGGCCGTCGAGCCAGACGACCTGCGCTTCCGCGTTCATTCTGTCCACGGCGGCAAGGAAGTCTTCGTGCTCGAACAGGTGCGTTACCTCGTCGAGCGTGTCCACGAACACGAAGGAACGCACCCGCGAGAACTGAGCTTGAAAAGCATGCACGAACATCAGCGTGAAGCGCGCAAACGCCGACACGCTTCCTGAGATATCGCAAAGCACAAACAACTCCGGCTTGTGCGGACTGCGATGACGGAACCGCGTTTCGAACGGAACCCCTCCGGTGGACAGCGATGCGCGCACCGTCTTTCGCACGTCGAGGCGCCCGCGGCGAGCATGCTTACGCTTCATCGCCAAGCGAGTGGCCAGGCGCCGCGCCAGCGGACCGATCGCGCGTCGCAACTGCAGGATCTCGTCGCGCGTCGCCCGCACGAACTCCAAGTCCTCAGGAAGGGGGCGCACCGCGTGTTTGGCGACGCGCTCGGCGCCCTTGTGCTCGGCCAGACGGCGACGAACCTCGGACTGCACCTCCTCGCGGAACCGGCGCGCGCGCGCCTCCACCTCGTCCCGCCACAGGCGCTCCTCAAGCGGCGTTGGATCGCGACCTTGCCCCATCTCGCGCATCATCCGGCCCATCAAAGTGTTGAGATCCACGACGCGGAAGACCCGGTACTCGAAGTAGGGAGATCCCGCGCGATCGGTCTCTACGCGGCCGAACTGCGCGACCGCGCGCCGGGCCAGGTCTCGCAACGCCTCCTGGTCACCGGCGAGCATCGCGCGAAACAACTCCTCGAGGTAGTCCTCTTCGCTCGAAGGCGGCTCATCCTCGGAGTCGCGCCGCTCGAGCGCCTCCGGTCCTCTGCCGGTTCCGAAGTACAGATCAAACAAGGTGTCGAACGCGGGACGATGCGCCTCGTTCTTGATCATCGTCGTCGCCAGAGTCGCGCGGAACGCCGTCCGGTCCTGCATTGGGATGAAGGCCAGCGCGCGCATCGCGTCTAGGTCGTCGGAAACCGCCACCGGAACGCCCGCACGCCGCAGCGCGCGCACGAAGTCCAAAAGGGCGGGGAGCATCAGTTGTCGCTCGGTCGCGGCGGGATCTTCAGGTGCCCCGAAACCCGTTCGACGTCGGTCTGGAACTTCAGCAGCGCGGTCATCGTCATGCGCAACGCGTCGGAATCCAGCGAGGTGATCCCGAGGTGCAGCAATGTGTTCGCCCAGTCGAGGGTCTCGGCGATCGAGGGAGCCTTCTTCAGCTCGAGTTGGCGAATGCTGCGCACGATGCGCACGATCTGATCGGCGAGGATTTCCGGGATCTCGGGGATCCGGGATAGAACGATGTCGCGCTCGCGCTCGAGGGTCGGGTAATCCAGGTAGAGATACAGGCACCGCCGCTTGAGCGCCTCGGACAACTCGCGCGAGTTGTTCGACGTCAAGAACACAAACGGGATTTGCTTCGCCGCAATTGTGCCCAATTCGGGAATCGAGACCTGAAAATCACTGAGGATCTCCAGCAAAAGCCCCTCGAACTCGAAGTCCACCTTGTCGATCTCGTCGATCAGCAGGACCGTCGGCTCGTCCTGGCGAATCGCCGACAGCAGCGGCCTCTCCAGTAAGAAATCCTCGGTGAATAGATCGGTCTCGACGTCCTCCCACGACAACTCCCGGCCCTGCTCGGCCTGAATGCGCAGCAACTGCTTCTTATAGTTCCACTCGTACAGCGCCTTGGCTTCATCAAGGCCTTCGTAGCACTGCAAGCGAATCAGCTTCGCTCCAAGAGCCGCAGCAACCGCCTTGGCGAGCTCGGTCTTCCCCGTGCCGGCAGGACCCTCCACGAGAACCGGCTTACCGAGACGGTCGGCCAGGAATACCACAGTCGCAATCGCTTCGTCGGTGAGGTACCCGACCGACGACAGGCGCTCAGAAACTCCGGCGACCGTCGAGAAGCGCCGGCCGCTCACAGGCTCTCCAAGAACGCGTCGAGGTGCGAGCCATGCTCTGCATAGTGGTTCTCGCCGCAATTGGCTATCGCGCGCGCGTGCTTGTCGGGGATAGGCTCGGCCATCAGTACGATCTCCTCACGAAACCGGTGGCGCGCCGCCCCCGACATTGCCTGAACCTCTCTCAACGTCATGTCCCTGCATTGCGCATACGCCTCGGCGTTGAACTCCTCGACATCGGGCCAGCGCGGAGTGCCCCCCTCGCGAAGCACCTCGAGGAACTGCACCGCCTCCGCTTGCCAACACGCAATGTGAGCGACGACGTGCTTCGGGGTCCACTCCCCCGCGGCTCCCGGACGCTCCCAGTCCTGCACCGAGAGCCGGTCGAGTCGCGCACACAGCGCGCGCCAGCCGGCGTCTTCGGCTTCCAGTCGCTCCTGCTTCAGACTCACGCGCGCACCTGCCCTTCGCCGGTAACCACATACTTGTAGCTCGTGAGCTCGGGGAGCGCCATCGGACCGCGTGCGTGCAACTTCTGGTTGGAGATACCGATCTCGGCACCGAACCCGAACTCTCCTCCGTCAGAGAACCGCGTGGACGCATTGACCATCACGCACGCCGAGTCCACACGCAACGTGAAGGTGCGGGCCGCCGAGTAGTCCTGCGTCACGATCGCGTCACTGTGGTGGGTGCCGTAGCGATTCACGTGAGCAATCGCTTCATCGAGCGAATCCACGACTTTCACCGCAAGAATCAGGTCGAGGAACTCCGCACGCCAATCGTCTTCGGTCGCCGCGACGGCAGCCGAGTCGATCCCTCGCACGGTCTCGTCGCCGCGGATCTCCACCCCGCGCGCGTGTAACTCGGCCAGCGCGCGCGGCAGAAACTCCGCCGCAACCGCCCGGTGCACCAGCATCGACTCCGCCGCGTTGCACACACCCGGACGCTGGGTCTTGGCATTGACGATAATCCCGACGGCCTTGTCGAAGTCCGCGCTCTCATCAACGTAAATATGGCAATTCCCAACTCCGGTCTCGATGACCGGCACGGTGGATTCCTCCACGACCGCGCGAATCAGATCGGCGCCACCACGAGGAATCAGCACGTCGACGAAGTCGCGCATGCGCATGAGTTCCTTCGCGCTCTCGCGATCGGTCGAAGGAATCAACTGCACACTTCCCGGCGGTAGCCCCGCCGACGATGCCGCTTCGTCGATGATGCGCGCCAAGACGATGTTCGACGAGATCGCACTTCGCGAACCACGCAGAATGCACGCGTTGCCCGACTTCAGGCACAAACCCGCCGCGTCGACCGTCACGTTCGGCCGAGCCTCGTAAATGATGCCGACGACACCCAACGGCACGCGCACCTTGTCGATGTGTACGCCGTTCGGAAGCGTCCAGCCCTCCAGGACTTCACCCACAGGGTCTTTCAACCCGATGAGATCGCGCAGCGCCTGCGCCATCGCTTCGATGCGCCCCGGCGTCAGCATCAGCCGGTCGATCAGCGCACCGGTAACGCCTTCCTCCTGCGCCCGAGTCACATCGTCGGTGTTCGCGATCAGGATCTGGTCGGCGCGTTCGATCAATGCCGCCGCAATCCGCTCCAGGGCCTCGCTCTTGCGCGCACTCGACGCGGCCGCCAGACCGGCAGCCGCCGCTTTCGCTCGCTTGCCGATCTCCAGGACTTCGCTCATCGCCGGTTCGCTCCGTCGCTCAGGATCACCAGGGAATCCCGGTGAATGATCTCTCGTCCGCCGTTTCTGATGCTTGACCCCTGGATCTCGGGAATCTCATCCGCGCCGTAGTTGGAGATGCCCTTCGCGAACACCGCTCCGTCGGGTCCGGCAACCTCGACCGCATCGCCGATCGCGAAGGATCCGCGATGCCCTCGAACGCCGGCAGGTAACAGACTCTTTCCGGCCGAAACCAGAGCCTGCTTGGCTCCTTCGTCGACGATGATCGTGCCACGCGTGTTCTGAGCGAACTCGATCCACAACTTGCGGCTTCTGCCGCGCCCTCGGTGTGCAGGGAAGAACGTGCCGATCTCCTCGCCGGCCAAGATCCGCCGCAAGATGTTTGGTGTACGCGCGTTGGCGATCACAACGCCGGTTCCCGCTGCGCCTGCGACTCGCACGGATTCCACCTTGCTCGCCATGCCACCGGAGCCCAAAGGCGAACTCGCCTTGCCCATGCGTAGTTCGCTGAGCGTCGCGAGATCATCCACCCGAGTCAGCAAACGCGCGCCGCGCTGCTTCGGATCCGCCGAGTAGACGCCGTCAACGTCCGACAAGATCACGAGCAGATCGGCGCGCAGCATCATTGAGACGAGCGCCGCCAGCCTGTCGTTGTCTCCAAACCTGATCTCATCAACCGCGACGGTGTCGTTCTCGTTGACGATCGGGACCACGCCGAGTTCGAGCAGTCGCTCCAGCGCGTGATGCGCGTTCAGATACCCCTTGCGACGAATGAAGTCGTCCTGTGTAAGCAGCACCTGCCCGACCGGCGCGCGCCGGCGCGCGAACGCGCGCTGATACGCGTGCATCAACAACCCCTGTCCGACGCTCGCTGCGGCCTGCAGGCTCGGAATGTCACTCGGGCGGCGCCGCATCCCAAGCGGATCCAGTCCGGCAGCGATCGCACCGGAAGACACGAGCACCACCGACACCCCGTTGCGGCGCACGGCCGCCAACTCGCCGGCAAGCGCGCGCACCTGAGCGTCGTCCAGACGCCCGTCGGCTCCGGCAAGGCTGGACGAACCGACCTTGACGACCAGACGGCGGACGCTCAGCCCCTCACGGATCACTTCGCTCCTGCCTGTCCCTCTGGCGTGAAGTCGAACACGTAGTCCCCGATCCGCACCTCATCGCCGATACGGGCACCGGCGCGCGCGAGCGCCTCCTCGACGCCGATCGAGATGAGACGCTCCTGAACGTACGCAAGCGCCTCCGGATTGGTGATGTCGAACCGCTCGAGCACGCGGGCCGCTCGCTCGCTGCGAACGCGCCAGCCTTCGTCCTCGCGCTCAACCACGACCGCCTGCTCCTCGGGACGAATCTTGATCAACCTGTGCGAGACGATCGTGCTCTGCTCGTTGGCGCGAGCAACAGCATCGCCGAGCAGGCGCAAGCAATCCTCAGTTCCGTCTCCACGCAGCGCCGAGGCCGCGACGAACCCGAATCCGTCCGTTGTGGCCGCTCGCTCGGCCGCGGCAACCGCCTCGGTAGTGCCGTCGACGTCGATCTTGTTCGCGACGACCACGCCGGGGCGCTCGTCGAACTCCGGCGCGTGGGCGTTCAACTCCGCCCGCAAAGCTGCGAGAGCCTCCGCCGGGTCCTCCGGCGCGGACACATCCAGAACAAAGCACAGCACCCGGCATCGCTCCAGGTGCCTCAGAAATGCCAAGCCCAGCCCCTTGCCCGTCGAGGCCCCTTCGATCAGGCCGGGTACGTCGGCGACGACAAAGCGCGCGCCGGCGGCCTCGGCTACGCCGAGGTTAGGGGTCAGTGTCGTGAACGGATACGCGGCGACCTTCGGACGTGCCGCGGACAGACGCGAGATGAGCGAAGACTTCCCCGCGTTGGGGAACCCGACGAGTCCAACGTCGGCCAAGACCTTCAACTCGAGCAACAGCGACCGAACCTCGCCGGCCCCTCCGCGCTCCGCGAAGCCCGGCGCGCGGCGCTTCGGCGTCACCAAAGCTGCGTTGCCACGCCCCGCGCGCCCTCCGCGCGCCACGACGATCTCGGTCCCTACGCCGACGAGGTCGGCGATCAACTCTCCGCTTTCGTCGCGCACCACGGTGCCATTGGGAACCAGCAAGACGCGATTCGCCCCCGCACCGCCGTGCTTGTCGCGCCCCTGACCGTTGCGCGCGCGCTCGGCGCGCTGATGGGGGTTGCGAGCCAAATCGCTCAAGGTGGCCACGTTCGCATCGACCCGCATCAGCACGTTGCCGCCGTTGCCGCCGTTGCCGCCGTCCGGGCGCCCCTTGGGACGGAACTTCTCACGAAGGAAGGAACTGCAGCCGTTCCCGCCGTCACCGCCGGCTACATAGATACGCGCTTCATCAACAAAGATTCCTTCCATGGGAAGCATGGTAGCAACCACGCGGCCCCCTCCAGGGGGGACGGCGGCGCGAGAGCGTCCTTAGGAAGCCGGAACGATGTCGACGAGCTTGCGGCCGGCGCGCGCCCTGAAGCTGACCGTGCCGGCGGTAAGAGCGAACAGAGTGTCGTCGCGCCCTTTCCCGACGTTGGTGCCGGGGTGAATCTTCGTCCCGCGCTGACGCACGAGGATGGACCCGGCCGTCACGACCTGTCCCGCGTACCTCTTGACTCCGAGATACTGCGGGTTCGAGTCGCGCCCGTTCCGGGTGCTGGAACCGCCTTTTTTGCTCGCCATAGCGTCCGACAGGCTATCAGAGTCGCGCGGCGGCCGCGACCGGCCCGCGCGCGCACACTGGTCAGCCCTTGGCCGGAGCCTCCGGCTCGACAGCCGGTGAAGCCGGTGCAGCCGGTGCAGCCGCAAAGACCTCGCCGCCGGCACGGATCTCGGCGATCTCCACCAGCGTCAGTGGCTGGCGGTGACCAGTATGGCGCCGGTACCCCGTCTTGTTCCGGTACTGGAAGACGTCGATCTTGTCGCCCTTGAGGTGCTCGACGACCTTGCCGACGACCTTGATTTCCGCCAGCGCCTTCTTGTCCGAGACAAGCGTCTCGCCCTCTTTGGCGAACGCGAGTACGGCGAAGGTCACTTCCTCGCCGACCTCCTGCTTCAAGCGGTCGACGGTGATCTGCTCGCCGGGTGTCACCTTCTCTTGGTGTCCGCCGGCTCTGATGATCGCGTATGGCATCTGCGTGACCTCCGTCAGTCAATCTCGTGGGTGATGACGATACCGCGTCCCTCACAGTTGGGGCACGGTTCGCTGAACGCCTCCAGGAGGCCTTCGGACACCTTCTTGCGCGTCATCTCGACGAGCCCGAGGTTCGAGACCTCAAATACCTGGCTCCGCGTCTTGTCGCGGGAGAGCGCGCGCTTGAGGGTCCGAAGGAGTTCCTGCTGGTTCTTAGGGTCGATCATATCGATGAAGTCGATGACGATGATGCCCCCGATGTCGCGCAGGCGCAGTTGCCGGGCGACTTCTTCCGCAGCCTCCTTGTTGTTCAAAAAGACCGTTTCTTCCAGGTTCGACCCCTTCCCGGTGAACTTCCCGGTGTTCACATCGATAACCGTCATCGCCTCGGTCCGGTCGATGACCAGCGATCCTCCGGAGGGAAGCCAGACCTTGCGCTCCAACGCCTTGTGGATCTGCTCGGTGACCCGGTATTGCTCGAACAACGGCAACGGGGCGTCGTGAAGCTCTAGACGATCCAGCAAGTCCGGCGCCGTATCCTCCAAGTACGCGCGGATCTCGTCGTACACCGACCGTGAGTCGACCACGATCTTTTCGAAATCGTCGGCGAAGATGTCGCGCAGGATTCTGCTGACCAGTTCCGGCTCGGCGTACAGCAGGTGCGGCGCCTTGGCCTTCTTTGCAGCCTTCTGAATGCCGTCCCAGATCTTGAGCAGGTTGTTCAAGTCCCGCTCGAGTGCCTCCTTGGTGGCGCCCTCGGCAGCGGTCCGGATGATCACGCCGTGATCCTTGGGGGCAAGGTCCTTTAAGAACTGGCGCAGGCGCGCGCGCTCTCCCTCGGCAAGACGGCGCGAGATCCCGGTGATCTGCTGCTCGGGCGCAAGAACCATGTAACGACCGGCAAGGGAGATCTGAGTGGTCAGGCGCGCGCCCTTGGCCCCGATCGGCTCCTTGGTGATCTGCACCATCAGTGCTTGCCCCGGCTTTAGCACCTTCTCGATTCGCGGCGCCTCACCCTCGAGGTCCTCGGCGGAGTAGTTCACCTCACCGGCGTACAGCACTCCGTTGCGTCCGCGACCGAAGTCGACGAACGCCGCCTCCATGCCCGGCAGAACGTTCTGCACTCGGCCGAGAAACACGTTGTTCGCGAGAGACGTCTTCAGTCCCTTGCGCGCGACGTAGTGCTCGATGAGCACTCCCTCTTCGAGCACGGCGATCTGTGTGCGGTCGTGTTCGTGCACCAGCATGGTCTTGACGCCGCCGCGCAGGCGCTGGGCTTCCTCCTCGGTCAGCCGCTGCGGCCGTCGCCGCTGTCCGCGCTGGCGATCCTTGCGCAGGGCACGCGCGGCCAGACGTGTCGAGCCCCCGGCCTTAGCATCGTCGGTCTTGGACTTGCTCTCAGGCTTGCCTGCAGACGCATCGTCGGACTTCGCCTTGGCGGGCCTCGCCGGGGTCTTCGCCGGCGTCTTGCCTCCCCTCGGCGCAGTTCCCTTCGGCGTGCGCGCCCTAGGCGCGCCGGCATCCCCGGAGGCCTTCTCCGCAGGCCCTGTCTCAGAAGCTTCCGCTCCCTCGACAACCGGCTTCTTCGATCCCCCACGGCCACGACGGCGACGACGGCGCGCCGCGGTCGCCGGCTTCTCACCTTCGGCCGACTCCCCCGACGCTGTTTCCGCCGCGGTGTCGGTCGCCTGGACCTCAGGTGCAGAGGACTGTCGCACCTCGCCGGTCTCTTGCGAGGCATCCGCAGTCGGGACCGGCTGAACACGCGCGCGCGGCTGCCGTGGGCGAGGCGGCCGCGGAGCCGCCGACGGGCTCCGGGTTCCTGCGGGCTGCGTCTTCTCAGTGATCGCGCCGCCCTCGGCAGTCCCGCCCGTCTCGGCAGCGGTCGCTCCTTCAACACTGGAGTCACCCCCTGCGGGGGTTCCTTCCGCAGCACCGGTACCGGCAGCGGGCTTCTTGCGGTGACGCTTTCCACCCCGCCGCCCGCGCCTGCGACGCTTCGGGGCCCCAGACCCCTCAGTCGCCGGCCCGCCACTCGCCGGCAAGTCCTCAGTTGAATCATCCGAGCTTTCGCCGTCGTCGTCCCGGCCGTCGCCCTGCGTCGCCGGGCGCGCGGGGGCGCGCGGTGGACGCGGTGGACGCGGTGGACGCGGCGCGCGGGGGGCAGCCGGAGCCGCCGCGGACGATTCCTGCTGCCCGGGCGCCTCTTGCCGCACGGGAGGGGCCGGCTCCTTGGGCGCCGGCGGTGCTGCCGCCTCCTGAGGTGCTGTCGGCTCGTTCGCCGCCGGACGGGCGGGCTCCGGACGGGCGGGCTCAGGACGGGCAGGCTCCGGACGCGGCGTAGCCGCCGGAACCTCCGGCGCCGGCTGCGCCGCGCCCTCGGGTGTTTCGTTCACTTCGTATTCCATGTTCTGCCTTCCTCCGCGCCTAAACGAGCCGGCGCATGTGCACGTTGAGCAGGATCCCAGTCGCCACGTACGTCGTGAGCATGGACGAACCGCCGTAGGAAACGAACGGCAGCGGAATCCCGGTAATCGGCGAGACGCCAATCGTCATGCCGATGTTTACGAACATCTGAAACGCGATCGTCGCGACGACGCCCGTCGCGAGAAGCGCGCCAAAACGGTCTTTCGACAGCATCGCGATCCGCAGCCCTCTCCAGATGAAGATCGCGAACAACCCAAGCAAGACCACGGCGCCTATGAACCCGGTCTCTTCGGCAACTGCGGTAAAGATGAAGTCCGTATGGACTTCGGGAACGAAGTCCAGATTAGTTTGCGTTCCGCTGAACAAGCCCTTCCCAACGATCTGACCCGAACCCACCGATATTCGAGCCTGATTCAGGTTGTAACCGGTGCGCTGGGTGTCCGCAGACGGGTCCAAGAATCCAGTGAGACGGGCCACCTGGTAGTCCTTCAACACCCCCGCGTGCAAGACCCCGACGATGCTCGCGATCCCCATGACTGCGATGAGCAGCAGTACCCGACCCTTGGTTCCCCCGACGACGAGCAGTGCGAGCAGCACGGCCAGGATCACCAGAAGCGTTCCCAAGTCGGGCTGGACGTAGATCAACAAGCCCGGCGGGACAATGAGGGCGATCGCCCGCACCGCTTCCGGCAGACCGAGACTCCCTCGCCGTTCCGACATGTACAGCGCGAGCACCACGAGCGTCGCAACCTTCATGAACTCCGACGGCTGCATCTGAAAGAACCCCATGCCGATCCAACGCTGCGCGCCCTTGGCCGACGATCCGATGGGAGAAAGCACGGCGAAGAGCGCGAGCACCCCGCCGACATAGGCAGCCGGGCCCCAGGTCTTTAGGCGCCGGTAACTGAACGACGCCATCACAACCATCACCACAACGCCGAGCAACGAAAACATCAGTTGGCGGTTCAACAGATAACGCGGGGACAAGCCGTCGTTCTCCAAACGTCTGAACGAAGCGCTATAGACCATGAGGTTGCCGAACGCGGTCAGCGCGAACGCCGTGAGAACAAGCGTCGGGTCCAAGTGCCGGATCGGAGCCTTCGACGCAATTCCGGACGCGCGCAACCCGGCGCGACGCGCGCGCCCAATCCGTTCAGCCGACCCCATCATCAATCGCTCCTTTCCCCGAAAACAATCGGCAAAGGAGTCTGATCAAAAAGCTCGTCCATGATTCGTCGAACGACCGGACCGGCTACCTGGCTTCCGAACCCAGCCTGTTCGACCACCGCGACGACCACGTAGCGAGGGTCTCCGACCGGGCCGTACGAAGCGAACCAGGAGAAAGGCTGCTTTCCTGCGATCTCGGCGGACCCTGTCTTCGCGGCCATCGGGATCTCAGCCACCGGCCAACCCCGGTACGGGAAGCTGGCCGTCCCACCCTCGACAACGTTGCGCAGCGCGCTCTCGACATATCGCCGCACCTGCGCCGGCGCCTTCACGACCAAGCGAGTAACCGGCTTCACCTTCTTGACCACGGTTCCGTCGTCGCGCACAACCTTCAGTCCCAAGTGCGGCGTGACAACGTTGCCGCCGTTGGCGAGCGCGGCGTACACGACTGCCATCTGCAACGGCGTGGCTTCCACGTCCCCCTGGCCGATCGACATGTTGATCGAGTCACCCGGCCGCCAAAGGAACCCGCGCACGCAGAGGTCCTCCCACAACGGAAGTTTCGTGGCACGGTACTTCTTGCAGTAATCCTCGCGGTTGGCCTCCCAGGCCCGCTTTCGGTACGCGCGGTCGGGAACTCGCCCGGACCCCTCGCTCGGCAAATCGATCCCTGTGGGGGTCCCGAGCCCGAACTTGCGAGCCCATGCCTGCATGATCTCCTTCGGGCGCCTCCCGGCCTTCTCCGCCGCGTACTCAACGCGCCACCAGTCGGCGGCGAAGTTGTAGAAGACCGTGTCGCACGACTCGATCAGCGCCTGCGCCAGCGAAATCGTTGTGTTGCGCGCGCGCCAGTTACGGAACACCCGGTCCCCAAAGCGGTACTGGGTCAGGCACGGATACATCCCACCGGGAGTCGCAGCGCCCGAGGAAAGCGCCGCGGTTGCGATGATCGGCTTGAACGTGGACCCCGGTGGATACGAGGCCTGAGCGGCCCGGTTGTAAAGGGGAAGATCGCCCTCGGGATCACTCAGGGTCGCGAAGTAACTCGATGCGACACCGCCGACGAACCGACGCAGGTCGTAGGTCGGGTTGCTCGCCATCGCAATGACCTCGCCGCTCTTGGCGTCGAGCACGACGGCGGCACCCGCCGGAGCCTTGAAGTGCTTTCCATCCTCGCGGAAGACCTGTCCGCGCGCGCGCGCGATCCCCTGCACGAGCGCCTCCTCGGCAACGCGCTGGACCTCGAGGTCGACGGACAACTGCAGGTCGCCTCCGGGGACAGGGTCACGACGACCCAGCGAGCGCAGAACTTGACCACGCGCATCGACCTCGAGCTTGAGCAGCCCCGGCGTTCCCCGGAGCCACTCCTCATAGCTGCGCTCGACTCCAGTGCGACCGATCTCGTCTCCCAGCCGGTATGTCGTTGCGAACTTCGGGTTCCCCAGCTCTCGGTCGTTGACCTCCCCGACGTAGCCCAAGACGTGAGCCGCAATCGAGCCCTTCGGGTACTCGCGTACCGGCAACTCCATGGTCTCGACGCCCTGGTAGTCCTCCTGGCGCTCGCGGATCGTGAAGATCGTCGTCGGATCGACGTCCTCGGCGATCACGACCGGCTCGTACGGGGACTTCCGCCGGTCTTTCATCCGAACCTCGATCGCGGCGACCGAGATGCCGAGCAGTTTCGACAGCCGCTTCTTGATCACCGCAGCCTCGCCGACGTCCTTTGGGAAGTCCTCGCGACGCACCCCGACCGACAGCGCGGTCCGGTTCCCGACCAGAACGACGCCGTTTCGATCCAGGATCCGTCCACGCGGCGGAGCCTGACGCACCAGCCGAACATGGTTGCGCGTGGCCTGAGCCGCAAACGTGGGACCGGCAAGGACTTGCAGGAACCACAGGCGCGCCAGCAGCACCGCGAACATGGACAAGATGACGAGACCGATGACGGCAAGCCGCAAGCGCGTGCGGTCCTCCGAGTAGTTCACACCACCACGCCCTTGGGGCGCACTCGAGCAGCAAGCCTCTTCACGACCGGATACACGAACGGCGTCAGAAGCGCGTTATAGGCAGAAACCAGCGCCGCCCGACGCACGATACGCAGCGGCGCCGTGAACTCCTGCCCGAACAAGAACCCGATCCCGGCAAGTGCAAGAGAGCCGACGAAAGTCGCCGTCAGCACCACCCACATCGGCGTCATGGCCCCCGCCGACTGTAGCTGCGACCGAATCCGTCCCACCGCATACCCAACCAGCACAAAGACCAGCGCCGTCACCCCGTGCGGGGGCTCTGACACCAAATCCGTCGCCAACCCCATAAAGAACCCGGCGATGGCTCCGATCTCCGGCCCCTCCCCCATCGCGAGGGCAACTGTCACCAGCAGCAACAGCTCAGGCTTCGCCCCGACGAGGGACATCCACCCAAACACGCTGGTCTCAAGAGCCAAGCCGGTCACGGCCAGGACGGCGACCAGCAGCCCGCGCCGCCAGATCACTTGGTTCCCCCTCCCGCAGGACGTTCGCCCGTAACCAGCAACACGTAGTCAAGGCTGGAGAAGTCGACGAACGGCTGCACAGAAACCAGTCGAGTGAGGTTCGAGCCGGTCGGCGGCGCATCCACGACCGCCCCGATGGGAAGTCCCGACGGGTAGAGACCTCCGTCATAGCCCGAAGTTACGATCTTGTCTCCGACGTCGACCTTCGCATTGGGGTCGAGCAGTTCAAAACGCAGACCGCCCCACCCGTTGCCGTCGGCCACGCCGATCTCTCCGGTAGATGCAAGGCGACCGGCAACAGCGCTCTGGCGACTGATGACGAGCAGGACGCGAGAGGTCGACGGACTGACGGCGATCACGCGTCCGGCGAGCCCCTCTCCGGCGAGTACCGGCATGTCCTTGCGCACGCCGTCCCGGGATCCCTTATCGATGAAGACGCTTCGCTCAAAGTTCGACGGGCCGATCCCGATGACTTGTGCCGCCATGGTCTGAAAACCGAACCGGTCCCGGAGCGCAAGCAGTCCCCGCAGGGATTCGTTCTCGCGCAAGATGTCTTCGAGTTGCTCGCGCTCGGCCTGCCCTGCGGCCCGCTCCCTTTCAAGACGCGAGACACGCGCGCGCAGCGACGGCACATCGGTCAAACCCCCGAGGAACCCGCCTAACGGCCGGAACACCGTCACCAGCCCGCGCTGGATCGGGGCAAGAACCGACAGGGCAATCCGCCCGGCCCCGTCGAACGGGCTCTTGTCGCCGGCCCGGTAGTCCACAGTGATGACGGCGACCGACACGATGGTCAGTGCGACGATCAAAAGACGCAAACGGCGCGGTCGATCGGACATCTTTGCCATCGGCCGGACCGGCCGCTCAGCGGCCGCCCCTCAACCTCCTTCCCGAAGGCCGCGCCTCGCTTGCCTGGACCCAAGGCCGCGCACCGCGCGACTCCCCGGGCGCCCGCTTGCGCGCGCGATCCCTCCATCCGGTTCGATCAGCGCACCGGCTCTGCCGGCGACCGCCGCCACGCGGGCGGCGCGCTCGATCGGACTCGCGAACCTCCTAGTGGCGCGTCGACGAGATCAGCACTCGTCGAAGCGCTTCGAACTCCTCCAAGCATTTGCCGGACCCTACCGCCACGCAATTGAGCGGCTGGTCGGTCACGTGTACCGGCATCCCCGTCTCGTGCTTGAGCCGCTCGTCGAGCCCCTTCAGCAAAGCTCCTCCGCCGGTCAACACGATCCCCTTATCCATGATGTCGGCGGCCAGTTCGGGCGGCGTCTTGTCCAGCGTGTTCTTCACCGCGTCCACGATCTGGTTTACCGGCTCTTCGATCGCACGCCGGATCTCGGCCGCGCTAACAATGATGGTCTTCGGCAGACCCGTAACCAGGTCCCGCCCGCGGATCTCGGCATGGGGCTCGTCGGGAATCGGAAACGCCGACCCGACGGCCATCTTCACCTCTTCCGCCGTCCGCTCGCCGAGCATCAGCGAGTACTCCTTCTTGATGTATTGCACGATTGCGTCGTCCAGTTCGTCTCCGGCGACGCGCACCGACTCGCTGGTCACCATTCCCCCCAGCGAGATGACCGCGACCTCGGTTGTCCCCCCACCGATGTCGACGATCATGTTCCCCGTCGGCTCATGGATCGGCATCCCCGCCCCGATCGCAGCCGCCATCGGCTCTTCGATGATGTGGGCGCTGCGCGCCCCGGCGGCGTAGGCCGCTTCCTCCACCGCGCGCTGCTCAACCGACGTAATTCCACTCGGCACGCAGATCACGACCCGGGGCTTGGCCAGCCACCGGCGGCGGTGGACCTTCTGGATGAAGTACCGGAGCATCTTCTCGGTCACGTCGAAATCGGCGATGACCCCATCCTTCAGCGGCCGGATAGCCTCGATATGACTCGGCGTTCGGCCAATCATGCGCTTGGCTTCCGCGCCCACCGCGAGAATGGAACCGTTCTTGCGGTTGATCGCGACCACAGACGGTTCGTTCAAGACGATACCGCGGCCGCGAACGTATACGAGCGTGTTCGCTGTGCCGAGGTCGACGGCCATGTCGCGGCCGATAAATTGGAACCAGTTGTTTGGCATTCGGGAAAGGCCTTCCGCGCGAGGCGCGCCGCGACTGCGGCGGCACCCCGGCAAGTCTGGACAGAGTCTACCAGCGGGAGCCCTTGAGGCGAAACCTCACGAAGGCCCAGGTCGGACACGATCTCCCCAGGGACAAAACGGACACCTACAGCGCACCCGCCTCGACGAGGCTGGTCCACCCCCCGGCCGCGACGATCAAGTGATCCACGAACTCCAAGCCCAGCAACTCGGCGCCGCGCGCCAGGCGACGGGTTACGGCAAGGTCGTCGGAACTCGGGGTGGCCTCTCCAGACGGATGGTTGTGCGCGACCAGCACGGCCGCAACTCCCGGCTCCCGCAGGGCCGCCGCAAAGACCTCCCGCGGCTCCATCGGGGAATGCGCAATCCCGCCGGCGCCAACCGAAACCTCTCGAAGCACCCGGTGACGCCGATCCATCAGCAGGACGACGGACTCCTCGCGCTCCAAATGCACCAGACGCGGCGCCAGCAGCGCCGCGGCGTCGGCCGGCCTCAAGATCTGCGGGCGCTCGGCGGCCATCGCGCGCGCGGCCCGGCGGCCCAGCTCGAGCGCGGCTACGACTTCGGCGGCCTTTGCCGGCCCAATTCCCGAAACGCCGGACAAAGTCCGATCGGTTGCGCGCGCCAGACCTGCGGGGCCACCGACGGCAGCCAAGACGCGCGCGGCGAGCGACAAGACGCCGTCGCGGCCACCGCTGCCCAGCACCAGCGCCAGCACCTCGGCGTCGCTGAGGGCACCTGGTCCGAGAGCAGTCAGACGCTCCCGCGGACGATCACCCGGGGGTTGCTCACGGACGACGGGGACTCTCGTCCCCGTCCGCGTCACGACGCGCCGGGGAAGAAGAGGCTCAGTTCGCGCGCGGCCGACTCGGGGGAATCCGAGCCGTGCACGAGGTTCTCAGTCGTCTGCAAGCCAAGGTCGCCGCGAATCGTTCCCGGCGCAGCTTTCTTGGGGTCGGTTGCGCCCATCGTCGTTCGCACAACCGAGATCGCGTCGTCGCCCTCAACGCACATCGCAACAACCGGTCCGGAAGTGATGAACGCAAGCAGGTCTGGAAAGAAGGCCTTCTCGACGTGCTCAGCGTAGTGCGTGCGAGCGAGATCCTCGGTCACCGTCAGCATCCGCATCTCCACGATATCCAGGGTCCGGCGCTCGAGACGGCTTACGACCTCACCGACGAGCTTGCGGCGAACACCGTCGGGCTTGACGAGTACGAGAGTGCGTTCTATCAAGGGGATTCCTCCGAGAAATCAGCGAGCGAGCGCTCTGCGAGCTTCGCCGACAGTGTATAGGGACCCGGTAACCAGCACGCAGTCGCGGTCCTCAACTCTTTCGATTGCGACCGAAATCGCGTCCGAGACGTTTGTGACGCTCACCGGATCCGCGCCCAGTGCGCGCGCCGCTTCGGCAAGTCGGACCGGCTCCGCGGCGCGAGGGGACTCGTTCCGAGTCACAATCACTTGCGCCGCCAGCGGGATCAACGGCTCAAGGATGCCGTGCAGATCCTTGTCTCCCATCGCAGAGATCACCAAGACGAGCTGCTCATAGCGAAACGCAGTCGGAAGCGCGGCCGCGAGAGCGGCGGCGGCGGCGGGGTTGTGGGCGCCGTCGAGCACGACCAAGGGCGAACGCCGCACGGCCTCCAGCCGGCCGGGCACCCGCACACGGCCGAATGCCTCCGCCAGGATGGTGGGCTCCAGTGCCGCCTCTCCCATAAACGCGCGCGCCGCCGCCGCCCCAAGCACGACGTCGTGCGCGAAATGCTCCCCAAACATGGGCAGGAAGACATCTGTGTAGCGGTCTCGTTCGATGCGAGCGCTGATCTGTTGACCACCGAGCGCCAGCACGGAACGTTCAACTTCGAACGCAATCCCTTCCGAACGGATGACGGCGTCGACGTCTGCGCAGCGCGCGCGAATGACTTCGGCCACGTCCGCCTCTTGCGTTGCCGAGAAGAGGACCGCGCCGGGCTTGATGATTCCCGCCTTTTCCCGCGCGATCTCGACCGGGGTCGCGCCGAGTTCGGGGTGATCGAGATCGACCCGCGTGATCACGGCGACCGGGGCATCCACCACATTGGTGGCGTCCCAGGTGCCGCCCATCCCCACTTCGATCACGCCCACATCCACGCCTTTGTCGGCAAACCACGTGAACGCAAGCGCCGTCGCGGCCTCAAACCAGGTTAGCTCCATCCCCCGGCCATCCAGGTGGTCGAGGTACGGCGCGAGTTCGCACCACACCTCGACGAAGGCATCCTCGGGAATCGGCTCCCCGTCGTATTGGAACCGTTCGCAGACCGACTCGACGTGCGGAGAGGTATAGGTCGCAACGTGCAGCCCCGCAGCGCGCAGAACCTCGGTGGCCGCGCGCGCCACTGTGGTCTTTCCGTTGGTTCCGGTGATGTGAATCGCAGGAAAGGACCGTTGCGGATCGGCCATCAGATCCATGAGCGCGCGCATCCGCTCCAGAGACGGATCCACCAGCCTTCCGGTCCGCTCGTAGTTCGTCCGGCGGTTCAGCGCCGCAAGGGCTTCGTCGAAGTTCATCCGAGGTCCGAAAGGGCCTGAGCGATGTGCTCGATCGCCTGACGTTCGCGCGCGAGTCGCTCCCGCTGGGTCTCCACGACGTCCTCGGGCGCACGCTCGGTGAAGTTCGAGTCGGAAAGCTTGGCCTCGATGCGTGCCGCTTCGGACTCACGCGCCGCCCGGTCCCGCTCCAACCTGCGCCGCTCTTCGTCCAGATCCAAAACGCCCGCCAGCGGCACGTGGATCGTGGCCCCATCGAGCACGAGACGAGCCTCCTGTCCTCCGTCGGGCGGAGAACCCGTGACGATGAGGTCTCCCCACGACGCGAGCACACACACTCGAGACAACTCGGATGACAAGAGCGCGCGCCGCCGATCGTCCGGCACCACCGCGGACGCGGCTGGGCGCAGTTTCGGATCAATCTGGTGGTCGGCGCGGAACCGACGCAACGCCCCGATCACGTCCTGCAGGAATGACATCGCGTGCTCGGCCTCTTCATCGCGCTCGCCCCCGACAGCCGGCCAGGCCGCGCGCATGATCGTCTCGCCGCCGGTCAGCGCGCACCAAAGTTCCTCCGTGATGAACGGCATGACCGGGTGCAGCAATAACAGCACACGCTCCAAAACGTGCGCGAGCATCGCTCGCTGGTCGGTCTTTTCCTGGTCGGTTCCGTCGTACAGGCGACCCTTCGACCACTCGACGTACCAGTCGGCGAACTCGCTCCACGTGAACTGCCGCAGCGTCTGCGCTGCGCGCGCCCAGTCGTAGGACTCCATCGCCTCGTCGACCTCACGCGTCACCGCGTCCAAACGCGACAGTATCCAGCGATCGGCCAGAGTCCAGCGATCGCGAGGCGGCAACGGCGCCGGTGCCACCTCGTTCATCAAAACGAATCGCGAGATGTTCCAGATCTTGTTGCAGAAGTTGCGGTCGCCTTCAATCCACTTCTCGTCGAGAGGCACGTCCGCGCCGAGAGTTGCCGAGCGAACGAGCGTCAGGCGCAACGCGTCGGCACCGTACTTGTCGATCATGTCCAGCGGATCGATCACGTTGCCGAAGGACTTCGACATCTTCTTGCCGCGGAAGTCCCTCACCATTCCGTGAATGAACACGTCTGCGAAGGGAACGCCGCGCATGAACTGCACGCCCATCATCATCATGCGCGAGACCCAGAACGTGATGATGTCGTAGCCGGTCACCAGGACGCTCGTGGGGTGCCACGTCGCGAGATCCGGAGTTCGCTCCGGCCAACCCAGCGTCGAAAACGGCCACAACGCGGACGAAAACCAGGTGTCGAGCACATCTTGGTCCTGGCGCAGGTCGCCGGATCCGCACTGGCGACACGCAGCGGGATCGTCCAAGTACGCGGCTTCGTGACCCCCATCGCAGATCCACACGGGAATGCGATGCCCCCACCACAACTGGCGAGAAATGCACCAGTCACGCAGGTTCTCCATCCAGTCCATGTAGTTGCGCTCGTACCGCTCCGGGACGAAACGAGTCCGGCCCGACCGAACGGCGTCAATCGCGGCGCGCGCGAGCGACTCCACGCGCACCCACCACTGCTCCGACAGCCACGGCTCGACCTCGGTGTGACAGCGGGAGCAGTGCCCGACCGCGTGCGAGTAAGGACGCTCCTCGTCGCCGATCACGCCCTCCGAACGCAGCGCCTCCAGCACCGCCTTGCGCGCGTCGAAGCGATCGAGTCCGGCGAACCTGCCGGCACCATCACTCATGCGCCCGTCGAACGCGATCACATTGACGCTGGGGAGTCCCTGGCGTCCGGCAATCTCAAAGTCGGTCGGATCATGCGCCGGTGTCACCTTTACGGCGCCGGTCCCGAAATCGCGCTCCACGACGTCGTCGGCAACAATCGGGATCTCCCGCCCGACGAGAGGCAGAATCAATGTCTTGCCGACCAGGTCTCGATAGCGCTCATCCTCGGGATGAACCGCCACGCCGGTGTCTGCAAGCATGGTCTCGACGCGCGTCGTCGCGATAGTGACGTGCCCCGAACCGTCGGCAAGCGGATAGCGGATCTCCACCAGTTCGCCGTCCACATCGCGGTGCTCGACTTCGATATCCGACAGCGCCGTCTGGCACCGCGGACACCAGTTGATGATTCGGTTTCCCCGGTAGATAAGTCCTTCGTCGTACAAGCGGACGAAGACCTCTCGCACCGCGCGCGAAAGCCCCTCGTCCATCGTGAATCTCTCGCGGGACCAATCAACCGAGTCCCCGATGCGCCGCATCTGCAGCGTGATCCGATCACCGTAGCGACGCTTCCACTCCCACACCTTCTCAACAAAGGCCTCTCGCCCGAGGTCGTGGCGCGAGATACCGTCCTTTGCCAACTCGCGCTCGACCACGTTCTGGGTGGCAATCCCCGCGTGGTCGGTTCCCGGCAGCCACAGGGTGTTGAACCCCTGCATCCGCTTTCGCCGGATGATTGCATCCTGCAGCGAGTGATCCAGCGCGTGCCCCATGTGCAACGCCCCGGTGACGTTCGGCGGAGGCAGCACGATGCAGAAGGGCTCGCCCTCGCCGCTCGGGGCGAAATACCCGCGCTCTTCCCACTCGCGGTACCGGCGCGCCTCGACCGACGCCGGGTCGTAGGTCTTCTGCAATTGCTCGCTCATCCGATTCCTCCACTGCCGGCCGTCTTCGGAAAACAAATCAGGGACCCTTTGGGGTCCCCGTTCGGTGTGCCTGGGCGAAACCGCCTAGGCCCGTCCGGGGCCGCCGGCTACACCTACCAAGAACGTCACGATGCCGCGATTCTAGCAACCGGATCCCGCAGCCGGGGCGCCGGACGTCGCAAACCTCCCCAGGAACGAAAACGGCCGCCCGGAGGCGGCCGAAATACGCACGCGTGCTTACGCGCTTCGCTCCCGACGAACCTTCGCCGGAGTTTCCTCGGTCTTCGGCAAAAGCGTCGGAGCCGCCAAACGCTGCACGGCCTCCTTGGTGATCAAGCACTTCGCCACATCGGCGCGGCTCGGCAACTCGTACATCACCGGGAGCAGGACCTCTTCCATGATTGCGCGCAACCCGCGCGCGCCGGTGCCGCGGGCCATGGACTTGTCCGCGATCTCCTCGAGCCCGTCGGCATCGAACTCGAGTTCGATCCCGTCGAACTCAAAGAACTTCTGGTACTGCTTGACGAGCGCGTTCTTCGGCTCGGTGAGGATCTGAACGAGAGCGACGCGATCGAGCTGATGCACGCTCGTAACCACCGGCAACCGTCCGATGAACTCCGGAATCAAACCGAAGCGCAGTAAGTCCTCAGGCATCACTTGCTCGAGAATCGCACCGAGTTCTTTCTCGTCCGCGGAACGGACGTCGGCCCCGAAGCCGATTCCCTTCTTCCCGACGCGCCCTTCGATGATCTTCTCGAGTCCCGCAAAAGCGCCGCCGCAAATGAACAAGACGTTCGTTGTGTCGATCTGGATGAACTCCTGGTGCGGATGCTTACGCCCGCCCTGGGGAGGAACACTCGCCTGCGTCCCTTCGAGGATCTTCAACAGGGCCTGCTGTACGCCCTCCCCCGAGACGTCGCGCGTGATCGAAGGGTTCTCGCTCTTGCGCGCGATCTTGTCGACTTCGTCGATGTAGATGATCCCGGTCTCCGCCTTCTTCACGTCGTAGTCGGCGGCCTGGATCAACTTCAGCAGAATGTTCTCAACGTCCTCACCGACGTAGCCGGCTTCAGTCAGCGCCGTGGCATCGGCAATGGCGAACGGGACGTTCAACATCTTCGCAAGCGTCTGAGCGAGCAGCGTCTTGCCGCACCCCGTCGGTCCGAGCAGCAAGATGTTGGACTTCTGCAGCTCGACGTCGCCGGAATTGTGCGCCCCGACCTGAATGCGCTTGTAGTGATTGTAGACCGCAACCGAGAGAATCTTCTTCGCGGAGTCTTGACCGATGACGTAATCGTTCAGGAACTCGCAGATCTCCTTCGGCTTCGGAAGCTCTTCGAGCTTGAGTTCCGTGGTTTCGGAAAGCTCTTCCTCGATGATCTCGTTGCACAAGTCGATGCATTCGTCGCAGATGTAAACACCTGGACCGGCGATCAGCTTCTTGACCTGCTTCTGAGACTTCCCGCAGAAGGAGCACTTCAGCAGGTCGCCCCCGTCACCGAACTTGGCCACTGCTTGCTCCCAGCTCCCCGGCTAGATGCCGGATCTCACTGCTCGCCAACACTCGTAATCCCGCCACCGACGTTCGACTCTTCCATCTGTCCGCGGTTCGCGAAGATCTCATCAATTATACCGTAGGACTTTGCCTCATCCGCGTTCATGAACCGATCGCGATCAATGTCCTTCTCGACCTGCTCGACCGGCTGCCCGGTGTGATACGCGATGATCTCGGCCATGCGGCGCCGCAACGACAGAACCTCTTTCGCGTGGATCTCGATGTCCGTCGGTGTGCCCTGGAATCCAGCCGATCCCTGGTGGATCATGATCTTCGAGTTTGGAAGCGAGTAGCGCTTCCCCTTCGCTCCGGAACAGAGCAGGATCGCGCCCATAGACATCGCCATCCCGATGCAGATCGTCTGCACATCAGGCTTGATGTACTGCATGGTGTCGTAGATCGCGAGCCCGGCATACACGCTTCCGCCGGGGGAGTTGACGTACAGGCTGATGTCCTTCTTGGAATCCTCGTTCTCTAGGTGCAGCAACTGCGCCACGATCAGGTTCGCAACCTGCTCATCGATCGGTGAGCCAAGGATGATGATGCGGTCCTTGAGCAGCCGCGAATAAATGTCGTATGACCGCTCCCCCCGAGCCGTCTGCTCGACGACCATGGGAACCAGGTAGTTGCGGTAATCGTGCATTCGTCGCTCCTACTCCGCGTCCAAGAGAGGCACATCGCCCGCTGCGGCACCCGTGGAATTGTCTTCCTCTCTGATGTCGGCTTGCCCGACCAGGTGATTCAGTGCCTTTCGGCGGATGATATCACCGGCCAGTGCCGTCAACCGGTCACTTGAGCCCAACTGCTTGGCCAACTCCGAAGGGTCCGCGCGCAACGCTTCCGCGTGGTAGCGGACCTCTTCTCCGAGTTCCTCCTGCGAGATCGTGAAGTTCTCGCGACGGCCGACCTCCTCCAGCAGCAGTTGCGCGCGCACGTTCGTCTCTGCCTGGCGCAACAAATCCTGCTCCAACTGCTCCTCGGAGACTCCTTGCTGCTGCATGTAGCCGTCGAGCGTCATCCCGGCGCCCTTGAGTTGCTCTTCGAAGCGCCGGAGCCGAAACGCCATTTCCTCGCGCACGAGGCTCTCCGGAGGCTCGATTTCCACCATGGCGAGGGCTTCTTCGAGCACGCGATTGCGCACCTCGCCCTCGGACTGAAGGGCCTTGACCTTGCGAATCCGTTCGACCAAGTCCGCCCGCAACTCATCAAGTGCCTCGAACTCCGACGCCGTCTTGGCAAACTCATCGTTGAGTTCGGGAAGCACCTTCTGGCGAACCTCCTTCACGAGGATCCGGAACGTCAGCTCCTTCCCGGCCTGCGGCCCCCCGATCTCCTCGGAAAGGACCGCCGCGAACTCGACGGTCTCGCCCGCACCGCGGCCCTCTAGCTCATCGTCGAACTGAGCAACCGGCCATCCGGCCCCCAACTCGTACAACTGGTCCGTGCCCGACATCTCCGAAATCTCCTGATCGCCATCAGTTGCCTTCAGATCGATCAGGACGTAGTCGCCTCGATGCGACGGTCGCTCGACAGTCTCCAGCGAGGCAAACCGGTTACGCAGGCGCTCAAGTTGCGCATCCACCTCGGCGGCGTCCGCTCGATCCGACCCGCGAGTGACGACGATCTCAGTGAAGTCCGGAAGTTCGATGTCGGGGCGAACTTCTACCGTTGCGTCAAACGTGAGATCAGAGTCCAGTTCATAGGACGTCACATCCACGGACGGCGGAGCGACCGGCGTAAGCGTCTCGTCTTGCACGGCTTTCGCCAGCAATTCGGGGATCGCTTCGCGAAGCGCGGCCTCCCGGATCGCATCGCGGCCGAGACGGGTCTCGAGGATTGCCCGGGGGACCTTGCCCTTGCGGAAGCCTGGAACCTTGATCTCGTTTGCGAGGGCCCGGACCGCACGTTGGACGGCCGGAGCAACTTCTTGGGACGCAGCCTCTACGGCGAGGCGCACCTTTGACGGGCTTTCACGAGTGAGTGTGGTTTTCATGATGAGTCCGCGGATTATAGTCGCGGCCCTGCCCCGCTGCCCGCCGCGCGCAACGCTATGCTGTATGTCAGCGGGGCGTAGCGCAGCTTGGCAGCGCGCTTGGTTTGGGACCAAGAGGCCGCCGGTTCAAATCCGGCCGCCCCGACGGCAATCGGCGCGCGTGCCGACCGGTGGCTAGAATGGCCGTGCCGGGACAGAACCGGCGAACGCGGGCGTAGCTCAATGGTAGAGCTCGAGCCTTCCAAGCTCGTGGTGCGGGTTCGATTCCCGTCGCCCGCTCCATCGAAGCACTCCATCGGCTGTCACAAGGTCTAGGATCCTGAAAGAGTAATCTCGGATGGGGGAGAACTTGTCGAGGTCCCAGGCGTTGCTCGCCGGCATGATCGTGACCGTTCTCGCCACGGGGGTTACCGGCGCACTGCTGAGAAGCGGTGAGCAGCAGGCCGCGGTTTCCCCCTCGCACATTCCCTCCGCAGCGCCATCCGCCACCGCGGTCACGTCCTCCCCGTCCCCACCTGCCCCCGCGCCCTCCCCCGCGGTTCCCGCTGTCGGATCCGCGCAACCCTCGAATAGGTCTGCGCCGGCGTCGGACGCGCCCCGCTCGACCATCCGGCGCGCGCCCACACTTCCCATCACCGGCACAACGACATCGCCCGCTGCCGCAGCATTGCTGCTCGGCAGCGCAGCGACCATCGTCGCCTCGCTGCGAAAGCCCGGACGAGACCGCGCGCGCCGCTGCTACACTGCGCCCGACGCGCGCCCGTAGCTCAGGTGGATAGAGCAACTGCCTTCTAAGCAGTGGGTCGGGGGTTCGAGTCCCTCCGGGCGCTCGCCGATACGTGGTGGCGTTAGCTCAGCTTGGTTAGAGCGTCGGGTTGTGGTCCCGAAGGCCGGGGGTTCAAGTCCCCTACGCCACCCCATATTCTTGCGTCGGGTTGAGCGTTGCCGCACGGAAGGATACCCTGTGCCGTTCGGGCCGCTAGCTCAACAGGCTAGAGCATCTGACTCTTAATCAGAGGGTTCGGGGTTCGAGTCCCTGGCGGCCCACATGGAAGGGAGCGCACACGCGCTCCCTTCCCTCATTCCCCGGTGTTACGCTGCCCCGCGCGCGAGAGTGGCGGAATAGGCAGACGCGCAGGATTTAGGATCCTGTGGGGCAACCCGTGGGGGTTCAACTCCCCCCTCTCGCACCAATCAAGCGACGCGAACGCTTTGCAAGAGTTGCCCGACCTCGTGCCGGCCCCGCTCTTCGCTTCCCTCGGCAATGCCGGCCCAGAAACCCAGGACGGTGTCCCCGAAGAGCGTCGTCATCCCCATCTCAAGTGCGCCCGAGTAACCGATCTTCTCGTATCGAATCCACGTCACGCCGGCGATCTCAACGCGACGGCAGTAGACGACGCGAGCGGAAACATCATCGCGGTTCGCGAGACAGTCACGCTCTACGTCGTCAAGATCCGCGAAGTCCGCGTTCGGCCCACGGTGCACGTCGATCTTGAACTGCCCCTCCGGCAACGATTCGCCGCCCTCGCCCTCCTGCCGATTGCTCAGAATGACCGCGAGGGCGTTGCCGGGGCCGGAGCCTTCCATCCAGATCCACCAACCCTGCGGGCACGTGAACCTGACCGCACCGGACTTCGACACGAACTCCCCCTCGCATAGCCGCTGGCTCCGGTCGACCTGTGGCGACGAGGCGACGGCAACCTCGAACTGCGACGCGTCCGGCGGTGACGAGGTCGACAGCGTCGGGCCGCTCTGCTGACAGCCTGTGAGCAGGACGGCGCACGCGAACACTGCAACTGGCTTTCTCATGCAGCGAATGTTCGCTCAACAGAGGAATGCCACAATGTACGAATGGACGCATTCCGTCCGTCTCGCGCTTACCTGCCTACAGGCCGTCGCTTCCGCCCCACGCTGAGAAGTCCCGGGTTGAGAACTCGGGACGCCGCGGCTTCTGCCCGCGAACGATCAGCCACACGGGCAATGCGATCGGGAACAGGAAGAACATGAAGATGGCCCAGAGCCAACCCGGCTCCCCCCGGTGCTTCATGTCGGCCCACGAATAGAAGACGAGCACCAGCGGGACGACACAGAAGAAGAAAAACCCCAAGCCTGCTCCAGCATTCGATCTGGGGAAAGAACGCGATGTCCGCCCGCACGGGATCGAACTCACACCGACCCGAATTCCCCCCTGGAGATCCACTCCGTGCCGGACCTGTGCGACCGCGCCCGGTGAAGGACTCTGGTGGAACACCTCGACCTTCGACTGAGGATACCGATCCTCGAGGCTTCCGCATTCCTGCTCATCGCGCATCGGCACACCGAACCCGGCGGCCCCGAGCACCTCCCGCGCCTCGGAGAAGGCGAGACCTCGGACATCAGGAACCACGTTCTCTCGAGTCATGAACGCCCAGCCCGCCACCCCGGCCAACACTGCGATCAGCCCGGCAGCGATTGCTACCCGTCTCCCCCGCACGCCTGCATTCGTAGCAGGTTCGGGGTGAAAACACCAGGTTCCTCAGCGCCCTACGTAAGCGCGCGCAATGCAGGCACCAACGCGCGAAATGCTTTTCCGCGGTGGCTAATCGCGTCTTTCTCTTGCGGGGTCAACTCGGCCATTGTGCGAGTCTCCCCGATGGCCACGAACCCCGGGTCGTAGCCGAAGCCGCCGGATCCGCGCGGCTCCAGAATGATTCGGCCTTCGACGGTTTCCTCAGCGACACACTGCGCCCCGTCGGGGGTCACGAGGACAGCGACGCACCGGTAGCGGGCGGTGCGCTGTTCGTCCGACAGGCCGGCGAGCGCGTCGATCAGTTTCGTCAGGTTTGCTGCGTCGGTGGCATCTTCACCGGCGAACCGGGCGCTGCGCGGTCCAGGACGACCCCCCAGCGCATCCACCTCAATCCCCGAATCGTCGGCAAGGCAAGGGATCCCCATCGCGGCAGCAAGTGAACGAGCCTTTTCCAACGCGTTTCCAAGATAGGTCCCGTCGTCCTCCGGCGGAGGCGTCCACGAAGGGTCGGGGCCGACCAACTCGACCGGAGCATCCGTGATGATGGCCGCGATCTCGCGCACCTTCCCGGGGTTCTTCGTCGCGAGCGCAACTCGCACCACGCGGCTCACTCCTTGGCGAGTGCGGCGCGCTGGGCGCGAATCAACTCGTCGATCCCCGCGGACGCTAGATCGAGTAGGCGGTCAAGCGCAGTGCGATCGAAAGGCGTGCGCTCGGCGGTCCCTTGGACTTCGACCAAGCCACCGGAGCCGGTCATGACTACGTTGAAGTCCACGTCGGCCTCGGAATCCTCGGAGTAGTCAAGGTCGAGCATCTCGATGCCGTCGGACAATCCAACGCTGACTGCAGCGACCTCCGTGGAGATCGGCCACGTGGGGATTCCCAGCGTGCGAACGGCATCCACCAAAGCGACGTACGCACCGGTGATAGATGCGGTGCGCGTTCCACCGTCGGCGACCAAGACGTCGCAATCCACGACGATGCTTCGCTCGCCCAATGCGTTCAGGTCGGTCACCGCGCGCAGCGAACGTCCGATCAATCGCTGAATCTCCTGCGTCCGTCCGGAAGGCCGGCCGTGCTTGATTTCGCGCGTCGATCGGTCGTGAGTGGAACTCGGAAGCATGCTGTATTCAGCGGTCACCCAACCACGTCCGGTTCCGCGAAGCCACCCGGGGACGGAGTCCTCCACAGTGGCCGCGCACACGACGCGGGTCTGCCCGATTTCGATCAAACAGGATCCCTGCGGGTTGGGCTGGAACCGGCGCGTCAGTTTCACCGGGCGAAGATCTCGCTCGCTTCTGCCGTCGGCACGCTTCACAGCGTCACCGTCGCAAGGTCGATTGCGAGATCCACCGGACCACTGAACATCTCAGACGCCTGTGCGCGCGTCCGGGTCACGTCGTTGCGCGGCCAGATGTGCGTCAACACCAGGCGCGCGGTTTCCGCGTCGCGCGCGGCGGCGCCGGCTTGGCGCGCGGTGAGGTGGATCCGGTCTTTCGCCACTTCATCCTCCAACCATGAGGCTTCACATAGGAATAGATCTGTGTCGCGCGCGGCGCGCACCAGGTGCTCGTTCGGTCCGGTGTCGCCGGAGTAGCAAAGGGTAGATCCACCAGCCGAAGCACGCAGGGTCACGTTCTGCGTCGAGTGCGCGGAGTCGAAGGCCTCAAGCCGGAAAGGCCCGGACTCCTCCACGCCTCCCGGACACATTTCCCGCCAGTCCAGCAAGGTGGCAAAGCGCGTTTGCGAGTCCGTCCCGATCAACGTTGCGAGACGCTCGCGGACCCCGGGTGGCGCAAACACCGACAGCGGAACCGCGTCCTCTTGCAACATCAGCCAGTAGAAGAACGGGTAGAGATCGGCGCAATGATCCGGGTGCGCGTGCGACAAGAAGATCGCGGCCACATCCTCCAGAGGCTTCTGTTCCTGCAAGCGCGACAGGGTTCCGTTCCCGGCGTCCATCCAGATGACGTGCCGCTCGTGGGACAACAAGTATCCGCTGCACGCGCCGCCGGCGGTCGGGTACGTTCCGTTCGCACCGAGGATGGTCAGGTCCACCGGTGATCCTCAACCTTGGTGATCTCCGGCCCCAAGAACCGCCGGCCCAGCGCCTCGAACTCCGCAGCGTCGCCGCTGCACAAGAAGCGGTGCTCAGGCGGAAGCGTGCGGGAGCGGAACAAGTCTCGACGAGTCAGTTCGGCGAACACGTCGATTGCCGACTCCTTGTCACTCTCGATCAAGACTACATCGTCACCCATCACCACTTGGATCACGCCGCGCAGGAGCGGGTAGTGCGTGCAGCCCAGGATCACGGTATCCACACCCTGCCGCTTCAGCGGGCCGAGGTACTCCTCAGCCACCTCCATGACCTCCGGCCCGGTCACCTCTCCGCGCTCAACGAACTCCACGAAACGCGGACACGGCTGACTGGTGATCTCGACATCCTCTCGCGTCGCGCGCACGGTGCGCGCGTACGCGCCCGAGCCGATTGTTAGCGCCGTGCCGATCACGCCGAGACGGCGATTACGCGTCGCGACCACCGCGCGCCGCACTGCTGGTTCTACGACTTCCACGATCGGCAAGTTCGGCTGAGCCTCGCGCACGTGGTCTAGTCCCGCACTGGATGCCGAGTTACACGCGACGACGATGGCCTTCACACCCTCCTCGACCAACAGCGCCGAGATCTCGGCGGTGAAGGTGCGGACCTCGTCACGGGAGCGCGGACCGTAGGGGCCGCGCGCGGTGTCTCCGTAATACAGGATCGACTCGGTGGGAAGAAGGTCGATAAGGGCCCGGACGACGGTGAGGCCACCGACGCCCGAGTCGAAAACGCCGATCGGCCTGTCGTCCATCGCGCGAAGTATAGCCGCGGGCGGCTAGGCCCAGATCATGCCTTCGAGCTTTGCGACGGCCTCGTCGTACTCAAGGTCGTAGGCGCCCGTCGACAGGTACTTCCATCCGCCGTCCGGCAGCAGCACGACAACGGTTCCCGACTCCATACGTCCGGCTACGCGCTGAGCGACGTGCAAAGCGGCGCCGCTGGAAATGCCTGCGAAGATCCCTTCCTTCTGCACCAGTTCTCGCGTGGCGCGCAGCGCGTCACGCGTGCCGACCTTGATCCTGCCGTCGAGCAGCGACACGTCGATGACCGGCGGAATGAAGCCCTCGTCAAGGTTGCGTAGCCCGTAAACAAGCTCCCCGTACTCAGGTTCGGCGGCGATGATCTTCGCCTGAGGATTGTGCTCCTTGATTCGTCGACCACATCCCATAAGAGTCCCGCCGGTCCCGAGCCCGGCGACGAACGCGTCGATCTCAGGACAGTCGCGAACAATCTCAGCACCAGTCCCTTCGTAGTGCGCGAGCGGGTTCGCCTCGTTGCCGTACTGGTACAGCATCAAGAACCGCGGGTCGGCAGCCATCTCCTTGGCCAGGGCGACCGCTCCATTCGACCCCTTCTCGCCGGGCGAGAACACGATCTCGGCGCCGAACATGCGAAGGAGCTTGATGCGCTCCTCGCTCACGTTGTCCGGCATCACGCACAGCAAGCGGTAGCCGCGGCGCCGGCAAATCATCCCGAGGGAGATGCCGGTGTTCCCCGAGGTCGGTTCAAGGATGGTCTTGTCGTGGGTGAGAGTGCCGTCCGCCTCCGCGCGCTGCACCATCTTCAACGCGATCCGGTCCTTGGTGGATCCGGTGGGGTTATGGCCTTCGAGTTTGGCAAGCAGACGGACACCGGGCACCGGAGACATGGATGCAAGGCCGACCAGCGGCGTCTCGCCGATGGCTCCGAGGATGTCGTCTGCGCGCACGGCTAGCCGCCGGCGACCGCGGGGAGAATCGAAACGATGTCTCCGTCGGTCAGCGGCGTCTCCAGCGACCCGAGGAAACGAACGTCTTCGTCGTTCACATACATGTTGATGAACCGATGCAGATCGCCGCTCTCGGTCAGGACCGCGCCCCGAACGCCGGGGAAGGACCGTTCAAGGTCGTCGAGAACCTCGCGAACGGTCTTGCCTTCACCGTGAACGGCGCGCTGCCCGCCGGTGTGCTTTCGCAAGATCGTTGGAACCCTGACCTCGATCGACATCGTTCTCCTCAACTCGCCTTCTCATCGACGTGAACGACCGGCAACTCCTCGATCCTTCCGTCCAGAATCGTGAAGGCGCGAAGGTCGGGTCGTTGACGATCGGCCAGCGAGACGAGGACGTAGACGGCTTCAGGATAGAACGCGCGCTCCACATCCGTTTGCGACGGGAACGCAGGCGTGTGCGTGTGGGAGTGGTAGATGCTCGCGATATCCCAGTCCCGATCGAAGATCTCGTCCGTCGCCCGCTTCAACTCCTTTGGGTCCGCGTTGTAGCGCATGACTGGATCCGGGTCCACGTTCGTCAGAGCGAACCGTTCCCTCGGCTCACCGTCAGGACCGGCGAGCAAGCCGCAGCATTCCTTCGGGTACTCAGCTTGCGCATGTTCGACAATCGCGCGCGCCACAGACACCGGGATGCGGAATTCGTGCAATCCAGCCTCCGAAAGGTCAAACGGGGGCAGGATAGCAAGACGGGAAGGCCGACGCTCAGGAGCAGACTTGGATTCGGCCCACCGGACCTGCAGCGATGACCCCGATCACCTCGGAAACCGGCGCGCGCCCGTCGAGTTCGCCCAGAAGGGCGTCGAGGCAATCCGGCGGGCAACAAATGAGCATCCCACCCGAGGTCTGCGCATCGGCCAGCAGGGTCCGACGCACCTCCCCTACGTCACCGGCGAAGGTCGCCCACTCCTCTACGAACGTACGATTCCGACGACTTCCCCCGGGGATTTGGCCCGCGGCTGCGAGTTCCTCGGCGCCATCGAGCACCGGCACGGCGGCAGCACGCACCTCCGCTGAAACTCCCGAAGCCGCGCACATCCGCTGCAGATGGCCGAGCAAACCAAAACCGGTCACGTCGGTCGCGGCCCGCACGCCGGCCGACAGCATCGCGTCACGAGGCCCGTCGTTGAGTTCGACCATGATCTCAACTGCAGCCTCCGAGACGGATTCCGGAGCCACGCCGTTCTTGACCGCAGTCGAGATGACGCCCAGGCCGAGCGGCTTGGTAAGCACGAGCACATCCCCGGGGCGCGCGGCGGCATTGGTGATGACGTGAGCCGGATCGACCAGCCCGACAACGGCCATGCCGTACTTCGGCTCGCGATCGTCCACAGTGTGACCGCCGACCACGATCGCGCCGGCGCGCGCGGCGGTCGCGGCGCCGCCCTCCAGCACGCGGGACAGCATCTCAACAGGCAGGTCGTCCCGCGGCCACCCGGCGACGTTCAGGCACAGAAGAGGTCTCCCACCCATCGCGTACACATCGCTCATCGCATTCGCGGCCGCGATGCGTCCCCAGTCGTATGGGTCGTCGACGACCGGAGTGAAGAAGTCCACGGTAAACACCAGCGCCGTGGAATCGTCGATTCGGTAGACGGCGGCGTCGTCGGCAGGATCGAGCCCGACCAGAAGGTCTGGGTTCGGCGGAGAGATCGGCAATCGGCGCAAGACCTGCGCCAGCTCGGATGGACCGAGCTTGCACGCTCACCCGGATCCGTGGCTGTACTTCAGCAGCCGCATCTGCTCGGTCACCGCCTCACCCCCTTCGTGGACGCCGGAATCCTAGGCGCGTTCGAAGCGGAACATGCGAGTAGCCAGGATGAGGCTTCCGACCGCCCACACCGCCAACTGGCCGAACTGCGACCCGAGCTGCATGATCGACGCTCCGTCCACAGAAATGCGGCGAATAGCGTCGACCAACGGATACAGCGGCAAGAGCGAAGTGACGGTGGGCAGGATCCAAGGCAGAGAATCCGTGGGGAAGAAGACGCCCGAGAGGAACATCATCGGCATAGCTACGAAGTTGCCGAGTCCGCTCGCAGCTTCGGCCGTCTCGGCGCGCGCGGCCACCATGAACCCGATGTTGATGAACGTCAGGTTGCCGAGCAAGGCGAACAAAATGATCGCAAGAATGCTGCCACGGACGTTGGCGCCGAATAGGAACACCCCCGTAGCCAGGACCAGCCCCGACTGCACCACCGCGAGCATCAGGTGAGCCAACCCGAGCGCAACCAGAAACGTGCGAGGCGACAGCGGTGTAGCTCGGATCCGTCGCAGGATCCTCTGGCCCCGGTATTGGGCGATCGTCCCGGCGATCCCGATGATGCCGTAGGTCATTACGGCCATTCCAACCAGACCCGGCAAAACGAAGTCGTAGTAGGTGGTGGTGTTGCCTGCTACACCGACCGGCACGAGTTCATACCGCGGCGAGATGCCTGCAATGCGGATGTTCACTTGGTCCAGCACCTGACGAAACACCGAAACGAAGATGCGATTGCGGTCCGCGGCCGATTCGACGAACAACATCCGAACCGGGCCCTCGTCGGGAACCAGCAGAGCGAAATCGATCTCGCCGTCGGTAAGCGCGGTGCGGGCCTCCGCCTCGGTTCCAATCCCCGGGGAGACCTTAACCACGTCGACTCCCTGCAATCCCGCCACGACAGGGGCCGCTGCAGGACCGCCGGACGGAACAACGGCGACGTTCGCCGTGGCGACTTCATCAAAGCGGAACAGGCCGAACACGACGGTGAACATGATCGGGAAGAGGAGCGCCCAGAACAGCGCCTGGCGATTCCGAACGATGATCTTCAGGTCGGCGCGCACCAGGCGAAGCAGCACCTACTCCTCCCCTTCTTCCGGACTGCCCGGGCGCAGCGCTCGACCGGTGCGCGAAAGGAACACGTCCTCAAGCGTCGCCGGAAGCACCTGAAGCTCCCCGAGTTCAACCCCGGAGTCCTCCGACCAGCGAAGCAGTCCACGCAACGCTTCCGCCGGCCGGCGCACCGACAGCTCGAACGCCCCCGTCCGGTCACGCGCCGGTCCGGCCGTCACGATGCCGGGAAGCCCCGAAAGAGCGCCGACATCCACACCATCGCGGGACTCGAACACGATCCGGTAAGACGCGTCCAAACCCCTGACCAGCCCCTCGGGGGTGTCGAGTTCGACGATCCGGCCGTAGTCGATGATGGCCACGCGGTCGCACAGAGTCTGAGCCTCTTCCATGTAGTGTGTCGTGATCACGACGGTCTTCCCCGATGCACGAATCCCTCGAATCAAGTCCCATACTTCGCGGCGCGCGTGAGGATCAAGTCCCGTCGTGGCTTCGTCCAGGAACACGACCTCGGGGTCGTTGACGATGCTCGCCACAATCGAGAACCGCTGCTGCTGGCCTCCCGAGAGTTGCTTGATGAGCGACCCGGCCTTGTCGGCCAGACCCACGCGCGCCAGCAGATCGTCCGGCGCAAGGTTGTGCGGGTAGAACGATCCGAATAGATCCAGAATCTCGCGGAGTGTCAAGTAATTGAAGTACGCGCCGGCCTGCAGTTGGATTCCGATACGCCGCTTCATCTCAGAGGAGTGCTTCGTCGAGTCCAGTCCGAGGACATCGGCGGAACCGGACGTCGGGATCTGCAGCCCCTCCATGATCTCCAGCGTCGTCGTCTTGCCTGCTCCGTTCGGCCCGAGGAAGCCAAAGATCTCGCCATGCTCAACCGCAAACGAGATTCCGTCGACGGCGCGGAGCGTCCCACCACCACGCTGGCGGAAGTCCTTGACGAGGTCGGCGACCTCGACGGCGACGGCCGCGGTCATGCCTCCCCCGCCGGGCGCAGATTGATCTCCGACTGCACTTCAGACACCGACTGCGCACGGTCCCAGTGCTCGATGCCGACTCGCGCGAGGTCGTCGGCACTGAACGCGCTCGGTTCACTCTTGAAATGCCGGTATCCCATACGCTGCGTATCGTAGGCAGACCGCTTCCCGCGCGCCACACTTCGGGCCGACTTGCGCGGCGGCGCGGGACGCGGTTCCCTTTTCGCGGGACGCCGAACAACACGAGGAGCCTGAATGAGTGAGAGTCGCACACCGTTGCCAAGCCACGCCCCGGGCTGCTTTGGCTGCGGAACCGAGAACCCGAGCGGCCTGGGACTGCAAGCTTGGCAAGACGGAGACGAGATCCGCGGCCGGGTGACGTTCAGCGATCACCACTCCGGAGCCCCGGGGTTCGCCCACGGCGGCGCCGTAGCAACGGCGCTGGATGACTGCCTCGGGTTCCTGCTGTACGTCATCGAGGAACCCGGCGTTACGGCCAAGCTCGAGGTCAACTACCGAAGGCCCGTTCTCGTCCACACCGAATACTCGCTCCGCGGGTGGTTCGACCATCGCGATGGGCGCAAGATCTTCACGTCGATCGAAATGCGCGACGCGAATGGAACCATCGTGGCGGAAGGCTCCGGACTCTTCGTCACGGTCGCGATGGAGCACTTCAGCAAGAACCTCCCCGACGACTGGCGTGAGCGCGCGCGCGAGCGCGGCATTGAACTCCCGTGGTAGCCAAGAAGCCGACCCGCAAACGGGTCGGCTTCTTGGGAGTTCTCGCTACCGCTAAAGGGGCCGCTGACGAACGACCTTGGCGAGCTTGCGATCCACCACGTCGACGTACGAGATCATCGCGTTGCTGTCTCCGTCGAGCGCGATCTGCAGGAAGTCACCCAACTCGCGCCCGGCATTGCAACTCAGGCCCTGCGTGCAAATGAATCCCCGCTTCACCACGCCGGTGGCGTCAACGGGTGCACCGAACGTAGCACCGCGGTCGGTGCTCTCTGCGTATCGAACCCGCCATTCGGTCGCGGGCGAGACGTTGTTCGGGTCCCCAGGCTCGTCGGCCCCGTACCACGCTACCGAGACCTTCCCGTCGCGCGCGGCGATCCACGGGAAGATGTTACTCATCCCGTCCTCGCTGTCTTCGGGACCGGAGACCTTCTCTCCCCACTCCCAGTCCTGGCCCCGGTTGTAGGAGCGACCGACGCGAACCGAGAAGTCCTGATCGTCGATCCAAGCGATATACAGGTCATCCTTGTTCATCGGATCCTGAGCGACCGCGGTCAGGCTTCCCTCGTACACCGTCGGAATCCAACTCACCTGTTTCTTCGTCCAGGTCACGCCGGCATCCGCCGACATCGCGATGTACATGTTGCGACCGTTGACGTAGTTGAATGCCACCCACTTCCCGTCCGAGACAATCTGGCCGGGCAGCGCGCCGGTCCCGACCAAGCCGGGGACACCGACGTGCCACGTCCAGGTCAGGCCGGAATCGTCCGAACGCGAAAGCATCAGCGACTGCGGAGGTTGAATGAAGTGGTATGCGACGTAGACCGTGTCCAGCCCTGTCTCCGGGTTTCGCTCGCCAAGCGAGATCCACTGGCGATCCGACAGCGGCAACGTTGTGAACGGTGTCCCTTGGGTCCAGTTCTCACCGAGGTCGGGCGAATACGCGATGCTGTTGGATCCGGCCCACAGGTCGAGGAAGTAAACGTGCCCGTCCTCTCCGACCACGACGTCGGCGTCCCCGCCCCCGGGGAACCGGCTGTAGGGAAGCGGGAAAGTGAGCTTCTTGAACGACGAACCGCCGTCGTCGGATCGCCACAACAAGCTATGCGACGGGATCCCGTTGATGCCGTTGACGAAGATCGTCCGGCCGTCCGGCGCAATATCGATCCCCGGTTCTGTTGCGCCCCCGCTTCCGGACAGCTTCCCTCCCGACACGAACTCAAACTCGGCATGGCTGGATACGGGAGCAACAAGCGGAGCGACGACGGCCAACAGAGCAGCAATGAGCGCTCCGGCACGTGCCGCCCGGCCTGAGGTTGCATGATGGTTCTGCATCACGAACAGCCTCCAGGTTGGGCACCGATGAGACAAACCGGCCGTGGTAACGGCTCCCTTGTAGTTCGCCCATGATTGTACGAGTCCCTGCCCGATCCGGTCACACGAATCAGGAGCTTTGTCCATAACTCTGTTGCATCCGAGCCGCCGACCCGGCACTATCCGGCCCAGTGCATCGACGAACCCGCGTTCTGGTCGCCGTAGCCGCGCTCGCGGCAAGCGGCACCGTCGGCATCCTGATCGATCAGGGCGGCACCCCCTCGCAGGACACCCCGATCTGCGCGCGCCTGCCTCGGGCCGTTCCTGCCCCCGACTGGCTGCCGGACGATCTTCCGCTCCCCCCGGGAACCTACGTCAACGAGATCATCCGCCCATCAGATTCGATCCATCGGGCAATGCTCACCGTCGCCGTCTCTCTCGACGACTTCGTCCGTTTTGTCCTGTTGGAATGGCCGCCGAAGGGGTGGCAACTCGGTGCCGGCGATCGAGAGGCTGCGGAAGCCGAAGCTCCGTTCACTCAAGGCGACGGTCGATTCGGCCAGTTCCGCGCTCGAAGCGTCTACTGCGACAACGCCCACGCTGAAGTCCTGCTCATCCTCAGCCGGAACCCAGCCTCACGTTGAGTGGGCGCGCGCCCGACTTCTAGGAGGCGCACTCCCCCCGTCCAAGCGTGACCTGGAACGGAGCCTCGGCTCCCCAATCCTGATAGAACTCCGGCGCCTCTCGCTTGGGAGGGAGCGGATCCAGATCCGCGAGACTGCTTTCGACGTCCTCGGTCCCGATCCGGCGAACCCAGTCCGCGAAAGACTCGCCCTCGATTCGCTCAGACGCGAAGCGCGAGACCAGTCGAACGACCGCCTCCGGTCCGCGGCGCGCGGCAACCTTCACCGCGTAGTGACCGAAAGTCGCCGAGCCGTCCTGCACGCGCGCGCCGACCAAGACACGATACGCGGGAGCCTCATTGCCTTCGTCGTCGCGCCGGGCAAACCCCATGAGCCCGATATCACCGGTCAGATGTTGGCTGCACGAGTTCTGGCACCCGCTGATGTTGATGTGCACACCCTGCACCTCGGCAAGACCTGCCGCGCGCAATGCGTCGCGAATCGCAGTCGCGAGGCCGCGCGAGGCCGTGAAAGCAAGGGAGCAGGTGTCGGCGCCGGGGCACGACACAACATCTCCTGCAGCGTGATGGTGCGCCTCGGCCAAACCCGCGGCCGCCAGAGTCTGCCATAGCGTCGCGACGGCGAACTCATCCAGATCTCGTGCCACGAGGTTCTGTCGAATCGTGGTTCGGAGTTCTGCACCGGTGTCGCGCGCGAACACAGCGAGCGCGCGCAACTGACTCGCCGTGATATCGCCGAGCGGGAGATTGACCCACGCGGCGAATCGATCCGGCTGCTTCTGTGCAAGAACGTTGAGCGAGCGCCACCGCGCGAACCCTGGGTCCTTAGGCGATTCAAGCGACTCCGACGGCGATCCCGCCGAAACGCCGGACGGAAGTGCCGCCGCCTGGCGCGCGCGCTCCGCCTCCTGGCGCGCGCATTCAGCCTCCTGGGTCGCGACGCGGCCTCGGTCCGTCCCCGCTGCGCAGCCCAAGCGCTCCCGTTCTTCCCGCACGGCGGCGCGAAACGCGTCGATCCCCATCCGCTGCACGAGGAACTTCATGCGCGCGTGAGTTCGCTTGGACCGGTCGCCGAACTGGTCGAAGAACCGCTCGTACACCCGCAGCACGGATTCGACAGTCACGAGCACGTCATCCAGCGCAACGAAGTCCTCGAGAATCAGCGCGCCGTGAGGGTCGGCCCCAAGACCTCCACCGACGACGACCCGGTAACCCAGTTCGACGTCTCCATCTGCTCCCGGGCGCGCGGCCGCGAGCAACCCGACGTCGTTGATGGCCGCCTGTCCGCAATCCACGCCGCAGCCCGACAGCGCCACCTTGAACTTCCGTGGCAGGTCTTGCCCGAGAGGGCTACGCAGGAAATGCCTTGTGATCTCCTCACCCGTACGCGTGACGTCAAAGGCTTCATTCGGGCACACTCCCGCGAGAGGGCACGACACGACGTTGCGGACGGTGTCCCCACAAGCCTCCCTGGTCGTCAACCCGACCGACGAGATCATGCGCACGACGACTGGCAGATTCTCCAACGCAACATCGTGGAACTGGATGTTCTGTCGCGTCGTCACGTGCCCGTACCCACGCGAGTAGCGCTCGGCGATGTCCGCCAGCGCGTCCAAGTGCTCTGCCCGCAGCACGCCCTGCGGGATCTTGGCCCGAACCATCTGGACGTCGATCAGCCCTCGCTGACCGTAGATGCCGTTCCAAAGCCGGGCGCGGCGGAATTGCTCGGGATCCATACGCTGCTCGCGATAAGCCCGTACCTGGGTCGAGAACTTCTCCACTTCAGCTGCGTCGTCGAACCCGCCCGCCGGGGGCGATCCCGGCTGCGAACCCCTGCGATGTACGGCCATTCCCGAGCCTCCCGGTCAGCGCTTGGAACCAAAGCCAGGTTTACCCTGTCAATATAGTGAGAATATGCCCCGACCGGCGCTCGGTCAAACGGAATGGCCTTTGCACCCTCGCGTGGCATCAACATCGCGCGGCCACTCCCGCGGCGCGCGCGCCGCGGCGGCGGACTTAAAGTTCAGAACTCCCGTGGTAGTGACACGTGATGCAGGTCGCGCCCCTATCCTCGTGCTCGGTTACGTGGCAACCCGAACAAAACGCCTTGAACTTCCCCGTCCACTGGGAGTCGTAGGTGAACGGCGCCTGGAACCCGGTCACGCTGGTGACGTTCCCGCCGGCAACCCCTTGAGTTCCAACGCTCACGACGCTCTCCCTGAGCATGTACGCGTTCGAGGAGCCGTGGAAGTCGTGGCACGCTGTGCATGCGAGTCCGCCCGAGTTGCCGTGAAGCGAAGTACCGCCTGTGAAGTACTGGGTGGCGGAGAACTTATCGTGCGCAAGACCCCCAGCGTCGGTTGAGGAATCGTTCACCATCTTCACCGTGAACGGCACGTTCGCACCTTGGGTGATCGGCTGCGTGGTCGCCGGGGCCTCGTGGCACTGCGTGCAGAACTTCGAGATGTCCTGCGCGGTACCCGGGGACGCCGACCGGTTCATTCCGTAGGACGCGGAATCCCACGACGACAGGCGTCGCAACGAGACGTTGGTGGGATCATTGATCTTGCTCTTCCCGGCGGCGTAGTCAGACACGTCATCGAGGAAATGCGAGTTGTGACATGAATCGCATTCAACGACGCGAGACCCGGCAGCCTGCGCAGACGCGGCCACCGGGTGCGCGAAGATCCTGACCCCGTCCCCATCCGATGTGGCGTAGTCGTTCGCCGTCGCAAACGCGTTGAACGGATTGCTGCCGCCGGATGTCTTGGGTGAAGCCTGCGTGTGGCAAGTGAAGCAAAGCTGCTCTCCGTCCGCGGATGTCAACCTGCGGTAGTCCGAACCGTGCGATGCGTGACACGCGAGGCACTTGATCCCGCTCCCGGAGGCCGGACCGGGAACACCCGCGCTGGTGTTGTGGATGCTCGCATCGAAGCCGGAATGGTCGCCGAAGGGAGCGGCGTATGAGGATGCGTCCCCGTGGCACGCGTAGCAATACTGGTTGCCCATCGGAGTCGCAGCACTCGAATACTCCTGCACTCCGCCGATGGAGACCCGGAGGAGCCCGGGGTACTCCGCGCGCGCCCGATGCGGCGTGTGGCAGTCTCCGCAAACAAGCTGGACTCCGCCGCGGCCGTCCGGAAGAGGATGGAACGACGTCTTCGTGGATGAGCCGATGACGGTCTCCCCGAACTCCGCCTTGACGTTTGCCGCGCCGCCGGTAGCGTCATGACACGCGTAACACGTCTCGCGTTCTGTCGCCTGTTGGAACAACGTGCCGCCCGCCGCCTTGTGAACCTTGTGGCAACTGTCGCACAGAACGCTGTCGGCCGAGTAAGTGCCGTGCGGATCCGGCCCTCCTGGGGCGCCGACGGCCAGCGTGGCCGGCGAGAACGGCGAGAACGGTCTGCCCGTGATTACGTCGACGCCTTGCGCTCCAACAAATCCCAAGATCGCCACAGCAACGGCAGCGAACTTCAACGCGCGCGCGCCCGCGCCCAAACGGCCCGATCTTCGCGGCCGGAATCTAGATCTGGTCAACACACCTGCCGATCGTAGCGTATGCATTCACAAAACGACCCGGGACGCGACAGAACGGAAGGACCTCCAAGGGCCCTCCCGTTCCGTCGTTGATCGCTACGGAAGCGACTTGCTGCTCGAGTGGCAAGAACTCGTGCACAGTAGGTCCGGGTAGTTCACAAGGAACGACTCATTCGTGGACGTGTGCGGGAAGTCACTCGAAGTGGCGTTCGCCGGGTTTCCGTGGCAATAGCGGCACCCAGTCGGGTGGTTGTGGGTCGTCCCGCCAAAAGCGGTGTCCACGCGGGACGTGTGGCACGCCCCACACCAGTTGGGCTGGTCGCGGTCACGGTAGTCCGTCTTGTAGCTCACCGGAGTGGAGTAGGTGTGGTTCGGGTACATCGACAGGAGCTTGTACCCATACAGTGAAACGACTTGGTTCTTGGTGTCCTTGGCCTGAGCGTACACGCACCCAGTGTCGAGGCCGGTCAAAGGCGCAGGGCTCGTCGCGGTGCAGACCTGCCACACTCCCGCGGCATCCTCGGTGTCATGGTGCAAGTAGCGATACAGCGGAGAGCTGCCGGTCAGAGGCATGAACCAGAACCCGGTACCCTCCGCCCAATCGCGGACCGCCGCTGTGGTCCCCACATGGGTGGAGTCCGTGCTGCGGAGCTTCTTGGTGTTGACTGCCAGACCACGATCCGCGTGCGGCGTGTGACAGGAGGCGCAGTTCAGGCCGCCATCCATCGCCGTCGAGGAGTTCGTCGTGCCCGGGTAGCCGCTGTAGGTCCAGCTTGCTTCCGTGATCGTGTTGCCGTCGACCGAGGTCCCCGTGTGCTCGGACTTCTTCGAGGCCCCAGTCACCGTATACGCGGACCTTGTAGAGGCTGTGCCCATGGTTCCAGTGCCGAGCAGTCCGGTCTTGGTTCCCGTTGGGGAAGTCCCGAAAACTGCGTGACAGGTATTGCAGGTGTCCTGAACACTCGACTTCCAAAGAAGCGCGTAACCATCGCCACCCGCATTGTGCACGCTGTGGCACTGCAGGCAGAAGTTGCTGCTGGATCCGTAGCCGCCGTGCGGAGAAACCGAACCGGTGCCTTGTGCCGGGTCCCCGATTGCCGGGGGCGTCGGGCCGTCGCCGGTGGCCGCCCAAGCCGATGCGGCAGGCGCGAGGATCGCCCCAACCACGGCGATCAGCATCACCGTCCGAAGGCCTATCGTCGAAGCTACTTTGCTGTGATTCTGCATTGCTCGCACCTCACTGCCTCACCTTGAACCCCACCGAAACGATCAACATTGTGAAGTCAATCACAATCATCTTCTAACCATAAGCCGGGAACCGCAAGCACCACGGTTCTTAACTTTCGGCAAAGCACCTGCACAAACGCCGCTAATCCCTCGGCGAATCGTAGGAGCTTCTTTCCCTTTCGGTAGGAACAGGCAGCGTCTTGACCGTAAACAGAACAACGCGGTGGTTTTCCCGGTCCGCGACCGCCATCACGCCTGCACTTCCAACCGCGATCTTCTCGGGAAAACTAAACGCGTCATCCTCGGTTCCGACCCGGCCGAACTCCGACAACAGCTTCCCGTCCTTCGACAACACCACGAAGAATCCCGCGCCCACCCCGGTTTCGTCGAAGCGGAAGGTATCCACAACAAACAGATTCCCCTCCGCCCCAACCGTGATCCCCCGCGGCAACTGCCAGAACCCGACGATCTTCCCCGCCGCATCCGGCCGACCGGAGGTCCACAGAACCTTGCCGTCCGCGTCCAGCGCCTTGACTCGCCGGTTCAACGTGTCCGCCACGTAGTACCGCTTGAGCGCCGGGTCGTAATCGAACGCGTCCGGGAAGTTGAATGAACCGGGTGCCGATCCGCGCGAGGCTCCGCCCCACCGCGCGGTCACCACTCCTCTGCGCGAGAAGAAGTACAGCCCGTCGTTGCTGGCAACTACGATCTTGTTACCGACTACTTTGACTTCGAATGGAGTAAATCCGTTCGGCCCAAAGACGTCGAGACTCTGCTCTGACGAAGGAATGCTCTCGACGTAGCGCCCGGACGTTGTGTAAACGCGAACGGCCCCGGCCGTGTAGTCGGCCACATACGCTCGGTCGTTCGCCGAGTCAACAGTAAGACCGTACGGCGCGTACAGCTTCCCGGGACCATCTTGATCTCCGACCAACGCAACGAATTTGCCGGAAGCCGTGAAGACCGCAACGCGAGAGTTGCCGGTATCGGCAATCCAGATCCCGCCGTCCGCATCAAACGCGACACCCAACGGCGTCTTGAGCGGCCCGTCCTTGCCTGTGGTGAAGATAACCTTAACCACATCCAGCGGGCTCTTGCCGACAAGTCTTGGCGAAACAACGCTCGGGCCGGAATCGGGTCGCAGCATGATCGAGAGAAGAATCACAAGCCCGACGGCCGCAGCCGTGAGCACGCCGAGCATTACCTTGAGGAACCTACGCGTCGTGCGATCAATCGGCTCAGAGGGCGCGCTCATACCTCCGAGCGCATCCTCGGAGGCCTCGACCGGCGCCGGATAGTCCGTAGGTTCCATGTGCGCTCCTTCAGGTTCTATTGTGCTGACTGAGAGTCCGCCCTGAGCCGATCGATGGCTCGGCGCAGTTCCTCATCGACTGGGTTGACCTTGGCGGCCCGCTTGTACTCGGCGAGGGCCCCGACGGAATCCCCAAGCGCCTCAAGCGTGCGCGCCAATCCCGCGTGGGCGTCCGCGAGGAAGGGGAGGTCGGACACGGCTCCTTCGTAGGCCTTGCGCGCGCCTTTGAAGTCGCTCCGACGAAACAGCACGTCACCCAACGCAAGGAACGCGCCCGCGCGGCTGCCGCGCGGCGCCTCCTTTGCGGCTTCGGCGAACAGGCGCACGGCCTGATCCTCGTCACTGGAGGTCACCATCAAACCCAACTGGTACAAGGCTATCCAACTCTTCGGGTTGATCTTCAGTGCCGCCTCGAACGCGCGCCGGGCCTCGTCTTTGTTTCCGACTCTAAACAGCGCCAGTCCAAGGCCAACTCGAGCTTGCTCGTCTGCCGGATTCGCGTCGACCAAGCGCTCCCAGCGCCGAATGGCCGCGCCGACCGCCGTCGAAGACTCGGGCGCGGGACGCAATCGCACCGCGAGGACGGCGGCGCCGAGGAGCACCACGATCACAGTCAGCGCAGTCACAGCGACCAGTTGACGCCTCAGGGCGGCCTCGGGAGTCGCTATCACGACTCTTCCTTCCATGCGAGATCGAGAATCGTCACCCTCGCCGCGCCCCTGCGCAAATCAAGCCACGCCTCAAACTCGTCGTCCTTGGCCTGCTTAAGCAAGATCTCCTCAATGCTAGACCTAACCTCCAGCAAGGGCCTCGAACCGTCCTCCCCGGGGAAGTCATCCAGATGAGACGAGTAGTACTTCTCGATCGCGTCGTCGGTGACCCGCACGTCGTCCGTCACCTCTTCATAGACCAGAGCGGTGAGCGTCTGCAAGCGCATTCGCCGCAGCAGTTCCTGCTCGTCCAGACCGGCATCCTTCAGCCAGCGCTCGTACTCGGCACCGGAAGAGAACCTCCCCTTGAACTCGTCAAGATGTTTGAGAATATCCTTGGATTCGGGCGCGATCCCCATCTCTGCCGCCGCCCGTTCGGTGACCACGTCCTCTATCAGCGTGCGAAGGACCTTTGCCCGCCACTCCGCATTTAGCTCCAAAGTCGCGCCGTGCGTCTGGCGAATCCCCTCGAATCGGGAGGTCGCCTGAGATTGGCGGATCTCGACGCCGTCGACGCGAGCAATGACCCGATCCGAGTCTCGCCCGTTGCGCTCATGGCCGGCGTACCCAAGCGCCAACACCACACCGGCGACTGCGACGAGGAGGACCGCAACCCGAATCGGCTTCATTGAGATCCTCCAGAGAACCTCGCCGAACTAATGCTTCGCGGGAAGGCGGGGCGATTGTGGCAACGCTCCGTGCACCACTCGTAGCGGTGACATCTTAGGCACGGCGCCGAATCGCCGTCGCCGTGATTCGCAAGCCAGTTTGCAGGGTGCTTCTCGCTGTGGCACTTCTCGCAAACCGCCTTCTCGTGACACTTGGAACACAGTGCCCGGTTCTTGCCGGTAAACGCCGGCGCGTTCAATCGCGAGCGCCCCGAGCCCTTCGCAATCTCTCCCGGGCGGTGGCACGTAGCGCAGTCCACGGCGCCGTCGCGCGGGATGCCCAACAAGTAGAAATGCGGGAGTGAGCCCGGTGCATGGCAGAAGCCGCAGCTCTTGATCGACTTCGTTTCGTCGTGACAGCCGGCACAGACCTTCTCCTCCGGAATCCCCGGATCAGGATGGTCCACTGACGTGTGGCACGTCGCGCAGTCGACACCGGCCTGTGCGTGACGCGGATGGTCCATGCGCACCATCGGCGCGCGCTCCGGCGAAGCGTAATCCTTGTGACAGGAAACGCACTTGCTAAATCCCGACCCCGCCTTGGGCAGCGCAGGAGCCGACCACAGAGGCTGAGCCCACGTCCGGTAGAAGTTGCTCGCGCCTCCGGAAACCCGGCTCGTAAGTCCGGGAGCATCGTCCGAGCCGGCCAGCACCTCCGTCACGCCGGCGAGCTTCGCGGAAACGGTGACGCGCGCGCTCGGCGACACGAGAACCGCAGTCACGAGCACGCCCTCGGCGACCAGCAGCGCCCCAATGCCGAGCATCAACCCCATCAATCCTCGTCGCTTATTCACCTCAGACCCTCACCGGTACAGGCCCTGCTCTGGATGAATGCCGTGTCGGGCATGACAGGACTCGCAGTCCTGGGACACGTGGCACGTAAAACACGCTCGACCCGTACGCTCATCGCGAACGTGCTTCTTGAGCCAGTCGGACTTGTGCGGGATTTCAGTGCCGTGACAGCTCTTGCAAAGCACCGGCGGATGGCATGTGGCGCACTTGCCTACGCCCCGCTGCGTCGCCGCAGCCCCGTGGCGCCCGACCCAGCCGGTCGGATGCGGCTTCGCGGTCGGAGTCGACGCGGTCGCAGGAGCAGCGACAAGATGCGCCACCTGACCGTGACAGGACTTGCAGTCCGATTTCGAGCCGGGATGCCCACCCTTCGCCGCGAGCACACCGGACGACGTCGTCGACCGGTGGCATCCGGAACACGGCTTAGCTTTCAGTACTCCTCCCGCGCCGAACCCGACGAGCTTGTGGAGAGACTCGCGCGCGAGACTCGGTGCGTAGGCCAACGCACCCAAGAGCCCCGATCCCTCATGGCACGCGATGCAGGGCACATCGGCGTGAGTGGATCTCCCCGCCGTTAGCGCAGCCGGCTCCATTTCGTGGCACTTCGTGCAGAACGAGGACCCCCCGACCAGCCGAGTCCAGCCGGACAACGCGAAGAGGCCGACGACGAACAACCCTGAGGCCAGCATCAATACGCGACGACGGCGATGACCGCCTACCCGCAACAGACTCCGGATCCGCATCAGGCGGATCCACCCTTCTGGCGCCGAATGGCGGCCGCGCGATCGCCATCGAAAGTGTTGCGGTCCTCTCCGCGCGCGTGGCACCCCGCACACGTTTCCGGATCGTGACACCCGAAGCAATCGGCAGCACCCTTGGACCTAACGACAACGGGATGCGACGCGATCCATGCCGCCTTGGGTGACGCGGCCGGGTGGTGACATCTGTCGCAGAAATCGGGAGAGGCCGCGCGCCGTGGATGGCAGCGAGCGCACAACTCAGCGCCGCGGTCGAAGAAGGAATCGACGTGCGGGAACTTCGCCCACCCTGCCGGATGGGGCATCGACACACCGTGGCACCGATCACACGACCGCGCCTCGTGACAGACAAGGCATGTCGTCCGCTCGACTCCGGCACGTCCGTGCCCCCGACCCGCCCAGCGAGATGCGAGATGCGAGTCGGGAGACAGATTGAATCCGGTCGGATGACATGTGCCACACGACCCCGGGGCCTTCGCCCGCTTCGAGGAACCATGGCACATGAAACACCGCACCATGGTCGGCTTGCGGATCGCCTCCGGAGCATGCGTTTGCGCTGGATGGCACATACCGCAATCCGCCTCGCCCTTGCTGAAGTGAACTTCATGACGGAAGCGCAGACCGTCTGCCCGGTTCTGGTCGAAGACGCGATCAAGATCACTGTGACACTCCGGACACCCGAAGAACGAAGGTCCCGGGTGTTCACCTTGGATCGGTGCGCCGCCACCGGTGCCACCATCGCTCCCCGACGTTCCCGCGGCGCCCGCCAGGTAGGCGCTCGCGCCGACGAAACACAGCAACGCAGCGCCCGCCAGATTGCGGCGAGTTCTCCCCTTCGTGACGGACATCGGTCGGACCCTCATCTCCGACGTCGTACCGGGGCGTCGCTCATCGAGACGTGCAACTTCGGAGCTCCTTCGCCCAGTGCGATGTCATCCAATTGTCAGAAGACCCTAGTGCGACAAGTTCCGCTCCGACAGACATTGACACAAAACGCACCAATGTTCTTGCTTCCTAACTGCCGCTTAAGAGCGATTCCGCCCACCCAAGTCGAATTCGTGAATTCATTCACAATCCTACCGTGACTGATACACGGCGGGTGGAGGCGAGTCAATTCCCGAGTTCGCCTGCGACTGCTTCGACCGACGCGAAACCGCAGCTACTGGATCGGCTTCTGGTCGTCGAGCACCGGGACTTCGTGGAACGGCGGATTTGTCGGCACAACGACGACGCCGGCCGGAGTGGGCACGCTGAAGGGATTGAGCGGGTCACTACCTCCCTGCCACTCAGCGCCGTCGGAAGCCAAGTCCCCGTCTGTATCGGGGTCCTGCGGATCGGTCCCCAGAACGGCTTCATCACCGCCGGTCAGTCCGTCCGCGTCCGAGTCACCGTGGATGCCGACAGCAACACCTGCGGCCCACGATGCGTTCTTGTCTTCGTGGCACCCGAGGCACGCCCAAGCCAACCCCAAGTATGGCTCGACGTACTTGCCGTCCACCGTGAGCTGCGGAGCGGCAGGATCGGTGTTGATGCGGAAGATGTGCGCGCGCGAGTCGGCGAAGTTCGCGTTGAACTGGCGCGCGCTCTTGGCGACCTTCGGCATGTGACACCCGACGCAGTTCATGCCCGTCGAGGCCAACAGGCTCCCCTCGAACGACTCCGCGACCTTCCCATGGCAGTCCCCGCAAACGGGGGCCGGAGTCTTGTCGTGGGGGCTGTGGCACTGGACGCACTCTGCCCAGGCGTGCGGGCTTTTCGAAATCTCATTGAGTTGAGCACCCGTCCGAACGAATCCGCCCTCAGCAGGGATCTGGTCCAGCGGAGCCACGCTGTGACACCTTCCACAGGCCGCCGCCGACGTGTCCTTGACGATCTTGGATGGGTCCTTCGTGGTCGCGTGGGCGCTCCCGGGCCCATGGCACGTCTCACACACGACCCCGTTCTCGACCCACGATCCGACGATTCCGGGCTTGCCCCCCTGGTTCCCGGTTTCCGAGTATCCCGAGGTGTGACAGGAGCCGCAGTCGTAAGGGACGACCTCGTCCGTCATCCCGGTGACCCAGGTCTTGCTCGACACCAGGTACTCGTTGTTCGCAAGTTGGTCTCGGTTAGGCCCGGTCTTGGTTACGAAGTTGCCGTCCTGTCCGACGTACCGGATCCGATTGCGGCCCCCGAGGACCAGGTAGATGTCATCCCAGGTGTAGCCCTCGGGAAGAGGCAGTCCGCGGAGCTTGGCCAGCCGAGCCGACGTGAGCATCCGCGCGTGAGGAGTCGCGCTCTGCGTGTAGTAGATGTCCTGGTGGCACATCGCGCAGAAACCGGAGCCAACGTAGGTCGGCGTGTCGGCCGCGCTGCCGGAAACGGGAACGGTGAGGCCGGCGAGACCGGCAACGACGGCAGCCAGAGCCGCAAACCTGGTCCTCATCTTCCTCTTCACCATCTGGTGCTCCACGCGTCGGCGCTGCATTGCCTGGTTACTGGTTCGTTTCGGACCTCGTGATCTCCTTCACGAAGTCGCTCCGGCGAATACCAGAAAACACCCCACTCTTAGCAAAAGCCACCTCGCCTAGGCAATCCGTCAGCGCGAATGGGAGATATGTCCGGCGTCAGCGGCCCCCAGCCGACGAATCGATCAGGCTCGCCCAAAAAGAACGAAGCGCCCCGAAGGGCGCTTCGTCTTGGATGTCTTCTCTCGTCGGCTCTAGTTACGGAGCAGGAAGCGCTGTGGGCGCCCAGTAGACAGCCTTGTTGTAGTGACCTGACTCGTGGCAGTTCCAGCACGATGCGTTGCCGGCAGATCCCTCGAGGTCGCCGTGGCAGTAGACACACGCCGTCGTGCCGGGAGCCTGCGCAGCGTCCCCAAGCGGGATCTCAGCGTTCATCAACGTCGCATGCGTCGTGTGGAGGTTACCCGGGGCCGTCAATGCGAACTCGTGACAGTCCTTGCAGCCCGTGATCTCCTCGAGACCGCGGTCCACCGCAGCCTGCTTGCTGTGGCACCCGAAGCAGCCCTTGGTGTCGAAGATCTCCTTGTGCTTGTTGGGTCCAAGGAGACCGGGCTCGAGAGCACTGAGAGCCTTAAAGGGATAGATACTGCCCGTGTACACCGGGGTGACCCCAAATGCGTTGGTGAATCCGGGGGAATTGGCGTTCGTGGTTCTCCAGATCTCGATGTTCCCAGAGTGGCATGCCGCCTGGCAGTCCGCCCCCGGAGGAGCATCCGCCTGAACCATGTCCCGCGTCCCAATCACGTTGCCATTAGCATCCTTGACCTTCATGGAATGCGTGATTTCGCCCTCAAAGACGCCAGGCTCCGTGCCTTCCGCGCGCATGCGCTCGCGTGCGGTTGCCGGCTCCCCCGTGGCTCCGGCGAACGTCGGCACGAGCGCAATAGCTCCGACCAGAGCGGCCAGAGCGATCAACGCTGTGCGCTTCACTTGCTTCATTCAACTACCCCCTACTCGCCCGTCCGGTAGGCCGGGGAACTTCCCCGCCGCGCGGGCGCACATGCTGTGCGTCCGCCCCGGAACTCGCTCGGGCGAGAGAGCGAAGTCCGGTATTCCGCCCACTTCAGTCGAGTCTGTGAAACATTTCACAAACTCGACCGAATTGATACTCCGGGTACCGGACAAAATCAAGCCGAGCAATTCGGGATGTTCCGAATTGCCCAGCTTCACCCATAGGCGTCAGGGTCTATTGAGCCGAGACCGTCGTCACGCTGCGTCTTTCGGCTTCTCACTCCTTGGACGCCGCCGACGAACATGCCTAGCTCACGCAAAGGATCACACCACGACCCTAGGGTGTCAACCCTAGGGTTCCGTTTTGTCACTATTCCCTTCAGATACTGCGGCGCGGGTTCCGCGACGAATCGCACCATCCTCGCTTCGATCTAGCAGAACGCGTTGAGGGTGGCGACCAAGGCGCTGTCGCGCCGAGGGGGTCGAGCCGCCTGCCGAACCCGGGAACCCGCGTGGCTGAGTCAGTCCGGCGCAGACACGATGAACCCCAGCGCCCGGGCCGCAGCCGCCATCCTGTCGTCGTAAGTCACGACTCGCGCCAAGTCGCTTCCCAGTTCCTGCGCGGTAGCCACATGGATGGCGTCGAACGACCGGAGATCGGCGGGGAGGAGCTTGCCTGCAGCGACCAGCACGCGGTCGTTCAACCGCACAAGATCGATTCGAGCGAGGACATCGCGACCACGCTCGATGGCCTCTCGACCGAACGGCAGGAGGGCGCGCGCGACTTCCGTGCGCCAATGCGCTTGAAACGAGGGGGCGTCGGCCACGCAGGTACCGTCGAAGAGCCGCAGACTCCGGTTCGCGGATCGCGAGTTCCACGATGGCCGACAAATCGAGGTACGAGAAGCTACCCGGCCCGCACACCGACCCGGGTGTCGACCGCGTGAAACTCCACCCGTTCCCGGCGCAGCGCCGATGAACACCCGCGACCCGGGCCGGCATCGAAGCGCTATTCGCTTCTATCCCGGCGCTTCTATCCCGGCGACCGGATCGCCTTGAAGCCGATTCGCTCATGGACCTCAGGCCAGTCCCAGAGGGGAACTTCGACACTTTGGGTCGGAGCGACATCGAGGATTTCTTCGAGTCTTCTGCTCACTTCCGGCCGCAGGAACATTTCGTGGCAAGAGGAGCAGACCCCGGCCGGCACCCCCCTGATGATTCGAATGCTCCCGTCCGGCGCAGGCTCGGTTAGATCAACGTCCTGGGGCTCGATCAGCCCGCCGCAGACGGGGCAGTGCGTGGGATAGGCCTTCCGATGCTTCGGAGGCTCGAACTTCAATCGCCTGCTCATGGGCGCCCGGGTCCGCGAGTTCTTTCGTCGAGCCATTTGGGACTGCCCCAGGGCTTCGCGTGCGGCGATAAGAGCGCATTCCGTCGTGGAGGCAAATACTGTCCGTAGTGAGTGTCATGCCCTCATGCTTTGATGCGACCATGCGTACGCGCCGGCAATGTCAGCGATCCTTCGCCCCTTCGAGCAGGCATCTCCGATGCCCCGCGTGCCGATCGAAGGACCGCTGCCCTTGCGGAAACATCAAGATGGTGAAGTCCCGAGCATGCAATCGCTGCACGTCACGTCGTGGTGCACTCAACGGAAATTGGAAGGGCGGGCACACATACCGCAAAGCCGGATACCTCACGGTGAAGACCCCAGGCCATCCCCGTGCAACGCGGTACGAGTACGTCTTCCAACACATCCTCGTGATGGAAGAAATCCTCGGTCGGTTCTTGCTTCCGGATGAGCAGGTTCATC
>Ga0265292_1000536_pt1 | contig 51201 bp, 38 predicted proteins | sample Munlanlewell296A_FD_189080 | JGI IMG/M metagenome (GOLD analysis project Ga0265292, IMG submission 189080) | Leachate microbial communities from a municipal landfill in Southern Ontario, Canada - Leachate well 296A | ecosystem: Engineered > Solid waste > Landfill > Unclassified | place: Canada... | reverse complement strand
CCCTTTTTTTGACAATACTTTCGTTATTGCCGATGTCAACGATGTCTTGCCATGATCAATATGCCCGATTGTCCCTACGTTCACATGCGGTTTTGTTCGTTCAAACTTTGCTTTTGCCATTTGCTAACTGCCCCTTCCTAATTTTAATAATAAAAAACATCTTACTTATTATTGTTACCATAACGTTCTAACAACTTAACTACAACTTCTTGCGGTGCCGGACGGTATTCAAAAGGCTCCATATTATAAATCGCCCGGCCTTGAGTCAGTGATCTTAATACCGTAGCATAACCAAATATTTCCGCTAAAGGAACCAAACCCCATACAATCTGCTGACCAGGCTTGGGTTCTAAACTAGTAATTTGTCCGCGCCGAGCGTTTAAGTCTGCCAATGCTTCACCAACATACTCTTCCGGAGTAACAATTTCTATTTTCATTATAGGTTCCAGAATAACGGTCTTAATTTTCTCCATAGCGTTACGGATAGCCAATGATGCAGCCATTTCAAACGCAAACTCTGAAGAATCCACGTCATGGAATGAACCATCGCAGAGCGTAACTTTTACATCAATTATCGGCACACCGATTTTACCGTTAATCTCCAGGCCAATATTCACGCCTTTTTCAATTGCACCAAAATAATCTTCAGGAATACGCCCTTGTCGTATTTCATTCACAAACTGTACACCCTCGCCGCGCGGTAAAGGTTCTACCTTTAACTCAACATGCCCGTATTGTCCGCGCCCGCCGGTTTGACGTATATATTTTCCAGTACACTCAACGATATTCCTAATTGTTTCTTTATATGCCACTTGTGGCCTGCCAACATTGATATTAACGCCGAACTCACGGCGGATACGTTCTATTATAACTTCCAAATGAAGCTCACCCATTCCCGAAATAAGTGTTTGGTTAATCTCAGTATCTTCCCTTATCTTAAAACTAGGATCTTCGTTAGACATTTGTCGCAACGCATTCATAAACTTTTCTTCATCCGCTTTTGTCTGAGGTTCGACCGCCATAAATATCACTGGTTCAGGGAAATGCATAATCTCCAGTAAGTATGGATTCTTTTTTTCACACAACGAATCCCCGGTTGCTGCTGTTTTTAGTCCAATAACACCAACAAGATCTCCCGCGCTTGCGGATGCAATTTCTTCTCTCATATTTGCGTTTATTCTGATTAACCGTGAAATACGGTCTTGTTTCTTACGGGTAGCATTATAAATCGTTTCACCAGCCTTAAGTTCTCCTGAATATATACGAACATAACACAATCTTCCTACGAACGGATCTACCTGAATTTTAAAAACTAACGCGCTAAGGTTTTCCTCTTTCTCGCGTTTAAGTTTACATTCTTCATGTGTATCCGGTTTATGCGCCGTTACCGGAGGTAAATCTTTCCCTGATGGCAGATAATCTACGATACCATCAAGTAAAGGCTGAACCCCTTTATTCTTAAACGATGCGCCGCAGAGTACCGGGAACAACTTGTTTTGTATAGTAGATTTTCTTATCGCATCAAATATTTCGGTTATTTCAACAGTTTTTCCGTGCACATATTTATCCATGATATTTTCATCTACTTCCGCCAATAATTCAAGCATCTGGTCATGATACTTTTTTGCGGAATCAATATATTCCTGAGGTATAGGCATCGTCTGATAACCCAATTTTGGATCTTCCACACTGTCATCCCATGTAAGCGCCCGCATACGAATTAAATCTATGACACCATTAAATTCCGATTCTCTTCCGATAGGTAACTGCAATACCAAAGGTTTTACATGTAACTTCTTTTTAATTTGATCAACTACTTCATAAAAATCACTGCCAGTTCTATCAAGTTTGTTTACAAACACCAACCGCGGAACATTATAACGCGTTGCTTGACGCCAGACAGTTTCCGATTGCGGCTGAACTCCGCCAACACCGCAGAAAATTATTACAGCACCATCAAGAACACGTAAAGACCTCTCAACCTCTACCGTAAAATCAACATGGCCAGGTGTATCAATAATATTTATCTGATGTTCTCTCCAGAAACAAGTCGTTACTGCTGCGGTGATAGTTATTCCGCGTTCCTGTTCCTGTTCCATCCAATCCATTGTGGTATTACCATCATCAACTTTGCCAATACGATGTATCTTTCCTGTATAAAAAAGTAAACGTTCTGTTGTCGTGGTTTTTCCGGCATCTATATGCGCTATTATACCAATATTACGTATACGATCCGTTGATAACGTATTTACGGACTCTATCGACATCCTATTTTTCCCTTTGGGTCTTACAACCGTTGTTTCCATAATCCTCTAATATATATAAACTACCATCTATAATGCGCAAATGCACGGTTTGCTTCCGCCATTTTATGTGTATCTTCGCGTTTCTTAATTACTGAACCTTCCCCGCGCGCGGTTTCCATAATTTCTTCCGCTAATCTTTGATGTATCGGTTTCCCTGTTCTTGCACGCGCATATTGGAGTATCCATCTTACTGCTAAAGTTTCCCCGCGCGCCGGTGTTGCTTCTATCGGCACCTGATATGTCGCACCACCAACTCTGCGCGGTTTTACTTCTAGCATAGGCCGTGCTTTTTCAATCGCGGTATTAAAAACATTTATTGGGTCCTGTTTTGTTTTGTCTTTAATATACTGCATTGCGCGGTAAAATATTTTTTCATATAATGTCTTCTTCCCGCGAAATCCCAGTTTACTTATAACCTTCGAAACCACAATATTGTTGTATACATAGTCCGGTTTCAATTCACGTTTTTCTACTTTTCTGTGATCACGTGGCATAACTTAATTCTTATCTCCTTTTATCATTATGTACTTCATTATTAATTCCCCTAATTTATGTTTCTACGCCGCTGCTTTTGCACCTGCTGCTCCGCCGCCGGCTACACGTTTTGCACCATACTTTGACCGTGCTTGTTTACGATCTTCAACCCCCGCAGCGTCAAGTGTTCCTCGTATAATATGATATCTCACTCCGGGAAGGTCCTTTACACGCCCCCCGCGCACCAGTACTATTGAGTGTTCTTGCAGGTTATGGCCAATACCCGGAATATATGACGTTACTTCAAACCCTGAGACCAATTTTACACGCGCAACTTTGCGTAACGCTGAATTTGGTTTTTTCGGTGTTGTTGTATAAACACGCGTACACACACCCCTGCGCTGTGGGCATGAAACTAATGCCGGCGCTTTTGTTTTAAATTTTACCTTCTGCCGTCCAAACCTTAGCAACTGATTTACTGTTGGCATAATTTGTTATTCTCCTAAATATTTACTTTTCTTTTTTGTTAACGACACTGAAATCACTTAACCCGGTACCCGCTGGTATTAATTTACCGATTACAACATTTTCTTTTAACCCAACCAGGTTATCGTATTCCCCATTGACCGCAGCTTCTGTCAATATCCTTGTTGTTTCCTGGAAACTTGCCGCTGAAATAAACGAATCACTATATAAACTTGCACGGGTAATCCCCAACAATATCGGCTGTGCATCAGCTGGTTTTGCATTAGGATTATTCTTCCGGGCGTTCATATTTTCTTCTTCAAGTTTAGACCTTTTCACAGTTTCGCCTACCAGTAATCCGGTATCTCCACTACGGGTGATACGAACAAACGACAACATTTGGCGGACAACTATTTCTATATGCTTATCATTAATTGAAACACCCTGTAATCTGTACACTTCTTGAATTTCATTCACTAAATGTTCTTGCAACCCCTTCGCCTGAAGAATCCTTAAAATATCGTGAGAATTCACCGCACCGTCGGTAAGCGGTTCGCCTACCGCAATCTTATCTCCTTCGCGGACAACTAAATGTTTGCCCTGCGTAATATCATATTCCCTTTTCATTCCGGTATCTTCATTCGTTATAGTAACTTCCAATAACCCTTTTGATGTCGGGCTTATGTGCACATTACCATCAAGCTCTGAAATTATTGCCGGACTTTTAGGTTTCCGCGCTTCAAAAAGTTCAACTACTCTTGGTAATCCGCCTGTGATATCTTTTGTCTTTGATACTTCCAACGGCGTTTTTGCCAACATCTCTCCAACTTTCGCTTTTGTTAGGTTCTTACATAACAGATATGTATCCACTGGTAACACATAAGTCGGGGGAAATGCTTTTTTTAATTCCGCTTTTTGCTCAGCAGCAATTTCCTTCTCATCTTCCAACTCTTTCAAAAGATCTACAAGAACACGATAATCCTGGATAGCCTTATCTGTGATTTCGTCTTTATCAATCTTCTGCGCAAACTTCTGCGTAAGATCTATCAATTCATTTACACGTTTTACTGTTTTCTCTTTTGTTACAGACTGCTCTATCTTAACAAGCAGTTTTGAAATATGCTGAAAACGTTCCGGTATCAATACTTCAACCCGCGGGTTCAAATCTTCAATTCGATGCTGCACAATCCTGCGTTCCGTAGAACCTGTGACTTTATTGAATTCAACCTGTAACGTTTTTCCTTCTTCCACATCTTCTAGGGTAATCCATCCTTCGTATTCACTGATGATCGGTAATGCGTGAGGATCAAATTCTGCTAATACTACACCCGCTTCAACCACCTGCCCGTCATTAACATTAATTTTTGCTCCGTAAGGTATCTGGTGATGGTCACGTTTTGACTCTTTACTTGCATCAATAACACTGATGACCATATTGCGGTTAAGATTGACAATAAATCCTTCATCAGTTTTTACTAATAAATCGTTATTGCAATTATTGAATCTTACTGCTCCGGGCCTTACAGATTTCGCACTGGTACGCTGCACCACACGCGCGGCAGTACCACCAACGTGAAACGTACGCAAAGTTAACTGCGTTCCAGGTTCACCTATTGACTGCGCTGCAATGATACCAACCGCTTCGCCTACTTCAATCAACTTGTTTGTAGTAAGATTTATGCCATAACACTTTGCGCATACACCGTGTTTTGCTTCACAATTCAAGACAGAACGTATACGTATAGACTCAATCCCAGCTTCTGCAACTTTCTTTGCCTGGTCAGGTGAAATAATATCGCCGGCTTTTATAATTGTAGTGTCTTCGATAGGGTCAGCAACATTATCTAACGCCACGCGGCCGTTTATGCGTTCTTCAAGTGTTTCAATAATATCATCACCACTACGTAACGTGGTAATACGTATACCATTAATTGTCCCGCAATCAGGTTCTGTTATAACAATATCATGTGATACGTCTACGAGTTTACGCGTGAGATACCCTGCTTCTGCAGTTTTTAACGCCGTATCCGCTAATCCTTTACGCCCGCCATGCGCGGATATAAAATATTCAAGCACAGTCAATCCTTCACGGAAATTTGACTTCACAGGAGATTCAATGATTTCCCCCATCTGTCCGGTAAGTTTACGGGCTGGACGGGTCATCAACCCGCGCATACCACACAACTGCCGTGTTTGTTCTGAACCGCCACGCGCACCGGAACGCGCCATCATTAAGATTGAGTTAAACTTCGGAGTACCAATCACGTGAGGCTTATTATCATTTACTTCCATAGCTTTGAATACACCGTCGGTAACTCTTTCGGTCACGTGTGTCCAGATATCAACAATTTTGTTATAACGTTCTAAATCCGTGATAGCACCTTTTCTTGCCTGTTCTGTAACTGATTTAACATCGTGTTCCGCTATAACCAACAATTTTTCTTTTATCTCAGGTATGTTCATATCAGTGACCGAAATTGACAACCCTGAACCTGTTGCATACTTGAACCCGAGTTTCTTAAGATCATCCAAAACTTCAGCTGTGCGATATAAACCAAGTTCTTTATAACACAATTTTACGAGATCCGCTAAGTCACGTTTATTTATTGTGCGGTTGATATACCGCATTTCCTTAGGTAAGTAATTATTAAATATTACACGCCCTACTGTAGTAAAGTTTTTCCAGTTTTTAATATTTTCTTTTTTTGACCACTGCTCCGGTTTCATCTCCGGTTCTTGTATAAAACCCAAAATTCTACCGCTTGCCAAGGGTACGTGTGCAACCTTTATTCTCGCATGAAAATCAAGGATACCTGAATGATATGCAGTCAATACATCCTCTTCATCAGAAAAAACCTTGCCTTCGCCTTCAACATTAAGTTTTTCTTTTGTAAGGTAATGCAATCCCAACACAATATCCTGTGTATGTGTAGCCAACGGCCTACCTGACGCAGGAGACATTATATTATATGGCGCCCATAAGAGGAACCGCGATTCCAATTGTGTCTCCAAAGATAACGGTACATGCACCGCCATTTGGTCACCATCAAAATCAGCATTAAATGCCGCACAAGTAAGCGGATGTAACTGAATAGCTTTACCTTCCACCAGTACCGGCTCAAACGCTTGGATACTCAACCTATGCAAAGTCGGTGCACGATTAAGCAGTATAGGATATTGACGCGTGATAGCCTCTAATATATCCCAAACTTCCGGTGTGGTATGCTCAAGCATACGCTTCGCTGCTTTCAATGTAACCTTATGTAATTGTATGAGTTCACGTAAAATAAACGGTTTGAACAGTTCAAGCGCCATTTCTTTTGGCAACCCGCATTGATGAAGTTTAAGGTTAGGTCCAACAACTACTACCGCGCGGCCGGAATAATCCACACGTTTACCAAGTAAATTTTGACGGAACCGACCCTGTTTTCCTTTTAATACATCAGAGAAAGATTTTAACGGCCTTCCGCCAGCACCGGTTACCACTCTTCCCCTGGTACCATTCTCTATCAACGCATCTACAGCTTCCTGCAGTAACCGTTTCTCATTATGAATCATCACTTCGGGCGCTTTCAACCCTATCATATGACGCAAACGATTATTACGGTTAATTATCCTGCGGTACAAATCGTTTAGGTCAGAAGACGCAAATCGCCCTCCTTCCAACGGTACCAATGGGCGCAAGCCCGGAGGTAGTACAGGCAAAACTGTCATTATCATGTATCTCGGATTATTGGCATCCTTCGATGAGATAAAAGAATTTATCAAACGTACAATACGCATTACTTCAACTAATGAGTTGTCAGATAACGGCGGCATAGCGCGTTGACGGTTATGTGATTCATTACGCGCATTCCATTCACGAGTCCACCATCCCTGCGCAAACCACATTATTAACTCAACATATTTCGTGAATTCCGCATTTTTAATTTCTATAATCTTTTTACTTAAAGATTCTTGTAATTCTTCCCTCTGTTTACTTTCCTTCTTTTTTGAACGACGGTCAAACCTTGACGGTATAACTATTTCTTTCACCACTTTTTGTAATTCCACCGCCAATTTTTCGCTGCTAATTAGTTGTATTAATTCATTTTTATCTTTATTAAATTCTGCCGGGCCGATTGAATCGCGGATATATTTTTTCAACAATAACACAAAAAATTTATACCACAAATAATCATCAGACGCGCTCTTTATCTCCGCTGCGGTCATATAAATATCGCGTTCCAGTTCAAGGTCCATTCTTGCAAGAAGTTCATGAATAGCACCTGCGCCGGTTCCGACAGTAGCTTCTGGATCTAACTCATCTTTATTAGATCTTGAGCGTTCCCAATTATACTCAACCAGCAATTCATGGATTGATGTTTTTTGTAAAATACTATACTGATCATTTGAAATCTGTTGATACTTTAAACACGGAATCCTAATGGCAGACTGTCCAGTGCTATCACCGCTATTTACAACTGCTTCACAGAACTTGCCTTTAGAATCAACTAAATTATTGAGCAACACTCTTTGCTGATAATACACAACTTTTTCGACATTACGCTGCCCGATGTCTAACAACAAGCCAAGTTTAGAAGGAAGTTTTTTCCAGAACCATATATGCGCAACAGGAACTGCAAGTTCTATATGCCCCATTCTTTCCCGGCGGACACGCGATTCAGTGACTTCAACTCCACAACGGTCACAAATAATCCCTTTGTGACGAATATACTTATACTTACCGCAATTACACTCCCAGTCCCGTACAGGACCGAATATGCGTTCACAGAACAATCCATCCCGTTCAGGTTTAAACGTACGATAGTTAATTGTTTCCGCTTTTTTTACTTCTCCATACGACCAATCACGTATATGCTGCGGAGACGCAAGTGTTATCCTCACATGATCAAAATTATTATAATTCGGGACCGGCACCTGGTGACGGTACTTCTGTTGCATCAAAGGAACGGTTGGCTCTTTTACGCGTATTGTCACTTTTTCATTACCCCCGTTTATATTTTCTTTATCTTTTCCGGTTTTTTTGTATCTTCACTATTTAAGAGTTGCATATTCAATCCTAACGCTTTAAGTTCGTTAACCAACACCTTGAACGATTCCGGTACGCCCCGGTGTGACAAGGATTCTCCCTTAATAATAGATTCGTAAATCTTAGTCCGTCCGGACACATCGTCACTTTTTACAGTAAGGAATTCCTGTAGTAAATGACTTGCACCGTAACCTTCAAGCGCCCATACTTCCATTTCACCGAATCTCTGTCCTCCGAACTGCGCTTTACCTCCAAGAGGTTGACGGGTCACTAAAGAATATGGCCCAGTTGCACGCGCATGTATTTTATCTTCTGCTAAATGTACGAGTTTCATAATGTACATATATCCAATTGTAATCTTTTCCTGAAATGGTTCACCCGTACGGCCGTCATATAATTGTATCCGGCAATCGTCAGTTGGCAGATATTTTTCAGGAATACCCTTTTTCTTGAGTTCAGTTTTAGCTTTTGCAATCCATTCATGTATATACTTTTCATTAGCCCCTGAAAACACAGGACATGCAAACTTTGCATCAAGCATATGTGCCGCCCAACCAAGCATTGTTTCAAGTAACTGCCCGACATTCATACGTGATGGAACAGACAACGGAGACAACACAACATCAATCGGTGTACCATCAGGAAGGTACGGCATATCCGCTTCCGGCACAATTCTCGCGATAACACCTTTGTTCCCGTGACGTCCAGCTATTTTATCACCAACCTGCACTTTTCTGCGACTAGCAACATATATTCTTACTATTTCCTTAACATTCATCGTTCCTATACCACTCTTATTCATATAAGAACATGCGTGACGCACTGCTTCAGAAGTCAACGACAACTTATTGCTTTCAAACTCCTCCTGTAAACAGAAAAATTCTAGTCTTAAGTCATGTATTAACTTAATAGGATCATCTCTCACTATTTCTTCGCGAGTAACCAAATATTCCCTTAACTTATTGACGGTATCTTTTTCACGCTTACCGCCCTTAATTTTTTGTATTAACTCTTTCAAGGTACTATCTACCTGGTTAGCTTTATACGCATCAAGATCCTTGTTTACCTCATCATTTTTACCAGAAGTTTTATCATTCCTGAAAGTATCAATAATATCCTTTGCAATTGGTACCGGGGTTTTAGTAAACAGTTCCGCATATGTTTTAGAAGAATATTTTTTCATCAACGGCGTAACTTTCTCTTCTAAACCCTCAACATTCTCTAGTGTAAAAACTCTCTCATTCAAATTGCTGTCAAGAATGACATTAATAAAAAACTCAATCTTGCGAAAATCCCGTTCAAACAGTTCTGTCACTATCCCGGTTTGTTTTTTAAGTTCCTGCGGTGATGTTTTATACTGATCTTTCAATTGTTCTAAAATTAAACACAACTTATTTGCTTCGTATGTTGTTATTAATGCGAATACTTCAATAAATTCTTCTATCCTGTGCTTAACATCTTTCGTATTTTCGATATCACTGCGTTTAAACCTACGTGCTTCAATAACTTTTCCCCGAGTGCCAGCAGGAACTTTTAAAGATACGTCAATCACGTCTTCAGCTTTCTTACCGAATATCACACGGAGTAACCGTTCTTCCGGAGTTACCTGCTGCTCCGCCCGTGGTTGAACTTTACCAATTAAAATACTGCCGGGTTCTACTGCTGCACCAAGACGGATAACACCTTCTTCATCCAGGTTTGCCAAGTCTTCCGCGCTAGTATGTGGAATATCACGTGTAACTTCTTCCGGCCCAAGTTTGGTCTCCCGAACTTCTGTAACAAATTCTTTTATATGAACTGAAGTTAGAATATCTTCTTTTACAACTCTTTGACTAATAATAACAGCGTCTTCGAAGTTATACCCTTCCCACGGCATGAATGCAACCAATAAGTTCCGCCCTAACGCAAGTTCACCATTATTGGTACATGGCCCATCAGCAATTATCTGCCCGGTTTTTACTGTATCACCCACAGAAACCGAAGGTATCTGGTTCAGGCATGTATCCTGGTTTGACGGTAAGTATTTTTTGAGGTCATAAGTATCATAAACATTCTTATCTGCATTCCAAACAATTATTCTATTAGCTGTTACGCTTATTACTTCACCTGAATTCCTTGCTACTATGACCGAACCGGAATCTTTCGCAACTTTTTGTTCAATACCAGTTCCTACTAACGGCGATTCGGTATTTACCAGCGCAACTGACTGGCGTTGCATATTTGAGCCCATCAATGCACGGTTAACGTCATCATGTTCCAAAAACGGAATCAGTGCTGCGGAAATACTTACCACCTGTAACGGCGAGATATCCATATACTTTATTTCAACCGGATCAACAAATGGGAAGTCACCGCGGTAACGGCAGCTGATCAAATTTCCTACCGGAAGCCTATTATTGTTGTCAACTGGTGTATTTGCCTGCGCGATTTTGTATTCGTCTTCACGATCGGCAGTTAAGTATTCCATTTCCTGTGTTACTTTACTGTTCTCAACCTTGCGATATGGCGTTTCGATTAATCCATAATTATTAATCCTCGCGTGACAAGCTAAGGACGTTATTAACCCGATGTTCGCGCCTTCAGGTGTTTCAATCGGGCATATACGCCCATAATGAGTGTGGTGTACATCACGTACTTCAAACCCTGCGCGTTTACGGTTTAATCCACCGGGCCCTAAAGCTGACAGACGCCGTTTATGCGTAAGTTCTGATAATGGATTGGTTTGATCCATAAACTGTGATAGTTGGGATGTACCAAAAAAGCCTTGAACAAAATTGCCAATTGATTTAGCGTTGATTAACGTCCGTGGAGTAACAATATTTTTGTCTTGCACATTATTCAAACGCCCGACAATTCTTACTAACCCGATCCTTATTTGGTTTTCCAACAACTCGCCGACTGAACGCACACGGCGGTTGCCCAGATGGTCAATATCATCTGTGCTGCGATACAAATCTTCGAGCTGCATTGTATTTTCATTTTCTTTTCCCGGTAAAGCCAAGTTGATATTATTATTTAAATTGAGCAGATACTGAATTGTTACGACAATATCTTCGATAGACAACACGCGGTTTTTCGAAATATCTTCTTTTACATCTTCTTTCTTATAATCGTCTTTACTGATGCACTTATTTGCCAGTAAATCATTAACATCTTTTTCGCCTAGCGGGCTCTTCCACCAATCTAATTGCTCAAGTTCAACCTTCAACCCGTTTGTAGCTTCTTTTGGATCGAATACTCCCACAAAACTACGAAAATGTTCCGGAATATCAAACGGATTATATGTTTTGTACTTACGTTTAAAAAATTCGCCGTATATACGCCTTAACTTTTTGTTTATCTTATACCGACCGATTGGACTCAAGTCATACCGGCGGGGTTTAAGGATAAGATCTTCAACAAATGATGTTACCTTACTGCTTGCAAAATTCATAGATTTTGTCTGGATTTGATAAATCTTTAACACCGCTTGTTTGCTTTTGGGTATACTAATCTTTATTTTAGTTAAACCCAGCTCACGACATTTGTCATACACTTTTTTATAGTTATGACTACTCTCCTGCTTATCATTAATTTTGGTACCTTTATCAAAAACTACTTCACCTGTTTTTTTATCTACAATATCTTCTATAAGACAACTTTCAACCATTTCCTGTGAACTACGGCGGGTAAGGTCAAACGCTGTCGTTTTTTCATATTCTTTATCTTTTGCCAACGTGTCATGGATAACCATATTTTTCTTGTTCGTTTTAACAAAAGAGACTCCAGTTATTCCATGCTGCTTCAGGGTATCAACAAATTTTTCAACATTTTCTTTATCCAAATGAAAATTAGCTTCATATAACGGTTCTGTAAAAAGTTTACCTTTTTTATCAGATTCAAAAATATCTTTTGCCAAAATCCTGCCGATAAGTTCTTGCGGATTTATTGTAGATACATTAACAGTTTCCAAAGTATAAAAGATTTTTAGAATGTCTTCATTTTTTTCTAACCCTAATGCGCGTAAGATCATTGTCGCTGGGATCTTTTTCTTGCGGTCAAGTTTAGCAAATAATACGTTCTCAATGTCAAACTCGAACTCAACCCACGCACCGCGGTATGGAATCAAACGCGCAGCAAATAATCTTTTTCCATAAGAAGACAACTGTTTTTCTTCACTTTCCTCAAAAATAACGCCGGGAGAACGGTGTAACTGACTTACTATTATACGTTCATACCCGTTAATCACAAATGTTGCATTATCCGTCATCTTGGGAAGTTCGCATATAGGAACTTCTTGTGTCAATACAAGTTCAGGTTTTTTATCTTTACTGTTAACCGCTATTTTTAACAGCCGAAAATTCGCTTTAATTGCGATTTCATAAGTTTCATCACGCACAAGTGATTCAAGATAGTCATACTTAGGTTTGTAGACGGTATAATTAAGAAACTGCAGTACCCATGTATATGTACCGTCATCAGATTCAAAATGCAAACTTTCTAAACCGTTTTCTTTTACAAAATCGTCTTTTCTATAATCCCCGAAAATGTCAATAAAAACGGACTGCAGCCCCTGGTTTTTCCTTGCCTCAGGGACTACATCAGCCTGTAAAAAACTGTCATATGACGCTTTCTGTAATTCCACCAAGTTTGGCAGTTCTTTTTCCTTAAAGTTATGATCTCCTAAGACTATTCTTTCTGACATATTGTTTATAATTAAACCTCGTAAATATTAGATTTCCGCATAATCAAAGATGCTAAAAAAATTACGCAACCGATCTTTTCGCTAAACTTACAAACGGTTGTCTTAAGGTTATTTAATTTCAACTGTTGCACCGGCTTCCGTAAGTTTTTTCTTAAGCTCTTCAGCTTGATCCTTCGGAATGCCTTCTTTTATGGCCTTCGGAGCACCATCAACTAAATCTTTTGCTTCCTTCAACCCTAAACCGGTAATCTCGCGGACAGCTTTGATTACTTGAATTTTTTGCGCACCGGCATTCGTAAGAACAACGCTAAAGTCCGTTTTTTCTTCCGCTACTGCCGCGCCACCCGCTGCTGCTCCCGCTGCCGGGGCTGCCATCATTGCACCCATCGCCGGTATATTAAACTTTTCCTGCAAAGTTTTCACCAGGTCAACGAGTTCAATTACTGACAATCCAGAGATTGCTTCTACAATTGCGTCTTTACCAAGTTTTTCCGTCATTTTCCACCTCCACAAAATTTATAATTTACATTCCATATACAAAACTAATTACTTTTTTCGTTCTTACTGCGGTATTCCAAACTCTGTACAACCTGCATTACAGGCGCATTTAATACGTAAGTCAACTGGAACAACAAGCTGTTGAACACTCCTGTTATCGAACCGTACAATGCCTGTTTCGACGGTATTTTTGCTAGTTCGCCGATATCTTTTAATGTCAACGACTGACCTTCGGTATAACCACTGTGCATCTTAAATTTATCATGTTCTTTGCTGTAACTCGCGAGAAGTTTGCATACTTCAGTTACGTTGTCATCATAACAAAACACTATACCGGTAGGTGCACTAAATACCTTCTCGGGTTCCTGTATATTTTTTTTCTTTAATACAATTTTTGTTAACGTATGTTTTGTAACCTTGTACTCTGCGCTTAACGTCCTCAATTTTACACGCAGATCGTACATCTCAGACACTTTCATACCTTTGTAATGTGCAAAAAACAAACTCTTACTCTTACCAAGCTTGTCTTCTAATTCAAGTACTAATCTTTCTTTGTCTTGTTTTCTTAACATAATTGTTTTTCCTAAAATCCCGCCCTTATCCCTATATTTACCGACGTTTCCGTTCCAAACTCAATTTCTGTTATAACACTCATTCTTTTAGCGATAATAGCATCCAAACCTATAAATCCCGACAACATTGACATTGTAGTGTCCGCAGTTTTATTCACCGTTTCAAATTTTCCGGTTATTGCAGATACTACAATTCCAATTCTTGGTTCTATATATCTATTAACTTTCTTACTGACAACCAAAGCCGTTTCTATCCCAGTTGAATGATATAAAGCTTTGATATCAAACGTTTGGTTTTCAACCTTCAATTTGTCAGTGCTAAACCATTCTGCAAATACTTTAATGTCTACCGCAAGCGCAGGAGAAGCTATTGTATCCGGCATCAAACCATATTTTACGCCGATACTTCCAGCAAACGCATTAACTTTAACTCCTTCCGACGCATAGTTGTATGTAAGTGTTGTTGAATTTATGACAAAACCCGAATTCCCAACACCTGACTGTAAATACAACTCTATCCGCGGTTTCTTATAATACGCAATCCGCACTGCTGTGTTGTTACGATTCATTTCTGAATTAAACACATTCCCCGCGATTTTTATTTCTTGCCTAGAATCTTTTATGTTATAACCGAATGACGCTAATATTTTTTCATCACGTATAACATTAGCTGTCCCAACCATTTCAGACAACAGTACTGTACATTGCGTTAGTATAGTTAATAGTATAATAACCAAGACGCGCGATTGCAGTTTGTTCACATACTTTTTTAAAATACACCTTTTTTAGAGATGAGAATATTTAAAAAACCCTGGCAGCGACCTACTCTCCCGCCTCACTACGAAGACAGTACCATCGGCCCTAGTAGGCTTAACTACCAGGTTCGGAATGGAGCTGGGTGTTTCCCTACTGGAATAACCACCAGGATTTTTTATTTAGTTAGTAAAACAAGTATTGTTTACTTCATCATAGCAGATACTTTATTAATTCTTGTTTAATGTTATAAATTGTATTCAAAGGTCAATGTTGTAGAAGATCAAAAGATGTGGCCAAGGCACACGGTCGATTAGTATCTCTTGGCTCAATCCTTCACAGAACTTACACCTGAGACCTATATACCCAGTAGTCTTCTGGGGACCTTTAGTCCCGGTTCAACACCGGGAAGGGAAACCTTGTTTTAGGGTGGGCTTCCCGCTTAGATGCTTTCAGCGGTTATCCCTTCCGCACATAGCTACCCAGCAATGCTCCTGGCGGAACAACTGGTACACCAGAGGTGCGTCCGTCCTGATCCTCTCGTACTAAGGACAGGACCCTTCAAGTTTCCTACACCCACAGTAGATAGGGACCGTACTGTCTCACGACGTACTGAACCCAGCTCACGTACCGCTTTAATTGGCGAACAGCCAAACCCTTGGGACCTGCTTCAGCCCCAGGATGCGATGAGCCGACATCGAGGTGCCAAACCGGGCCGTCGATATGGACTCTCGGGCCCGATAAGCCTGTTATCCCCGGGGTAGCTTTTATCCGTTGAGCGATGGCCTTTCCACACAGAACCACCGGATCACTAGACCCAACTTTCGTTTCTGCTCGACCTGTCGGTCTCGCAGTCAAGCTCCCTTCTGCTCTTACACTCGACGTCCGACTTTTATTCGGACTGAGGGAACCTTATGGGCGCCTCCGTTACATTTTAGGAGGCAACCGCCCCAGTTAAACTGCCCGCCTCACTCTGTCTCTCTGCTTGATTCAAAACATAAGATTAGAATCAAAAGACAACCAGGGTGGTATTTCAACGTTGGCTCAGTCCCAGCCAGAACCAGGACTTCAAAGCCTCCCACCTATCCTACGCAGGTTATCCCCTAATTCAAAGTAAAGTTACAGTAAAGCTCCACGGGGTCTTTCCGTCCCACTGCGGGTAGTAAGCGTCTTCACTTACAGCACAATTTCGCCGAGCCTCTCGTTGAGACAGCGCTTCTTTTGTTACGCCATTCGTGCAGGTCGGAACTTACCCGACAAGGAATTTCGCTACCTTAGGACCGTTATAGTTACGGCCGCCGTTTACTGGGGCTTAGGTTCAGAGCTTCGCCTTGCGGCTAACCCCTCTCCGTAACCTTCCAGCACCGGGCAGGCGTCAGACCCTATACTTCAACTTGCGTTTTAAGCAGAGTCCTGTGTTTTTGTTAAACAGTCACAAAAGCCAATTCACTGCGCCCCGACCGAAGTCGGGGACCCCTTCTTCCGAAGTTACGGGGCAATTTTGCCGAGTTCCTTAACGAGAGTTACCTCGCGCGCCTTAGGATATTCACCCCACCTACCTGTGTTGGTCTGCGGTACGGTCAACCGGACAACTCTCGAAACAGGTTTTTCTTGGTACCAGAATCTACTACTTCTCCTGTCTTACGACAGAATCGTATTCTTCCGCCTCGCGACGGAATTAAACCCCAACAACCAATGTGGGGATAGTACAATCTAATACATTCCTGCTCGATGATAACGTTGCCCAGATGGTAGCCGAATATTAACGGCATGTCCTTCGCGTACGCCTTTCGGCCTCGGCTTAGGACCGACTAACCCTGAGCTGACGAACATTGCTCTAGGAAACCTTAGGTTTTCGGCGATCCGGATTCTCACCGGATTTATCGCTACTCATTCCGACTTCCTCGCTTCTGATCCATCCAGCATTCCTTACGGTATACCTTCAACTAGATCAGAACGCTCCCCTACCACTCTTAGCTAAAAGCTAAAAATCCATTGTTTCGGTAATAGGTTTTAGTCCCGGCCATTTTCGGCGCAGAACTACTTGACCAGTGAGCTGTTACGCACTCTTTAAATGAATGGCTGCTTCTAAGCCAACATCCTGGCTGTCTAAGTGGTTCCACATCCTTTAGCACTTAACCTATATTTAGGGACCTTAACAGATGGTCTGGGCTGTTTCCCTTTCGCGCATGAAGCTTATCCCTCACGCACTGACTCCAGTACTCTTACCTAACAGCATTCGGAGTTTGGTTGGATTTGCGGTCCGGGTTACGAACCACTAGTCCATCCAGTGCTCTATCACCATTAAGAAACATACTGGGCTAGTCCTAAAACTATTTCGGGGAGAACCAGCTATAACCAAGTTAGATTGGCCTTTCACCCCTATACCCAACTCATCTAAAGTTTTTGCAACAACAATTAGTTCGGGCCTCCCCCCGAGTTCAATCGGGGTTCACCCTGGCCAGGCATAGATCACTTGGTTTCGGGTCTAACGACACAAATTAATCGCCCTATTAAGACTTGCTTTCGCTTCGGCTTCTTCCGTTACGTAAATAACAGAATTAACCTTACTTGTGTCGATAACTCGCCGGATCATTCTTCAACAGGCACATCGTCGCTCATTCTCCAACTTACGCTGGAGCATAGAGCTTCGACTGATTGTAGACACACAGTTTCAGGTTCTTTTCACTCCCCGTCAGGGGTTCTTTTCACCTTTCCTTCACAGTACTAGTTCACTATCGGTCAGAAGTACATATTTAGCCTTAGCCAGTGGTCTGGCCGGATTCTTGCCGGATTCCACGTGTCCGACAGTACTCGGGACAAATCGCGAAAAGAGCTTTTTCTTTCGGTTACAGGACTTTCACCTTCTTTGGTCAACCTTTCCAGGCTGTTCACCTAAAAAAAACTTTTGTAACTTTTCCTCGCGGAAGAGACCGCGAACCAACTCATCCCACAACACCAGCAATAACACGTTCCACTTTCGCAGAACGACTCTCTTGTCATAGCCATTACTGGTTTAGGCTTCTCCCCGTTCGCTCGCCACTACTTAGGGAATAAATGTCTTTTTATTTTCCACCGGGTACTAAGATGTTTCAGTTCCCCGGGTTTGCTTCGTAACGCTATGTATTCACGCTACGATTTCACGGCTTTCACCGTGAAGAGTTGCCTCATTCGGAAACTCCCGGATCAAAGGTTGTTTGCACCTCACCGGGACTTATCGCAGCTTACCACGTCCTTCATCGCTGACTTCTGCCAAGGCATCCTCTGTGCGCCCTTCATAACTTGACCACATCATTTCATCTTCCTAAAAACAGACGCTTACAACTTATAACACCTTAACATTACTAACTATTAACTAACATTTTCAAAGAACAAATTAGTTTATATATAGAAACTAATTAATATCAAAAACTTATTCATTCAACATGGAGGCGACCGGAGTTGAACCGGCGACCTTCTGGTTGCAAACCAGACGCTCTCCCAATTGAGCTACGCCCCCAAGTAGTTAAGCAACTCCCAAGAACTCGCAAGACCTGGGCGATCCAGGACTTGCACCCGGGACCTCACGCTTATCAGGCGTGTGCTCTATCTACCTGAGCTAATCGCCCGTCACTATTAAAAGAGCATTTTTTAAAAGACAAAACAAATTTCTGTCATTTCAAAAAAACAAATGACGTAGGCGTTTTAATACCTGAGAACTTTATTTAACCTATCCAACGTCAGGAAAAAGATACCGGACATTGTTTCACCTTACTATCGATCTAAGAGATCTTTCTCCTTAGAAAGGAGGTGATCCAGCCGCACGTTCCCGTACGGCTACCTTGTTACGACTTCACCCCAATTACCAGTCATAACTTGGGCCTCTAAAAGAGGACTTCTGTTACACCTGACTTTCGTGGTGTGACGGGCGGTGTGTACAAGGCCCGGGAACGTATTCACCGCTGCCTGCTGATCAGCGATTACTAGCAATTCCGCCTTCACGTGAGCGAATTTCAGCCCACGATCTGAACTGAGGCCGATTTTTTGAGTTTTGCTCCGCCTTACGGTTTCGCTTCTCATTGTATCGGCCATTGTAGCACGTGTGTAGCCCTGGACATAAAGGCCATGCTGATTTGACGTCATCCCCACCTTCCTCCCCGTTATCCGGGGCAGTTTCTTAAGAGTGCTTCCGACGAATCGGAGTGGCAACATAAGATAAGGGTTGCGCTCGTTGCGGGACTTAACCCAACATCTCACGACACGAGCTGACGACAACCATGCAGCACCTCTGTTAGCTCCCTTGCGGGTCTCCCAATGTTTCTACCGAGATACCACTAACAGTTCAAGCCCAGGTAAGGTTCTTCGCGTTGCGTCGAATTGAACCACATGCTCCACTGCTTGTGCGGGCCCCCGTCAATTCCTTTGAGTTTCAACCTTGCGGCCGTACTTCCCAGGTGGCTTACTTAACGCGTTAGCTCCGGCACGGCAGGGGTCGACACCCACCATACCAAGTAAGCACCATTTACAGCTAGGACTACCAGGGTATCTAATCCTGTTTGCTCCCCTAGCCTTCGTGACTCAGTGTCAGTAATGGTCCAGAGATTCGCCTTCGCCATCGGTGTTCCTCCTGATATCTACGCATTTCACCGCTACACCAGGAATTCCAATCTCCCCTCCCACACTCAAGAAAGAAAGTTTCGCTAGACTGCCCTAAGTTAAGCTTAGGGATTTCACCAGCGACTATTCTTCCCACCTGCTCACTCTTTACACCCAGTAAATCCGAGTAACGTTTGCCCCCTACGTATTACCGCGGCTGCTGGCACGTAGTTAGCCGGGGCTTTTTCTGAGAGTACCGTCAACCTTGACAAGCAAGGGTTTCGTCCCCTCTAAAAGAAGTTTACATTCCGAAGAACTTCATCCTTCACGCGGCGTCGCTGCGTCAGGCTTTCGCCCATTGCGCAAAATTCCTCACTGCTGCCTCCCGTAGGAGTATGGACCGTGTCTCAGTTCCATTGTGTCCCAAAAACCTCTCAGTCGGGATATCCGTCATAGGCTTGGTAGGCCATTACCCTACCAACAACCTGATAGACCACAGACCCATCTCTAAGCCCGGTTAGGGATTTCATTGTAACGAATTTCACATTACAACGGTATAGGGTATTAGCTCCGGTTTCCCGGGGTTATCCCCTTCTTAGAGGAAGGTTATCCATGTGTTACTCACCCGTTTGCCGCTATTTCACGAACTCCTTGGGGTTACCCCCTTGGATTTCGTAAAACCGCACGACTTGCATGTGTTAAGCACGCCGCCAACGTTCACTCTGAGCCAGGATCAAACCCTCCATAAAAAATATATGTAAGGTTATTACCTAAAAACAACACTTACGTAACAAACTACTATTGTTAAGCAAGGTGAAACAAATCCGGCATCTATTACCTAGAACGCCGAATAGGTTTACTGAATAAAGACTCAAATATTGAACAGTTTTCAAAGAACACAACTCCTATTTGAGAGAGCGTAAACTCCACTATCTCTCTTAGGAGGTTATAATTCAAACTATATTAAAGTTTTAAACTACTTTATACATTATTAAACAAAAGCACTTATTTTGTCAAGCACAATTTTAAAATATTTTTTTAATCACCGCGCCCGCGCATAAAATATGCACGACAAATCCCAAGCCAAGCATCTAATAAATATTTTACTTTTTATTCTTCTGCGCAAAATTCAAAAACACTTTTGTTGTTAATCCCAGCGCCACTACCGAATTTTTTCGTGATGCATAACCCCATACATTAACCTGCATTTTTTTTCCGAGATACGCTTCTTCATCCGGCACGTTTAGTTCGATCTCCGTTCCACCAGACTTTCCCGGTAGAACTGTTAATGCAGTGGTACTTACTTTAACCCACGAAGTATCAGTAACAGGCTCATACCCAGCTTTTATGCTTTGTGGTACGACCACCATAAACCTTACTGTGACAGTATCCTGGCTAAGATTGTATATATCAAACTTCTTCCCGACAACCTTAGAAACCCTATACTTACCCCCAGGAACAACACCCTCAATCACCACTGACGGCAACCTTGATGCAAGTCCGGCAGTCCAACCTTCACAATCAATAAACAGGATTAACAAACAACCCCAAAGAACAAAACTAAACCTTGTATTTCTCAGAACTTCGGTAACACGTTTATAATTACCAATCATTATTCTAAGAATACCCTATTAAACGATATAAACACAAAAATTACTCAACCGTCACTGACTTCGCAAGATTTCTCGGCTGATCAACATCACAACCGCGTTTTACCGCAACATGATACGCAAACAATTGTAAGGGTGTCACCGCAACGATAGGCGAGAAAATCTCCGATGTCTTAGGTATATGAATCAAGTATTCAGCATACCGTGCTGCATCATTATTTCCTTCGGTAACAATGATTACTACACGCCCTTTCCGCGCACGTACTTCCTGTATATTGCTGATCATCTTATCATATACCGGCCCGTCAACTGCTATACACACAACCAGCATCTCTTCATCGATTAACGCGATCGGCCCGTGCTTCATCTCACCAGCGGCATACCCTTCTGCATGAATATAAGATATTTCTTTTAACTTCAATGCACCTTCAAGAGCATTAGGATAATTATAACTCCGCCCGAGGAACAACGCGTTCTTAGAGTTATAGAACTTATCAACAACCGTCATTAACTCTTTTTGATCCTTGATAACCCTATCCACGATATCCGGCAATTGTTCAAGTTCCTTTATCATCCCTTCAGCCTTTAAATCAGAGATAGTCCCCCGCAGTTTACCCATATAAATTGTGAATAAATAAAACGCAGTCAGTTGTGACGTATACGCTTTAGTTGATGCCACCCCGATCTCTGGCCCTGCCTGAGTATAAATAACCCCATCTGACTCACGCGCTATAGTACTCCCGACAACGTTACATACTGACACAACCTTTGACCCCATCTGCCGTGCGTACCTAATTGACGCAAGAGTATCCGCAGTTTCCCCGGATTGTGTAACGCTCATCACAAGCGTATCCGCTCCGACCTTAGGACTGCGATACCGGAATTCCGATGCAAGATCAACTTCTACGGGTAAACCCACGCACTCTTCGATAAAATACTTACCGGTAAACCCAGCGTAGAACGCAGTCCCGCAGGCAACTATAAAGATCTTCTTAATTTTCTTAAGTTCATCCTCGCTGATGTTCATATCTTCCAAAAGAATTCTCTTACGATCCTTTGAAATTCTCCCACGTAACGCATCGCGTATAACCTTAGGCTGCTGATAAATCTCTTTCAACATAAAATGAGGATACCCTTCTTTTTCAGCAGCTTCTGAATCCCAATCAATCCTCTTAACCGGCTTATTCTTTACATTACCGTCGAGATCAGTAACAACAACCTTTTCTTTCGTAATTATAATAATTTCCTTATCATCAAGATACATCACATCACGGGTATGCTTAAGAATAGCTGGAACATCAGACGCAATAAAATTCTCACCTTTTCCCAATCCAACAACCAACGGGCTACCATTCCGCGCAGCAACCATTTTATCAGGATCATCAAGGCTATAAATTCCAAGTGCATACGCGCCTTCCACTTCTTTAAGAGCGAGCTTCACGGCGTCTTCCAACTTTTTCGCACCCTTTTTTAACTGACGTTCAATCAGATGCGCCACAACTTCTGTATCAGTCTGGGAAACAAACTTATGCCCTTCTTTTGTAAGCTCTTCACGGAGCTCATGAAAATTTTCAATAATTCCATTATGCACAACTACTAGCCGCCCGGTACAATCCGCATGCGGATGCGAGTTAACTTCCGAAGGTACACCATGTGTTGCCCACCGTGTATGCCCGATTCCGGTTGTCCCGTGGATAGGATCCTCTTTTAGGGATGCTTCCATGACTTTTAATTTACCCAACTTTTTCCGTAACTGTATTTTATTATCGGCAACAATAGCAACTCCCGCGGAATCATACCCGCGATACTCCAAACGTTTAAGCCCTTCGATAAGAATCGGCCACACTTCCTTTTCCCCAATATACCCTACAATACCACACATATTCCTTTACTCCTTTCAACAATAACCCTTTTGTTTGATAAAAATAAGATAGAAAATATTACAAAAAAGATTTACAGCGTGTCAACAACAAAAAACCCAGCTGAGACTCACACTTTCCCATTCCCGATATCTAAAAGGAACCTATCCATCACCTTTAAGGCACATTTTTGTTCGGGTGTATTCACCCCATAAAAAAACCCATGTTTTGCATTTTTTACCACTACTGACTTAGCATATTTCCCGTGTTTCCTAAGTTTTTCCGCCATCTGATAGATAAGATAATGCGGGAATAGATGCTCGAGTCCTGCAAGTATAAACAAAAACCCTGGCGACGTTTCGTTAACATACAATATTGGCGACGCTTTTTTAAACAATTCAATATCACGGCGGTAAGATCTTGTATACGACGCACCGATAATGAACCCCATTGATTTCTGTATTGGCCCCATATTCTCCCATTTTTCAAACGTCCCAGGCCCGTTGACGGATACACACGCCCATGGCTTCACCCATGTGTTCCTTAATTTAATACCAGGATTAAACACTTTAGGATTTGTTAACGCAAGCAACGACGCAAGATGCGCCCCCGCTGAACTTCCCGCAACAACAATTTTGTTGATACTAGACTTTCTTTGTTTCAGGTAAGATACAAAGGTGTCATATGCTTGTGCTAGATCCAACATCTGAACCCTTAGTTTAACATTATCGGATGCCAACCGATATCCTGCTGACGCGCTGACATACCCTTTCTCAACATACCGGTCCATATGCCGGTGAAATCCATCCCGCGCACCCCCGCGCCATCCGCCACCATGAACATAAAAAATAGCTACGTGTTTAACCTCTTTTTTAGATGAAGGAGCTGTTATATCCACCGCCCGATGGATAACCATTGGTATATCAAGATATCTAGTCAATACTTCCATGAGAAATTAAATTACTTAACGAGTTCGTTTATTTCTACCGTAGCTTCCGACAACGCTTTATCAACCACAATTTTACCTTCGATAGCATCTGCAATCTTTTCTTCCAACACCTTCTGAATCTCAACCCACTTTTGATGCTTTGGTGCAGCATACGAATGTTCCAACTGTTTTACTATAACCTTTTCCTGCGGCCTATTTTCATAATACTTCTCGCTAAATTGCAACTTCGCTGCAGGAACAAACATATCAAGCACCTGGCAGAGATAAAAACTATTATCTTCGCGGCACATAAACTTAGCGAGCTCCGCTGCGACTTTTGTACTTACACTTTTTTTATTTACCACAACATAATCCCCACCCGCAAATGACACGCTCTTCCCTTTTTTCCCGGGAACAGGGATCATTGATACACCAAACGGCATATTTGGAGATACACGCTCAATTCTTGAAATCAACCACGATCCGGAAATCCAAAACGCAATTTTTCCTTCAGCAAACATTCTATCTAGGTTCGCCTGGTTATCAACAATACTGAACGGTTTTAAGGACACATAAAAATCTATCGCTTCCTTAACTTGTTTTGTATTAATAACACAACTTTTTCCGTCGAGACTAAGAACATTTCCACCATTAGACCACACAAACGGCAACACTTTTTTGTAAAGGACATTTGGATCCCTACCGTTCATCCCAAACCCGTACACACCTTTCTCAGGTGCATGAATTTTTTTTGCCATAACCTTAAGCTGTTCCCAGGTCTTTGGCGGCATATTCTCATCAAACCCCGCGGCTTTCAACATTTCTTTGTTATAAAACACCACCCTTGAGTCAAGAATCCACGGTACCCCAACAATTTCAGTCCCGTATTCAACAGGCTCCCATGCATTGTATCTCTGTTTTAACTCATTAACTTCCGCTGCCATATCATAAAGATACGCACCGGCATAAAATTCCGCGATCATATCCGACCCTAGTTCGAACAAATCCGGCCCCGTCCCAGCTTTCAATGCAGCAAGCAACTCATCCCGCCCGGTAGTCCAAGAGAGAATTTTGGTAGTAACTTTCGCCTGACTTTGTTTCTCAAACTCGCGGATAACAGAATCTACGGCTTCCTGACGGGTAGGATCACCCCAGAAATGCCAAAAAGTAAGATTCACAGCTGATGCCGCTGCCGGCGCAGCCACATTTTCCGCAGATAACACTGTTAGTCCCGTACCTAAGACCATGAACGCAATCACAATAGCTGCACAAACTTTTTTTGATGTCAACGTCATGTACAATTTCCTCCCTCCGAACTTATAAAAACATTATTTCACATTTTAGAGATTATATTACCAAAAATCCGTGAGTATTTACAAGTAATATTTCATAATATCCATAAATAAACCAAGAGAGGCAGATATTTTGTGATACCCACCTCTCCTGCTTTTTTTTGTATTAACAACCTACGACTATACTTTACTTTGCAATTGTCGTACCGCCATCTATTACGATTGGTGACGTAGACAACCCGCCGATAATTACTGCAGCATGCCCTACGAGCGGCATCTGTGTACTCGACCCTGCCATATACGCAACTACACGCACAGGTGTATACTGCGGGGTAGCTTTTAGTGCGGTAAACAATCCAGTAGAACTTTCAATCTTCCCATAAATTGCCATTGCAGGATCAACTTTCCATGAGACTGTTACCGGTACTATGGTACCCGTAGAAGTAACCCCTCTAGCAATATACTTCAACGTAGCCCCTACAGCGAGCCGTGTCTGCGCGGGTACTACTTGTACCCCTACGATCTTTGGTGCTACCGGCGTTGGCGTTGGTGTAGGAGTCGGTGTTGGAGTGGGAGTCGGTGTGGGCGTAGGAGTTGGCGTCGGCGTTGGTGTAGGATCCACTATCGGCGCAACAACTCTAACTCTTGCTATACCTTTAAGTTCCCCAGCAACCGCGATGATGACACCATCACCAGCCTTAGTTGCAGTGAACAACCCTGTCTCAGAGATAGTACCTATCCCGAGTTCACTTTTAACATCCCATTTTACTTCAGGAATTTTTACCGCTGTATTTTGTTCAGTAACAACCACTGCCGACTTTGCTGTAAACTGCACCGTTTTCCCTACGGTAACCGTCACGAAGAACGGCGTTACCACCAACGGCGTCACTACCGGCTGTTCCGGTAATGCAATGTTAACATATGCTTCTTCTGTACCAATACCGTTCCCAGCTTTCACCAACGCAACCACAACGGTATGACCTATAGTCTTACCAGCGATAAACATCCCGTTAGAATTGATCGACCCCATATTATCCCGAGTCTTCCATTCAACCTTATAATCCGTAACCGGTTTCCCTGCACGGGTATAAACTTCAAGCTTAAACTGTTGTGCACCACCAGGTTTCACAGTAACATTCTTCGGTTGAATTTTTACTAACAACGGCTGAGGCACAACCACAGCTTCCACAACTTCGATCACAGCTTCTTCTTTCAGCATTTTATCCCCGACCTTTGCCTGGACAAAAATACCGCCTTTCCCTGCCTTTTTATCAGCCTTAAACAACCCTTTATCACTGATTGAACCTATACCTTCAGTAACATGCCACTTAAACTGATCATTATCTTTTAACGCACGCGGGCTATTATCATCTTTATCATCAAAAACCTGGTACTCAATCTTATTATCCACGATCTTCGCACGAAACTGTAACGACCCGCCTAGTTTTACCTTTGCACTTTTCGGAAGAAGGAGGATACGTTTCTCAACCGGCTGCGGTTTATTGTTATTATTTTCCTTATCTTTTTCAACAACAACCACCGCCATTGCACGGCCAATTCCCGCCTTCGCTTTTACGGTAACAACCACTTCGCCTTTACCTTTTTTCTTCCCGGCAATAAACACTCCGTTATCGTTTATAGTCCCGATATCCTCGTTTACTTTCCATACCGCCTTATAATCTTTAATTTCCTTCTTTGTATCAGGATCAACAACTACGAGCTTAAATTTTACAATCTCATTTTTTTCAACTTCCGCTAACCTCGGTGTCAACTTCACTATAACACGTTCCACCGGCTGCGGGACAGGTTGAGGTTTCACAGGCACAACTACCGCGATATACGCATGCCCACGCCCAACCTCTTTATCTTCAGTGATAACCATCGCAGAAACAACACCTTTTGCAGCATCATCCCCCGCGGTTAACAATCCGGTATCACTAATACTTCCAATCTTATCACTTACTGCCCATTTAATCTTTGCAGCATCCACGGGCTTCCCGTTTTCATCCCGTACTTCAGCTTTATACTGCACTTTCTCGCCCTTCTTCACAACCTTTTCACGGGGCATAACAATCACGCGGACATCCAGTTTTTGCGGAGGATTTGCAGGCCCGACGGTAACCATTGCCGCACCTGTACCAATAACGGAACCAACTTTTGCCACAGCCTTAACTATCCCTCTCGCAGGCTTATCCGCGGCTTTGAACAACCCGTTTTCTTCGATCGTCCCTATCGTTTTTGTTGCAGCCCATTTTACAACTGCTGTCTTAATTTCTACCCCATTAGCGATAACTTTCGCTTCAAACTTCTGACTTGTCCCAGCTTTCACCATAACATTTGAAGGTAACACTTTTACTATAACTTTCATAACCGGCGTAGGAATCGGTGAGGGTGCAGGAGTTGGAGTTGGCGTTGGTGTAGGTGTAGGCGTAGGAGTGGGTGTTGGTGCTGGAGTAACAACCGCAGATTTTACAATAACTCTCGCATGCCCATTAGAATTTCCATTATCCGTCCGTGCCTTCGCGACGATCAATCCCTGACCAGCAACTTTACCAGCGGTAAAAATGCCAGCCGCATCAATTTCGCCGACATTACCCGCTACCTGCCATTCGATATCACCGGTAACAACTTTCCCGGCTTCATCTTTGATCTCAGCAATAAACTTTTGTGAAGCTCCGGCTTCAAGCGTAACATCCGCCGGTGTCACTGTGACCACAATTTTTTGTGCATCCCCACCTGCTACTGCCATAATCGGTCCCACTGACACAAATACTAACGCAAAACTAACAACTGCCTTAAGGAATGTTTTAAACATAACCTTCCGTTCCCCTTTCCTATAACTTTGAATACTTTCTACTAATAAGTAACAATCTGACCACCTAAAAAGTTCCCTATTAAAACAATAATCCTACTTTGACACCATAATAAACGAAAACTCTGTCTCAGCAACAATTTCGCCTTTACGGTCAACAGTTTGAATATCAATACTATGATACCCATCCTTTAACGGCTTTATAGGGCGATACCAAAGATAATCATCCACAAACTCTGTTGTGGAAGTAACATCCTGTTTATCAACATATACCCGTACAGTAGCGCCTTTAACCTTTACCTTGACTCTTGCACATACATCGGTTTTACTATCATACACTACAGCCCCGGCTTCTGGGGTTAGAATCTCAACCCCAACCTTTTTCCCGGAACTATTAACTACCACCTGCGGTATTAATCCTATAATCAAACATACCGCAATAAAACCCGCAACAGTATACCCCACCCATGACTGATAAAACACGGGTTGAACCTGCACACCGTAATTCCGCACAATCCTCATCGTATTATCATGAACTTCCCGTGGCATTTTCCGGACATTTTGTTTCATAAACTCACCCGCGGATTTACTTAATTCAACCATACGCCGGCACTCCACGCAGGCACGCAAATGCATTTCAACCTCTTCGCGATTACATCTATCATCCATTCCATCGATATACGCGTTTATACTGCTTCTGATTTTCTGACAATCCTGTTTTTTCATAACACCCTCTTTATACTCAATTTATTTTATCTCTAATAACTACCGCCAGACTCTCCCGTGCCCGTGCAATTCTTGACTTTACAGTTCCTAATGAGCACTTCATTACCTTAGCTATCTCATCGTATCCCATCCCCTGCATATGCCGTAGGATCAACACCGCGCGATGCTCCGGAGACAACTTCCCGATACTTTGTGCGACAAACTCGGTGGTTTCATTATTTTCAGCCACTCCCTCAACCTGCATACTGTCATCCCTCACAGAACCGGCATTACTATCCTCACTCCCTCCATCACGTTTTTCTTCACGTTTCTGTTGTTTATACCTATTCTTCGCGCAATTCACTGCGATAGTATAAACCCATGCCGCGAATTTTTTCTCACCCTTAAGTTTTCGGATATTAACATACGCTTTAAAGAACGCTTCCTGCACAACATCACTCGCATCGTGATAACTCCCAACAATCCCAGCCACAACGTTATACACCCCATCCTCGTATTTCAACATTAACTCCTCAAATGCCTGGGTATCACCTTTTTTTACCTTAGCAATAAGCACCGCATCATCTTCGCTGAAACCACCGTTCTTCACCACCAAATTCCAAAACCCCTTCTACAAAAAATAACAACTCAGCACCAAAAAAAGTTCCCTACGCCCACCTAAAAATTAAAACTATACTTAGCATACACCACTTCCTCAAGGTTAGTATTAGCAAACGTAACCTCATCCACACTATAAACATTAAAATATTTTAGTGTCAGCGTATGCCCATTAAAAATATTATATGCAACCTCCACAGTCCGCGTATTCTGCACCTTTTCATAGGTCACCGGCACGCTCTTAGTGAACCCTTTATAATAATTATAACTCACCGACGGTAAGAGTTTACCATCAAGCATTTTAACCGAAAAATACGCGTTTATATTCTGATACACAGTCTCTATATTGTCTGCGTAACTACTACTTTGACTTGCACTCACCGAATAATTCAGTTTATTATTAAAAAACCCGAAATTAAGCGTGGTACTAACATTCCGTTGCTCATTAAAATATACGGTATCCCTCCATGAAATCGATAATGACGGTTTTTCCGGAACATTTAAATACGCGCGAACATAATATGTCTTATAATCATCGCGATACGCTTTTGCATAGGTTGTCGACACCAGGTTCTGATAATAATCCGTCTCCGCAGAAACAGTCGTAAAAATCCCCGGGATAGTATACTCAGCACTAAACTCAGGCCCCATACGATCAGATTCAATCATTGAACTCGCTACGGGATAATAGTTTGAGCCCACCCTGCGATACCCTAGATTAACCTTCCCGGAATCCAAAACCGCACCAAAACTTACCACCCACGCAGAATCAGTTAACGGCCTGGCATTACTCAACAACGCATTCTCGTAATACTCATTACTTGAAAGTTCAGCCACGAGATTATACTTTTCAAGCATCGTATAATTCGTGAACAATTCAACCGTGGAACCTTTTATTGGCACAGCATACCCCGGCGTTTTTAATGACGAAATCTCATCCCATGCACGAACATAAATTAATGAAACAAGCAAATTCTCTCCAAACTCAAACTCCGGCTTTACCCCTGTGACATACCGCGCGTAGGTACCCCATCCTTCTTCAGTACCTTCTTCAGGCTCACGTATCCGTGCACCCACTAATCCGAGCTTAGTCTCCCCGATTTTAATATATGCCTTACTCCCCAAGGCATTAAAATCATTTAAGGAAAGTTCACTGAAGTACGGGAAAAAATATCCGGCGGTTAGGTCAAGATAATCACTGTACACATCAATAGCGAACTGTTCATACGGCTTATACTCCTGGTTACGGTTATACCACCCACTGAAATTAACTCCTAATATTTGCCCGTAAAAATAACTATCCATTGCTACAAGGGTAGATAAAGTAACAGTATAATAATCCGCTTGTGTATTATCAGTCCACGCGTTTTGCCAACCAACAGACAAAGTTCCATTAACCATCCCGACCGACTGTTTTGTATCCTCAACCCCCCCGAGTTCTCCCTCAAAACTCACGGTTTCTGTATCAGACACCACAGCACCTTCACCCTCAAGACGTATAACTGTTATGAACACCCACACTGCCGGCATAATATCTTGTCCCCAAGTATCCTTAGCGGTAACGATAACCTGATGAGAACCTTCACTCATAGCCATCTGCGGAACATAGAGAAGATATTCCGGCGCGATATCGCATTGCGGTGTTACATCCACGCCATCAACCTTTATTTTCACGGTAGTAACATCCACCTGTCCTTCAAACATTACGGACACCTGCGGCATAATATCTTCGATAACTTCTTCATCATCCGGACTTATTATAATGATGGAAGGTTCAGACACAGAAAAAGCATTTGTGTAGGCAAACAAACTAATGGCAATACCAAGAAAAATAGTTATAAAGCACGGGGGGTTACGTATTATACGCATAACCCAAAATATTTTACCGTATCACTCAACCCATCTTCAAACGCCACATTACTCTTAAACCCCGCGTTTTTTAAACGGGTAATATCAGCAACTGAAAATTTTACATCCCCAACCCGCGGCTCGGCATATATAATCTTTGACTGCGAATTTGTTAGTTCAACAATTTTCTTTACCAATGAATTAACACTCGTCCCTTTCCCCAGCCCGATATTATAAACTCCATTACCGTTTGCAACAACACAAGTTAACGCGTTAACTACATCCTTTACATACACAAAATCCCGTGTTTGTTCACCATCCCCATAAATTGTGATGAGTTCGTTTTTCACCGCTTTTGATGTGAAGATAGGAATTGCAGCGGCATACTGCGACCTTGGATCCTGCCTTGGCCCGAATACATTAAAGAACCTCGCAGCTACCACCGGCAACCCATATTCCTGAGCATAAATATTGCAATAATACTCCCCCGCGAGTTTGGTAACAGCATACGGGCTCCGCGGCTCCGGCAACATATCCTCAGTCTTAGGGACAACCGGATTTGTACCATACACCGCAGCGGAAGAAATGAATACAACCTTTTTTACATGATACTTAACCGCTGCGGATAGGATATTCAACGTACCCCCGACATTAATATCTTCAGTAAGTTTCGGCTCCTTCATCGATTCCGGCACACTCACCAATGCAGCGAGGTGGAACACATACTCTGCCCCGTCGATACACCGTTCTACCGCAGTAAGGTCAGTAACACTTGCTTCAATAAATTCATGAGTTAGGCTAATAAGATTCTTCCGGTAGCCCGACCGTAGATTATCCAAAACAACAACCTTATTCCGAGCATCACGGCAATAATGCTCAACTACATGAGAGCCGATAAACCCCGCCCCACCGGTAACTACAATCTTCATGATATTCTCAAACACCTTTCTTTTGATTTCAACTAAACAAACATTATACAAAATACAAAAAAACTTTCTTCAGTGATTATATTGACAACCAGCGGAGCATAAACTTATAATTACCCGTTGTAGTAGTGTGAGCTTGACCGAAACTGGCGGCATAAAATACATGGGAACAAATAGTTGAACCATGGTGAATCGGTTAAGCAAGAGTAGACAGTACCGCCCGCCTGGGTAATACTTAGTAGGAACAGAATAATTTTATTACATAGGAGCGGTATTACTGTATGACACGCAACCCCAAGCATACCGACAAAAAGGTGCAACACCCCTGGCGCGGTTTTAACCCGGGTACCTGGCAAACAACAATCGATGTCCGCGGGTTTATTCAAAAAAATTATAATCCATATGACGGTAGAACTGACTTCTTATCCCCGCCGACAGAACGCACCCTCAAACTTTGTGCAATAACAGAAAAGATATTAAAACAAGAACACGCGCGTGGCGGCGTACTTGACATTGACACCGGTACAGTATCTTCATTACTTACGTACAAACCCGGTTACATAGACAAAACCCTTGAACTCATCGTGGGGTTACAAACCGACAAACCGTTGAAACGCGGAGTCAACCCGTTTGGCGGAATAAGAATGGCCCGCACCGCATGTGAATCCTATGGCTACAAACTAGACGACAAAATAGAAGAATACTTCCATTACCGCACCACTCATAACGATGGCGTCTTCCGTGCGTACTCGGATGACATGAAAAAAGCGCGGAAATCCGGCATTATCACAGGCCTACCGGACGCCTATGGCAGAGGACGAATCATAGGTGACTACCGCCGTGTGGCATTATATGGCACAACATTTTTGATTACCCAAAAAAAGTATGATAAAAACAAACTCGCAGAACACACGATGGATGACGAAAATATACGTTTATCCGAAGAACTTTATAGACAAATAGACTTCCTTGAAAAACTCAATAAAATGGCAGCGTTGTACGGCCATAACATCTCACGTCCTGCGGTAAACGCACTGGAAGCCACACAATGGCTCTACTACGCCTATCTTGGCGCTATTAAGGAACAAAACGGCGCTGCGATGTCACTCGGACGGATAAGCACATTTTTAGATATATACTTTACACGCGACATACAAGAAGGACGGCTGGATGAAAAAGGAGCACAGGAAATCACTGACGACTTCATCCTAAAATTACGCTTAGCACGCCAACTGCGTACCCCTGAGTACAACACACTTTTTGCCGGAGATCCGTTATGGATAACCGAATCCCTTGGCGGCCTAGGTATTGACGGACGGAGTATGGTTACGAAAACCACCTACCGTTTTTTGCATACACTAAAAAACCTGGGCCCCGCACCGGAACCCAACCTAACGATTCTATGGTCCACGCGTTTACCTCAGGAATTCAAAAACTATTGCGCAAAGATAACAATAGAAACTAATTCCATACAATACGAAAATGACGACCTCATGCGCCCTTTATATGGCGATGACTACGGGATTGCATGCTGTGTCTCTGCGATGACAATTGGTAAAGAAATGCAATTTTTTGGCGCAAGGTGCAACCTGCCAAAATTGTTATTAATGGCAATCAACGGTGGCCGTGACGAAGTTACAGGTGACCAAATCGGCCCTGAGATGGACCCAATGCCTGCGGGTAAGATTATGGACTACAATGAAACCCTCAAACGCTACATTTTCTACCGTAACTGGCTATGCAATTTATACGTCAATACCATGAACGTCATACACTATATGCATGACAAGTACGCATACGAAAAGTTACAGATGGCATTACATGACACCTACATCAAACGTTATATGGCCTTTGGGATTTCAGGATTATCAGTAGTAACGGACTCACTAAGCGCACTCAAATACGCAAAGGTTATCCCGGTCAAAGACCACCGGGGTATTATTACTGGCTACAAAACCATAGGTACATACCCGAAGTACGGCAATGACGATGACCGTGTAGACTCCATAGCCCGTGAACTTGTAACCGACTTCCAGCGTACGTTAGAAAAAACCCCGGCATACCGTAACGCGCATCACACATTATCAATACTTACTATAACCTCAAACATAGTATACGGCAAAATGACCGGTGCAACGCCTGATGGCCGTAAAAAAGGCGCACCGTTTGCACCCGGAGCAAACCCTATGCATAACAGAGACACTGCTGGCGCACTTGCATCGTTGAACTCTGTAACAAAATTACCCTACTGTTCCTGCCGGGATGGTATCTCGAATACATTTACGTTAATCCCGGACGTCCTCGGGAAAGATAGTAATATAGCAGCAACAAATTTATCCTCAATCCTTGACGGCTACTTTTCATCGGAAGGGCATCATCTTAATGTTAACATAATGAAAGAACACGACCTTACAGACGCAATGATACATCCCGATAAATATCCTAACCTAACAATCAGAGTCTCGGGTTATGCCGTCAATTTTCATAAGTTAAACAAACCACAGCAACGCGAAGTCATTGCACGAACGTTCCACAAAAAGATTGGGAAGTAAAACGTGAGAATAAAAGGCCGGGTGCATTCAGTTGAAACCATGGGCACAGCCGACGGGCCAGGTTTGCGTATAATACTTTTTCTGCAAGGATGCCCATTAAGATGCAGGTACTGCCACAATCCGGACACATGGAATCCCCGGGGAGGCACCGCGATGACAGTATCTCAAAGTATGAAAACAATAATAAAATACAAACCATACTTCAGCACCACTGGCGGATTAACCCTTTCCGGAGGAGAACCCTTAACGCAAGCGAAATATGCCTCACAGCTTTTTTATCAGTGTAAACAACACGGAATACACACAACACTGGACACCAGCGGGTGTATGTTAAATCCTGACGTCAAACGATGTTTAAAATATACCGACCTGGTTTTGTTAGATGTAAAACATTTTGAAGACAAGAAATATAAATGGCTAACCGGATCAAGTTTAAATCATACACTAAAAATCCTGGATTACCTTTTAGAAAATAACATCCCGGTATGGATCCGTCATGTAATAGTCCCGGAGTTTAATGATACAATAAAAGACATCCGCGGATATGCAGCATTACTGAAACCCTATAAAAGAATTATCGAGAAAACAGAACTATTACCTTATCATACAATGGGAGTAGATAAATGGAAAAAACTCGGGATAAAGTATGCGTTTAAAAATATAAAAGACTTAAAGCCACAAAAGGTTAATAAACTTCAACAACTACTGGGATAGACAAGCCGGCTATACTACGCGGCCCGCCCCGGCGGTAGGAATCACTGTAAAAATATTCCCGGGTTTAGCGTTACCACCATAAAACTTCTCAACTATTTTTGAGACAACAACTTCTTTTTCTTCACGTTTTACAAGAGCGATTGCGCACCCGCCGAACCCCGCACCAGTAAGACGCGCCCCCACCGCACCGGAAGACATCATGGCTTCGACTAAACGATCAAGCTCAGGACAACTAACCTCATAATCCCGTGCAAGACTTTTATGCGAGATATCCATCAACGCACCGACAGTATCAATATCCCCGCGTTCCATTGCGGCAACACAACGTTCCACCCGCTGCCATTCGGTAATAACATGCACCGCACGCTGCTTAATTTTGAACCCATCAACCGGCGTGTCAAACACTTTCCCGGTTTTCAATGTTAGACACCGTGTTACAACGTTTTGTGTATCACACCCCACAGTTTTTGCAACCTCTTCTAGGCTGTAAGGTTCCGGGTGAAACACTTTCTCCAAAATATCAGAAAAATTCTCAACCACAGTCTTATACTTCGCTTCACGCAAAGTCCCATACCATTTAAGTTTTGCGTTAGGATACCCGTTTTTTTGTAGGTACTTCTCAAGGATAACCGTCCCCAGCCGGCATTCCGACACACGGCGGTTATACTCCATCTGTGCAGCACCGGACTTCTCCGCATGAACATTACTATTAGCTACCACAAACACATACTCCTTCGGCAACTGCACTGCGTGTATCTCCAACGGGCTGAAATCAATTTTTAATGCATACCCTAATTTCCCGAGTAACGATATTGCCTGGTCCATCCCGCCGGTATCCGTCCCGACATAGCGTTCACCTTCCGCAATTTTCTGCGCTAAAGTCAACCCGCTGATTTTAATATCATTAAGTTCAGTTACAACCTTTGAGGTTAACACAGTCAACGCTGCTGATGAACTCAACCCCGCGGCAATAGGTACTGTACTATCAAGCACTGCGTTGACACCCTTAAGTTCAGCATGGTCAACATAATCCACCACAGTTTGTACTGCAGCTTTTATATAATTACCCCAAAACCCTTTTTCAAAAGGTTGAATCTTACGTGTGATCTCAAACTCAGTAAGAGGAAAATCTTTTTTTGTATCACCAAAAACTATTTTATGATCTTTACGTTTGGAAACTACAGCAATGATATCACGGTCAATCGCAATCGGAAGTACGGGCAAGCCGTTATAGTCAGTATGCTCACCAATAATGTTAACGCGCCCCGGTGCGCGGTACAACTGTACATCTGCCACCCCGGGAAATACTTCATTAAACCGCGCAAGGCATTTATTCACCCGTTCCTGCATAGCTGTAAACCCGGCGTCTGTTACGGCACCAACTATTTTTTCAATACTTTCACGTTCAATGTTTATATTCATATACAACCCACACCTTTTTGTTTTAAATATTATACTCATATTCCAACACAAAATATACACGGATTTGCATTTTATTAGAACTTATGTTATTATAAAATTTATTATGAATATCCCGTTTTTAAACGACGTAATTACAATATTTTTATTATCAATCGGCGTAGTATTTTTATCATCAAAACTCCGTATCCCGACGATTGTTGGATTTATGATCACCGGCATCCTCGCCGGCCCGCACGGGTTTAAACTAGTAAACGATATTGCGGGGGTAAACGTCCTCTCCGAGATCGGCGTAGCGCTACTATTATTCACTATCGGCATTGAATTCTCATTCAAAAACCTATTCCGTCTTAAAAAACCTGCTCTCCTCGGGGGGGGTATACAAGTAATACTAACAACTGCGGTGGTAACATTTACACTAACCTTACTGAGACTAAACTTTACCACGTCTTTATTCATAGGATGCCTAACTTCACTCAGCAGCACAGCAATAGTTTTAAAAATATTACAAGAAAAAGCGGAAACCGATTCCCCTCATGGAAGTACAGCATTAGCAATCCTAATATTTCAAGACATCATTGTGATCCCGTTAATAATATTCACCCCGTTTTTGTCAGGAACAACTACGGCAGACACACCGTTACTCTCCGCGCTTTCGCTGTTAATCACAAGCATCGTAATTCTCGCGGCGGTAATTTTAGGCGCGCGCTACGCCATCCCGTACGTATTACTACAGATTGTCCGCACGCGTAACCGCGAACTTTTTATACTCAGCACAATAACAATTTGTTTTGCAGTAGCATGGCTTACCCATAGTGCAGGCTTATCAATTGCCATCGGCGCGTTTTTAGCCGGGATAATAATTTCGGAGTCAGAATACAGCCATCAAATCCTTGGCAACGTACTCCCGTTGAGAGACGTCTTTAGCAGCTTCTTTTTTATTTCAGTCGGTATGCTGTTGAACACCACACAACTATTTTCTCAATTACCGCTTATACTATTGATACTAATGGCTGTAATAATCCTAAAAATAAGCATCTCAACTTTTGCAGCAATTATACTTGGGCACTCATTACGTTCAGCACTCCTCACCGGGCTGTATATATTCCAGGTAGGCGAATTTTCGTTTATCCTCTCCCGTGCGGGATTGGACTACACCATCCTCTCCCCTGAACTTTACAACATATTCCTGGCGGTAACAGTATTAACCATGGCATTAACCCCGTTTATCGCAGACCTCGCTCCGTCAATTGCCAGCACATTTTTGCGATTACCTTTACCCCCGCGTATAAAACACGGCCTTTTCCCAACAGGTGATTTAAAAGGAAGCAAGAAACCCGCTGCGTTACAGGATCACTTACTAATCATCGGTTATGGTATTACAGGTAGAAGTATTGCACGTGCTGCTAAGATAGCTAATATACAATATATAGCGCTTGAGATGAACCCGGAAGTAGTGAAAACAGAATCCGCTAATGGTGAACCTGTGTACTACGGTGACGCAACGTACGACCATGTCTTACATTTTGTCAATGCGAACCACGCAAAAGTTGTGGTCATCGCAACCTCTGACCCAGCAGCAACACAGAGGATAACATCTAATATCAGGACAATAAACTCGAAAGCACAGATCATTGTCCGGGCATTACACCTTGACGGGATAGAACAATTACGCAAACTCGGCGCAGACGAAGTTGTAGTTGAAGATTATGAAGCCTCGGTTGAAATCTTCGCCAGAGTACTTGAACGCTACTTTATCCCGCAATCAGATATTGAACAATTTGTATCTGATCTCCGGTCGGATGGGTATGATATGATCCGTAAACTCAGCAAACCGTTGAAAGACAACCTTGACGCAGCCAAACTCCAACTACCTGGTGTAGAGATAAACACTTATAGAGTACATCTTGGCGCAAAAATTACCGGTAAAACCTTAGCGGAAATAGATTTACGCAAAAAATACGGGATAACATTACTTGCACTACGCCGAGGAGACAAAATAATATCTAATCCCGAAAGCGGGCTAAGCATAAACACGGATGACATACTAATACTAATGGGCAATGATGATGACTTAGCTAATGTACAACAAATATTCAGCGTTGAAAACAACGGAAAATAGTATCAGGTTCAACTTTTACCGTCCCACACCGGATTTTCTTATAATATCAATCATTTTTTTATGTACAAAACCGTTTGACCCGACAATACGTTCACCAAACAGGTAATTATCCCCACCACGATAGTCGGTAACTTTCCCCCCGGCTTCCTCTATCATCAACGCACCTGCTGCGCAATCCCATGGCTGCAGCCCGTGTTCCCAAAAACCTTCAAATAACCCTTCGGCTACATACCCGAGGTCCAACGCTGCGGACCCAAGACGCCGCATCCCCTGTCCTTTGACGATAAACGCGTCGAATAATTTAAGTACTTGTTTAGGATCTTTTAGGAATAAAGTATACGGAAACCCTGTACCTAATAAACCGTCAGCAAGGTTCTTCCGGGTTGATACGTGTATACGTTTCCCATTTTTCTCTGCGCCCTTACCTTTTTCCGCGTAATACGTATCCCCATTAACCGGTGTGTATAACATCGCATACTTAAGCTTTTGTTTTTCCATCAACGCGATTGACACCGTGAATATAGGCACACCGTGCGTAAAATTTACGGTCCCGTCAAGCGGGTCAATAATCCAGTACCTAGACTTACTATCCGGTTTTTCTATACCGTTAACCGCACACGTTTCTTCGCAGATAAACCTATCCCCAGGAAACTTTGTGCGGATCATACTCATCATCTTTTCTTCTGACTGCTTATCCGCGATGGTTACAGGATTATTCTTGGACTTATAATTAACCCCTACATTAGTACGGAAATACTTCAATAAAATCTTCCCTGCAGAAACGGCTAACGAATGCATAAACTGTTTCATACTACACTACACCTTTCTAAAACCACAAAATAATCAATACCACTCACCTAACCAATGTCCTATTAATATACTACTTATCCCCACCTTATTTCCAGTAAACACTTCCACCACTTTCTCACATCCCGAAGGTAAATCATAATAATTATCGGACCACCACGCAGTATCCTCGTCTTTAACTTTAAGATGGCATAACCGCACAAACGTATCTGCCTTAATTTTAAATTTAGTCACCCATCCGTTATTCACCTGTTTTTGTTCAATAATTTCAGGTTTGATATTTGGTTCAGCCGGCCATTCAATGTTTTTCCAGCCATCCGGGAAAAACGCAATCTTTTCAAACTGCCTCCCGTCTTCGGTCATAGCGTGAATATAAAAATAACTATCATTATCAACTTCCACTTTTTTCCGTGCAACCTTATCTACAATTTTGGTACTGTTCTCGTTGATAACAACTTTTTTCTCACGGTTCCATATTTTAACTCCGTCAAACGTTTCCTGCCCGTACTCAACGGTTACCACAACTTTATTTAAGGTATCATTACCAATACTAAAATCAATCACTCCGCGGCGTTCAAATATTATCGGAAGTATCGGCATACACGCACGTTTTGCTGAGTAATACGACGGTTTTGGTGTACGGTAATAATCTATGATTGACCAGTTGGAAGTCGGCCAGCAATCATTATACTGCCACACCATTGTACCTCCGCTGTTCGGCCGGTCATGCCTTGCAGCTTCGTACTCTGCGCGCATCATCTCAACGTGTACTGCCTGCCCGTACTTAACATACTTTTCTAAACTATTAACTTCCCCGAAGATACCGTTAGCGATAAGCATTGTCTGTTCATGATGAGTAAGGTTTTTATGCCCGCGCTGGATATGTATTGTCCACACATCATCCGGCGGCCAGTGGTGGGATAGCGACAAAAACTTTTTGAACGCCTCAACACTGCATGGCCCCTGGATGCAAAACTCAGAATCAAACGAGCATACCTGCTCAAAATGTTTACGAAACTGTGACGTGTCATGCGCAACAGTAAACAACGCATACTTCCAACACGAAATATGCGCATTCCCTGAGTTTGGCAGGTTACCCGCATCATCCCTTGATTGCGGGCTGGATTCAATATACGGCACATTAAGCCCGTGTTTACTCACCAACCCGCGCAGCAGCATCGTATAAAGTTCAGGATCCCACTTGATCCTTTGCAATTTAGTAACCTCAGCCACCCCTGAGGAATGAACATCAACGGTTGTATCAACAGTATCATCAACTTGTTTATCCACCTGCTGCCCGGGATAACCCCAGGAGTATACATCTTCATTACACCCGCACCATAGAACTATCGAACTATGGTTTCTCAACCGCCGTATCTGATAATTCGCTTCAGCAATAATTTCATCACGTAAATAATTTACGGGATACCCGGAACTTGCGAACATAAAATCCTGCCATACCATAATCCCAAGTTCATCGCAGAGATCATAGAAATAGTCCGGTTCATAAATCCCGCCGCCCCACACGCGGATAATGTTTAACCCCGCATCCCGCATTTTTCTGAGATAAAACTCCGCCTGTTCATGAGTAGCCATTGCCGGCCATAGTTCCAGAGGCACCCAGTTAACACCTTTACAAAAAACTGTTACCCCATTTACCTGTATCTCAAACGAATACCCCGGCCCTGCGGATTTAGTAAACGGCCGTTCATAGATATTACATTCACGGAAACCAACTTTTCCCTTACGTGTATCAACCACCACCCCGCCGGTGAGAAGTTCAACGGTATAATTGTATAGACAACTTTCTCCATATCCTATAGGCCACCATACCCGCGGGTCCGGAATATCCAAACTCAGGTACGACTTAAAACATTTACGGGTAATGGATTCCACAACATTTACGCCATACCCTTCGAAAGTAACCCGGACATCATACCCCTTTTCTTTCACAAGTTTGGTAACCTCAAACCCAAAATCTACGCGTCCTGTAGTAAACGTTTGCACTGAAAAATCAACCAACCGCTGTTCATTTTGATACTCAAGCCACACATCACCGCCTATACCTATAGACGGTAACGGCAACGCCCAGTCCCACCCAAAATTAAACTGCGGCTTCCGTACCCATGCACGGCGTGTACCCCACCCGCGGCAATCGTCAATACGCTTCCCGCCCATTAACGCATCAATTGAATGGAACCGCAAACACAACTCATTCTTTTTTTCATTAAGCAAACCCTTGATGTTAAACCTGTACTTCCGGAATGAGTTTTTGGCAGTACCCAACAATTTATTATTCAACCACACCTCCGCAGTTCCGTCGATATTGTTGAAACACAGGTCAGTATTCCCTGCGTGAATATCCGTGGAGGAAAGGTCAAACACTTTTTTGTACCACCAGTCTTTGGAGGTAACCCAATAACATTTAAGACTATTATCATCCTGGTGAGGATCCGGCATTTTATTGAGGTTCACAAGCGCGGCATTAACATCCCCGGGAACTGAGATATCCTCCCACCCAGTTTCAGTTGAGGTTGGAATTTTTAGTTCCGCTGAGGGAACGGGTTGGTGGTCAACTCCGATAAACTTCCATCCGAAAGTTAAGTCAATTTTTTTCATGGTATAAAATTAAACTCCTTGACTATTATTACAGCACAAAAGATTATGTTTCTCAGGAGTATTATACCATAAAGAACTAAAACTTCACTTATACTCTTATGGCGCAAGCCCAGGTATCCCTGTGCGGTATGTGGTGTACATCTCCCACAATTTTATAGCAGCAGTATTAAACACCGCACCCGCGCTTAGGCCGATTATCAGAAGAACTAACATTACAATAACATACTCCGTTACCACCTGCCCAGCTTGTTTATCCCGGAACACCCCGAGGTCAAACCATTTACATTTATACTTAATCTCGTCGATAAACACCGGGACAATACCCGTAGAAACGTGATTGTTATTACCATACACAAAAATATCCTGTGTCTGTATAGTCCCGGATTCTATCCCCACAACTTCGGTGATACAAACAACCTTCCGTGCACCATCCGCCATTCTTCGTATTTGCACAACAATATCCACTGCACTAACTATTTGTTCACGTATTGCTATAGAAGGAAGGTCCAGCCCTGCCATTAATACCATAGTCTCAAGCCTCGCTAAAGCATCACGTGGAGTATTCGCATGTAAAGTACTTAAAGACCCTTGATGCCCGGTATTCATCGCCTGGAGCATATCAAACGCCTCACCCCCGCGGCATTCACCAATAACGATACGGTCCGGCCGCATACGTAACGCATTAACGACCAACTGCCGGATACTAACCGCACCCTTACCCTCAACATTCGCGGGACGCGCTTCCATCCTTACCCAATGCTCATGCGGGAGTTTCAGTTCCGCTGAATCTTCAATACTCACAATCCGTTCATCTTCCGGGATAAACGAGGATACAATGTTTAACAAAGTCGTTTTTCCCGTTCCCGTCCCTCCGGAGATCACAACATTTTTTTTTAGTTCCACACACGCGCGTAAGAACGAGGCCATATTATTATCCAACGATTGTATATTAACCAACTGCGCAACACCTAGTTTGTGTTCCATAAACCTGCGGATTGTTACTACCGGCCCGTTTAACGCTAATGGCGGGAGTACAACATTAACCCTTGACCCGTCAAATAACCGTGCATCCGCTAGCGGTACAGCATCATCCACCCTGCGTCCTGCCTGCGCAACTATGCGGTCAATAACGTTACGTAAATGCTGTTCATCCTCAAACCTCACTCCCGCAGCTAAACTAATCTTGCCATTACGTTCAATATATATCCTGTCGATACCATTAACCATAATCTCGCTCACCGTTTTATCCACCATTAATTCCTCAAGCGGCCCGTACCCAACGATATCATTCACTACTCTCTGTATAACACCTTCTCTTTGTGAGGAAGAAAGGCTAACCCCGTGTGTCCCACCCTCTGCAACTACAGAACGTACGGTATTAACTATTTGATTATTAACCGCAGCATCCCTCAAATTTAACGATGTTACTTCCAAGTTTTCGCGTTTAAGCGCATCCAGTACCTTATTATGTACACTTTTTTTATACTCAACTTCCAACAGATCCATATGTACTCTATTATCACTCATCCCGATAGTAATTGTTTTTGTCATACTAACTGTTGGAATAGAGCAAGAGGACAGCTCCCCAAATTTTGCGGCATTACCCCCGGGAACGGATTTAACGGCTTCCACAATACTTGCAACGACGCCTTCTGTTTCATTTTCATTCCCTCTGCGATCATTACCTGAAAGTATCCCCGCTATATCAAACTTTATACCAACATTGAGCTCATTCAATAGATTCATGTTATCACTGAAAATAACAACCTTAACCGCTGAGGTTAAACAATTTTCTTTAATAACAAATTCATAAACTTTATCCAACGCATCAAGCATATCTTCCCCCACAAAAACAGGGAGTATATCCGCGATCTTAAAGACATCCTCCGCCCATGGGCATACGGGTTGTATATTAACCACCACATACTCATAAAATCCGGCTATACTTGCAACAACTTCGGGTAATAAGCAACCGTTGTCGGGAACAACAATATCCACCTCACGGCCGGAATTAAAATATCCGTGTAATAAATACCGGCTGACTTCTGTTTTCATCCTCAAAAACTTTGATACATCCTTGCGTTCACGAATACCAAACATTTTTTCCATCACGCTAAACCCAAACGTATCCGCTGTATCTACTATAGCAACACTACCCCCGGGGATAAGTTTGTGGACAAACCGTTTGATAAACCCTTTCTCGCGGGTATCGTTGTTAAACGACATAAACGCAACGATTTTACCTAACTTTTCCATAAACTCAACAATACCCCATCAGTTTTTTAGTAAAGACGGTGTTACAAAAATAGTAACCTCCGTATCTTCCTTCCTTGCATCACGTGTTTTAAACAAATACCCCACTAACGGTAATTGCCCTAGAAGCGGTACACCGGAATCCTGTTTTGTATCCACCGCATGGCGTAACCCGGCAATCACAACGGTACTCCCTGCATGTACCTGCACAACAGTCCGTGCTTCACGCGTGTTGAGGACAGGATACACTGCTCCGTTGATACGCACAGCATTACCGTAATCCGGTGAACTTAACATTGTACGGATTGATGTGGTAACAACACCTTTTTCGTAGTCCACCACAGGGCTTACTTCCAAAACAATACCATAAGGTTTCCACTCAACCACCGACTGTCCCAGTGCCTGTGTTATGATAAAAGGTATCTCCCCGCCGATACGCACTTCCGCTGAGCGGTTAGGCATCACTACTAATGTGGGGTTAGCCAAAACTTTCGCACGCCCCTGTTGCGCAAGAAGGTTGAGCGTAGCCTGCAACTGTGTAACCCTTGCGATATCCCCGAGGGTAAACACCGCTGGTATGGCTTTTTCAGTGAACACAAAACTATTCCCAAACTCAAGCCCGTACTTCTTAATATCACTCACCCGTACTTCCACTACCTGCACGGATAACTGCACCAGCGTTACCGTATGTGTTGCAGCGGTAATACTACTAACCCCGCGTTCCTGTGCAAAAGTTATGTTTGCATAGCTACAATTCACAGATAGTACCATAAGTGTTATTATCAACTTAAACCAACTATTCACCCTACCCCCTAAAACACTTCTTCCGTCATTTACTTCCCAAGCTGAGTCTCCAACTGTTTCTCCATCCCACGCAGGAATATTGGCACTTTAGACTTTACCGGCTGAATTAACTCCGCATTATTCTCCGTCAATAACGACAACATCGTAACCTCGGGTACTTCCACAACTTCATCATCTGCATTACTACGCAATACCAGAGTCAGCACCGCGCGGGTATGCGTATACGCTATACGCGCAGCGTCAACGGGTGTCATCGCAAATGTTACAGTACCATACCCTTCAAGATTAGTATCATTATTATTTCCAATACCAAACCGTTTACCCACAGCGATAACCCTTACTTTCTGAAACATCAACACTTCCTTCCCGCGGGAAAGGCCATTTTGCGCATAATCTATCGACGCATAAATATCCACCCAATCACCCGGGCGGATAAGATTTGCTACACTTGAAACCTCATCCACAGGAACCGTTACCGCACGATAACCCACGGGTATATACGCCGCAAGGCCGGTTTTAATATTTCCCATAACAAGTTTGGTATATACCACCTGTTCACTCTTTGCAATAGGTACCGCTGTAATATATACATCCCTCCCAGCTAAAGTTTTGAGTGTTACCCCGGGTTTCAACGCACCAGGCTGCACGAACTGTAACGGCACCACCCTAGGTTCAACTAATTGACTGGTTACCACCGTATTTGCGGGAATATACTTTTTTGCAACATATACCGTACCGGTTTTACCGGTTACCTTAAACCTTTTCTCTACCGACGATAAGTAAAAGTTAAGCAGCACCACGCTTAACAAGCCAAGCACCAGCCCTATAGCTACCCGTTTCTTATTCCCCACCGAATAATCCTTTCACCTGGTTATACACCTGCTGTCCCTGGTTATAATAATCCTGATACTGCTGATACTGCCCCTGCAATTGTTCCTGTGTCGACTGCGCCTGTGTCACCTGCTGCTGCGGTTGCTGCGGTACCGCCACCTGTTGTTGTGATTGTGGTTGCTGCTGTTGCTGTGGCTGCTGCTGCACAACACCCTGTTGAGTCCCGCCAAGAAAATTGTTACCCACTAAACCATCAAAACTATCCATCTCAAAACTATTATCTTCTTGTACCTCAACTGAATCCTGCTGACTAAACACATCCGTAGTACTATTACCAGTACCGGTACTACCAGAACTTACCCCCTCCTGTTGCTGCACAGGCGCTGCGTTAGTAACTTCCGCAACCTTATTCCCCGCAGCGATAAACGCGCGGTTGACCGACTGCCCGAACATACGTAATGACGCGATTAATGCAATTGCGATAAGGCCTATCAATAACACATACTCTGTCGTAGTTTGCCCTTTATTGTTCATATACACACCAACCCTCTCAAACCTTTTTTCTTTTGTTAAGTTCACTCACCTGTTGGCGATACTTGTGCATCGGCGGTACTATCAGCCTGCTGCCGGCTATTGTAATACGACACCCCGACGGTATCCTCAACTTTATCGGAAGCAGCTTTGTAGGATTTATGAACATTCTTACCAAAAAGTTTTATTGACGCGATCAATGCAATCGCAATCAACGCGATGATTAACACGTACTCCACCATCGTCTGCCCTTTTTCGTTATACCCATTCTTTGCCTTCATACCAATACAAACATTCTTCTCACCCATAACGCTATTCCCCTCCCTCTTTATTTGTCACTGAATAATCAACGTCTTCACGACCGTGAATATCCGCTGCACGGATATATCATCCATGTATCGTCGTACACCACAAACTTATGGTTCAACCTCCACTTCCCGGCAAAACCAGGAACATACTGTGTCCAGGCACCGAATAATAGTTCACGGGAACATTCAACCTCCACAGGCGCGGTCAGTCCATCACCACGAGCAATATTCAATTGCACGACCTGTGATTCAGCAGAACCGTTATTAACAAAATTCTTAAGTTCCTTATCCTCCAAATTGCCGTGGACTATCATAAACCCAGCATCCCGTGTGAGTAAGATTAACCTTACCTCAGTGGTAATCCAGGTGATAAACCCCGTCCCTGCGTATGCGAGTAATACTATCAACGGTAATATTGTTAATAGTTCAATTATTGCCTGACCCCCGTGTTTTTTCATCAATGCATCACCAGCGGGATGCTAACGGGAACGATTTGCGCATCCCACCCGCCAAGCATTGCTTTCATATATTCCCAGGTATGCACTACACCCCATGAGTTATTGTCAGTAAGAAACATTTTACCGTCACGGTTATACACCCTAGCTGCAGCTACAGCGTTAAGCGTCACCTTCCCTTCCGGCATAAACTTAGACCCGAACAACAACTTTTCCGGAGGTATAGTTTTAGTTAAATACACTTTTACCGTATGATTACCCCCGGAGGAAGGTTTAGATGGCCATACGAGAAAAGTTTTTACCTTCTTTTGTATCATCGGCAACATCGGTATCGTTACCCCAAAAAGATTACCCGTACTCCAGAACGTAACAACCCGTTCTTTCCTTGGAGCGAACCCTAATAACACAGAAAACGGGTCAATAAAAACACTTTCCGCACCGTTACGTTTCGCAATATCTTCCGCTACAAGTAACGGATACGCCTCTCCGTACCCCCGCTGGATTAATTCAGTATTCCCCGCTAACGCCTCAACAATTCCGGCAGTATCGTAACAGGTAAGACCCGGCACCCACGCGAAATTTGTGTGTGTAAGCACCAACCCAAGCATAGCGTTATTCATCCCAAGCATATTCAATGCACGCGCACGTATACACGCAACACTTTGAGCAACAGCATCCGCTGCGGATTGAAGTTTTACGCGTTCAACCAATACAATTCCAAGGTTTACCATTAATGCAAACATAATAAATCCCGCAAGAAACAGTGCTATAAAATACGGTAAGATTTGCCCGCGGGTATACATTCTTTTATTATTCATTTACTTCCCGTTTTTCTGTCCCCGCAAAATACTTTTGTTCGTAAGGCATCACCATAGAATATTTCAAAATATTAAGTGTTACAGGAATTGACGCAACATTTTCACCGGTTAGGCCGTAAGTTTTAGGAAATAAGAACGCAGCTTCCGGAGGTACCACAGGCGCCCGCATAAAAGGTACCGGCTGCCACTCAAGGTACTTAATCTCGGTATTCACGAGTTTAACAGTTTTATCACCATACCCGCACTGCTGTTCCACGGAGTTTAAACTTACGGGTATAACATTACGTGGAAGTTTTAGTAACGCAAGAACCGGAAGCGAATTAACCCCGGACATATCAGTACGTACCGCCACACAGCGGGTATACGAAACCCCCGCATCGGTAGTGATAAAAACATTTATCCCGGAAATAAGTATTTGTAATACCGCCAGAACGGCGTATGTAAGGATTATACTGCAGAACAGTGTTTCTACTAATGCTTGCCCGTGATCACCCAATTGTTCACCCATACCAGAATCTTTCCTTCACCCAACCCAATTACGAATATTAATATCGAATTCAACAAACTAAATTTTAATTTTATCTAATGAAGAAGTCAACCTACTTCTTTTTATTTACAGACTTTTTTACAGGTTTTTTAACATGTGTTTGTGATTTTCCACTTTTATTCTTCACAGGTTTGATCACACGTACAACCTTCTTTGGTACACGGTAGGTAAGAAGTTCTGTCATCCTGGTTTCCGGCATTTTCCCTGCTGCTGTGGTTGTCAGTATCCGCCCCACACCCGGTGCATAGTAATCGTATCTCCATGATCCGGGTAATGATTTATACTCCTGCCGTATCTTCGCGCATTTAGTAAACGTCCCCGCACGAACGGTAATGTTTAACCCCCGCGCTACAACAGTGAATACCACTTCCTGCCCCATCTGCCGCGCAAACCATTGAGTGTCAAGTAATAACGGTTGTATCATAACAGTCTGCGGGTTCGCAGTATCATGCCGTACCAACGATTTACCTTCAAAATAATAATACTCCCTGGTATTTGACACCACCTGTTTCCCGGCGAAGACCTTGCGTTGTAAAACTTCTACATCACGACCAGCAACCTTAGACTTCCCAACGGAAACAATCTCCGCACGATAGTTTTGCCCACCGGTTTGAGAATCGCCTTCCGCCCAAAAATGCCCTGCCACTACCGGCATAAAATCGTAACAATACTCACGCTGTCCTACCGCAAGTTTAGCGTGTTTTGACTCGGGATAACTCGTGATGATAAGTTCGTACTGGTACAATGCAAGGCCGTAATCCTTAACTTTCTCACGTAAAAGTTCAGCTGCGCGGTACCGCGCTTCCGGTGCAACGGTTGATGATGGAAACTTTTCCGCGGTGGTGACATACTGTTCCACAGCATCCCATACCTGTTTCTTAGACTCCAACTCCTTACCGTACCCAAAATAAAACCGTACGTTATGGATGACAAGATATATCAGTAGTACCATAAGAACGTATAACCCGCCCAGAGCGTACCATTGCCACCGTTTCATCAATTACTCCCTAATATATAACTTATATATTAACACAGCCACTGCTGTACCGCATACGGTACCGACTATATCCGTCATCCAATCAAACACCGATGCTATACGGGTTGGCACAAAACTTTGGTGCCACTCATCCGTCGCAGCGTAGATTGCGCAAAATATTAATGTATACACAAAATACGGCCACACGTTTTTCAGGGCGGGTAACGACAAATTTACAGCGCGGTAAAACAAAAATGCAAGGATGCTGTACTCACCAAAATGCCCGATTATTGACAATACCTGGTCCCAGAAATGCCACTGTGGAACAATACTGCTACGACTGGAAAGATAAAATATTACCCCGCACCACGCTGTTACTATCAACCAGTGCACAAATATTCTGACATTACTTTTAAACCCGTTATTCATCTAACAATCTTCCTAAATACTTAACAACTCTAAAACACGTCATTTATGCAGCTTCACAAACCTTGAGAAAGAACGGTCATATGTGCGTTCAACGTCATCCGGAAAACAACACGCCGGGAGTTCCTCCATCGCAAGATGATACTGAATACACTCGCAGCATACACCTTTTCTGCTGCACGGTTCGTATGAACAATTACACTTTGACTTATTACGGGTAGCATTACATTCCTTGGGCATAAAACTATTTCCGCTCCTTCCCAGCACACTTTTTTATAATCCCGGCAATAACCCCAGGTTCGTCTAGGTGCATATAATGCCCGGAGTTTGACATAACAACCCATTCCGGCTTATTCTTATTCTTGCCTGATTCCAGGTATTCCCGGGTAAGTTTTTCACGTAACGTTTCAACTTTCTGAGCATCCTCCTTCGTGAGTTTAGCCCAGCGCACAGTTTCATCCACCACGCGTTCCGGTGAGTGATACACTACGACTACAGGGATATCCGGGAACCTACTTTTTTCGCGGACTAATCCCAGTTGTGTATCATCCATCGCGGATACGTACTCGCTCAGCATTGCGGGATACGATTCTTCCCTTACCATATTTTCGTATATTACAGGGTATACGTTTTTCCCAAGTTTTTTGTACCCGGCAAACATCGGCGCGGATTGTATCAACGGCGCTAATACTCTCCCTAGCCCGGTTGACGCAAAAAATTTACCCGTACTCATTGCCCCTGTTTTATCCGCTCCTGATTGCCGGTATAGTTCAGGCCCGAGTTCCTGTTCAAACCGTTTATTCTCCACCGGCATAGGATCAAGAAACACGCAGGCTGCAACTTTGCCAGGTGCCATCATTGCGTACTGCCGCGCATACAACCCACCGATTGAATGCCCAACAAGGATATACGGCGGTGCAAGGTTTAATGTATTAAGTATTTCATCAAGCTCAACTGCCACTTGTTCCGGTGTCCGTGGAAACTTTCCTGCGGAACTCCACCCATACCCCGCACGGTCGTAGGTAAGCACGGTAACATCCTGCGCAAGTATGTCCTGCAAAG
>Ga0265292_1000533_pt1 | contig 51544 bp, 53 predicted proteins | sample Munlanlewell296A_FD_189080 | JGI IMG/M metagenome (GOLD analysis project Ga0265292, IMG submission 189080) | Leachate microbial communities from a municipal landfill in Southern Ontario, Canada - Leachate well 296A | ecosystem: Engineered > Solid waste > Landfill > Unclassified | place: Canada... | reverse complement strand
GAAACAGAATGAAACTACGGCAATTGTATGGATGTTGCTGACTGCGGAAAAACATCGACGAGAAAATTTCATTTTCTCGTCACAGGGTGGGCTTTTTCACTTGACAGGGAGCCTTCAAATGGGTGACACCAGGCAATACCAGGGATACCAGGGGAGGGGAGCTAATCATACCATCGCATGATGAACTATAAGCTCATTGCGAACCCGGCGGCGGGCAGGGGCAAGGCACGGAAAGCGGTCCTGAAGGTAGTGGAGGTCCTGAAGAAAAAGGGCGTTCTCTTTGACCTCGAACTGACCAAAGGACCCAGGGACGCCGCAGCGATCGCCCGGCGCGCGGCGCCTGATTTCGATGCGATCATCGTGGTGGGCGGCGACGGCACGGTGAACGACGTTGTTCCTGGGATGCTCTATTCCGGGAAACCCCTCGGCATAATCCCCATGGGGTCTGGAAACGATTTCATCAAGTCCCTGCATATTCCGAACAACATCGAGTCGGCCGTGGACGTGGTCCTCCGGGGCGCGACGAGGACCATCGACGCGGGCCGGATCAACGACATGTACTTTGCCAACGGCGTGGGGATCGGGTTCGATGCCGCGGTCAACGCAGAGAGCTACAGGATCAATCACTCCAGGCACGGACTCTGGCTGTATGTTTGCGCTTTGGCGCGGGTGCTCGGCAGGTTCGATCCTGTCCCGGTCACGATCACGCTGAACAATGAGGAGATTTCACAGAAAATATTTCTCCTGAGCATCGGGAACGGCACGACCTGCGGCGGCGGATTCAAGCTTACGCCACACGCGAAGGTGGACGACGGGCTCCTCGACGTGACGATCGTGGGCCCGCTGGGGCTGTTGGCGCTGTTATGGCATCTGCCCAAGGTCTTTCTCGGCACCATAGACCGGGTGAAATATGCGAAGCTCAGACGGACGTCGAAGCTTATGGTCAGGAGTGAGGTCCCGGTGCCTGTCCATGTTGACGGCGAGATATTTACCTCGCCGGACAATAGGTACGAGATCGAAGTGGTCCCGCGAGCTCTCATCGTGATCGGGAACCTTTAGAGGACCTTGAGGGTCACCCATCTTCATCTTTGGGGACATACTATATCGTTGTTGAATCTATTCACCCGTTGCGCGGGGAAATTATAATGAGACACGAGAGGTGGCCGGTTATTTGAGAAGCGCGCCGGACCCACCGTCGCGATCAGAAAAGGAGAAAAGCCAATGGCAATGAAAGTTGAGATCAAGGACAACAAGCTCTCTATCGAAATTGATCTGGAAACTCCGACTCCGTCGGCATCCGGCAAGACCCTTGTCGTTGCAAGCACGCGGGGAAATATTGTCACCACCGCCAAAGTAAATGACAAGCCGGTCATCATCGGCCTGAATGCCTATATCAAACCGTGATGGGAAAGGGATGGACGGCCCTTGAGCCGCTTTTCATCTTACTTCTCCTGTTCAACGCGGCGTGTTCGCCTGTCGTTTATGCCGGAAATGCATCTTCTGAAGGAGCACCCTTGATCGCACCGATAAATAACGACGGCAAATATGAGAACTGGCTGCCGACCCCGATGTTCGTTGAAGGCGGCATGGCATCGGAAATCTGGAAATGGATAAAGGGGGGGGAACGTCAAAGACCCGGGGGTGAAATACCGGTTGTCCTTTTGGACAAGGATTCTTTGAATGGGAAACCGGCCGACGGGCTGACGGTCCGATGGCTGGGGCATTCAACGGTCCTTATCGAGATCAGCGGTCACCGGGTGCTGATTGATCCGGTCTTCTCCCGATACGCCTCACCCGTTCCCGGGTTCGTGAAAAGATTCAGCAAAGCTCCGGTCAGCGCGGATGCACTGAAGGGGATCGATGCCGTTGTACTATCGCATGACCACTATGATCATCTGGATAAGGATTCGATCAGATCGCTTTCGCGGTCCGGGGCGGTTTTCTTTGTTCCCGCCGGGGTTGCCGCATATTTGCGGAAATGGGGCGTTCCTGCGGGGCAGATCAGGGAATTAACGTGGTGGGAGGAATCCACGTTCGGAACACTGAAATTCATCTGTGTTCCGGCGCGGCATTTTTCAGGCAGGGGGCTCTTGAGCAGAAATAACACGCTCTGGGCGGGATGGATCGTGCTGAGTGAAACAAGGAAACTGTATTTCAGCGGGGACACGGGATATGCGGGCCATTTCAAGGCCATTGGTGACAAGTATGGGCCCTTTGATCTGACGCTCATCAAGATCGGCGCTTACGCAGACAAATGGCCATATATCCATGTCAAGCCGGAAGAAGCGGTGAAAGGACATATCGAAGTAAAAGGGAAGATGCTTTTGCCGGTCCACTGGGGAACATTTACGCTGGCCCTTCACGCATGGGATGAGCCGATCATACGGGCCGTGAAAGCAGCGAAGCAAAACGAGGTCCGGATCATTACGCCGATAATTGGAGAACTCGTGGATATTGACAAGCCCATTACCAATCGGAACTGGTGGGAGGAAGTGAAATAAGGATGGAGTGATAAGGTCAAAGTTAAAAGCTCAGGCAGGGTGGATAACCACTCTTATCTCAAGGGCGGAATCGCTTTACGGTAGGCAAGGAGGATGCAATGGCACAGAAAAAGATCGCTGTTCTTGTAGGAAGCCTTCGAAAGGAATCACTGAATCGCAAAATGGCAAAGGCGCTGATGACGCTATCGCCTGGTTCTCTCAAACTCGAAATTATCGAGATCGGAGGACTGCCGCTCTACGATCAGGACAGGGATGACAATCCGCCGCCTGCCTGGACCGAGTTCCGTGAACATATAAAAAATGTTGACGGTGTTCTGTTTGTCACGCCTGAGTACAACCGATCGGTTCCGGGAGCGCTCAAGAACGCTCTTGATGTGGGTTCCCGTCCCTATGGCAAAAGTGCGTGGGCTGGAAAACCGGGCGCCGTCGTGAGCGTTTCACCCGGCGCATTGGGCGGTTTCGGCGCGAACCATCACCTGAGACAATCGCTGGTGTTTATTAATGTGCCGACCATGCAACAGCCGGAAGCTTACATCGGGCAGGCCGCGAACCTCTTCGACGAGAACGGCAATATCGTCAATGAAGCGACCCGGGAATTCGCGCAGACGTTTATGCGCGCCTTTGCGTCGTGGGTTGAAATTAACACGTAGAGGAGGCAGGGGGCAGGGTCTCTGCAAAATGCAGAGGGCATAGCGCAGGGAGGCTATCCCCCGGGTTCAAGACAGATCATTCAACTGCCGCTCATGATGGGAAACGTGCCGGAGCGGAGGAGGGGATACTTACCTTATCCTATGATTCACCGTACGTGAGCTTTCGCTCAAGGTCTTTCGAGTGAGAGATGCGCTTCGCCTCATCGAGCGTTATGAGGCCCGCTTTGCAGAGCTGAATGAGATGCTGGTCCATTGACTGCATGCCGTATTCGTCGCGTCCTTTTTCGATATACTGCTCGATCTCGTCGAGGTGATTGTCCCTGATGCACGCCTTGATGGTGGATGTCGCATACATCACTTCAAGGACCGGCAGGACCGATTCTTCGTTTTTCCCTCGCACCAGCCGCAACGAAATGATCGCGACAAGGCTCTCCGCCAGCCTGCTCCTGGCATTCTCCTGCGCCTGAGGCGGGAAATAACCAATGATACGGTTGATGGACGAAGCCGTATTCTGGGTGTGAAACGTGGACAATACCAGGTGCCCCGTCTCGGCGGCCTTCACGCAGGCGTCTATTGTTTCGAGATCCCGTATTTCTCCGACCATGATGACGTCCGGATTCATGCGCATTGCGGACCGCAGCGCGACGCTGAAATTATCCGTATCGATGCCCACCTCCCGCTGGATGATACAGCTTTTGTTCGAAGTGAACAGGAACTCGATCGGGTCCTCGATCGTAATGATATTGTAATCGAAATTATCATTGATAAATCTCATCATCGAAGCAAGCGTCGTTGATTTGCCGTTGCCGGTCGGCCCGGTGACGAGGATCAGTCCGTTCGGAACCTGCACGATTTTGCCGAGCACCGGCGGAAGATTCAGCTCCGCGAACGTGCCGATCTGGTGAGGTATCACGCGCATAACAACGCCGAGATTGCCGCGCTGACGGAAGATGCTCACCCGGAAGCGGCCGACATTCGCCAGCGTGTAGGACGTATCGAATTCCTTCAAGTCTTCGGGCAGCTTCCGGTTGTGCTGCTCCATAACCGCGTTTGCGACGAACTCAGTATCTTTTTTTGTCAGGTTCTCGATCTTGGAGCGTATAAGATGACCGCGCGCCCGGAACATCGGCGGGTTGTCGACCTCAAAATGGATATCCGAGACCTTTTTTTCGAATGCGATGTGAAGGATCTGGTTAAATATTGCGATATTCATGGCGACTTGTTCCTCCGCGTTTTATCAGAGTCGAAGACACATCCCGGGATCTATGGATTTTGCGCCGCTTTCGTAACCTGTTTGCGGAAGATCGCATATTCCAGAACAATGCCCGCTTGCAGGGAAAGGATCTCGAACATATCGAGCCGCACGGGAGACGCCTCTTTCTGCCCGAAATCCCCGTAGATCATCGCTACGACCTTTCGATCGCATATCAAGGGCAGCAGAACGATGGCGGGCCGCAGCGGCATGCCTATTTCCGTAAAAAATGTCCTGAGCGTTTCATCGCCGCCCTCTCCATAATAGGCCCGCCCTTTTTCAAAAACGTCACGGAACACCGAAGGCTTGGAAAGCTGGACCTTCAGCCCTGCCGCCGAAGCCGGCCCCCTGCTTTTCACGGAACCGACCCCCATGGCCCGTTCCCCGATCAATTCCGAACCACGGACGACAAGCGTGACCGCGCGTTCGAACGTCTCGGACACCGCCGTGAGAACCACGAGGAGCGCATCGGCAGGGTTGGTGATCCCGCGAAGCGACGTGATGCCGTCTTTCAGCTTCTTGCCGTAGATATCAGCATCATCGTGTCCGTACTGAAAACTATTGACATACGACTTGAACGCGTCGAGGAACTTTATCATATCCTGGATGTACGTTTGTCTCCGGTCCTCTTTCGACGGCTTGGGGAGAACAGCCGTCACGCCGTCATGGTACGATTGAAGGATGAAATCACTGTCCTGAGGAGAGGCGAATTGAAGAACGGGAACCGCGGAGTATTTTCCCCTCACCTGATTCCTCATGCCGGCGATCTTTTCCCGGGAAAACCCGTTCTCTGTTTTCAGGGGATTGTCGAAGACAACGACCGGCATTCTCGCGGACAAGAGGCACTGCGATACCATCCGGTCGAGATCCTTTTCGTCGTCCGTCGAAAATACGAGCACTCCCTCATCGTTGCAGAGAGACATAACTGAATGAATGATCAGCGTATCACGGCTGAACAGGACGATGGCCTTGTCGGCCTGTTTCCCCTTATCGTCGGGCCCGACCTTTCGGACCAGGGATTTCCCCAGAAAAGAAATAAAGGCCTCCTGCTCATCAGAAGAAAAACCCGTGAGCAGTTCCTTTATTTTCCGGCGCTGGATCTCGACCGGATCAAAGACTTCCATTTCAGAAACAGGCCGGGCTATCTTCTTCTCAAGCCGGTCGAGGTCGGCAAGCCCGAGATCATCCGCGGTAACGGACGAACGTTCTCCTTTTGGTTCACCGGCGTTTTCCTCGGGAAGGACATCGGGATAGATCGCCACAAAGGAAGGCACTCCTTTTCCTTCCCGGCGGTCGCGTTCCCGCTCGTCGGAGAAGCGAAGCGCCTCCATCAGAACCATCTGTGCATCAACTCCCAAATCCTGCCCTCCTTCGGAAGAAACGACGATCGCATCCGTGTCGAACGTAAACGTGCCCTTTGTCCAGCTCATCAGCTCAACGATCGTCAACTCGGCCAGCTTTTTCAATCCTCTCAGGGCGTCTTCCCGCTTCAGCGTGCCCATCTGCACCAGGGTGGCGAGAAGCAGCATGCGGTTCTTATGCGCATTCTTCATGACGCCCATTGCCTGCTTGAGATCGTCGATCGTTATGGCGCCCGTTTTCACCAGGACGGTCCCGATGCGAACACTGTTGTCGATATGATTTGCGCCGACAATATTCCCGGCGCTGAAAACAATCCTGCTCTCCCCGTTGATCCCCTTAACGGAAAAAATGCCCGATTGGCGCGTCGCGTGGATCAACTGGATGATGTCCACTATGTTCAGATGTTCTAAATCTCCGGTAAACGCCATGTTCTCCTAATCCCCGGTATTGTATATAATCTGGATGAATTCGCTCATTGCATTACTTTGAATTATATATTGACCGGGGATAAGAATCAAGGGCAATCGAGGGTCGGCCGGAGCTTGACAAAATATTCACTGGGCGTATACTCTTCAACAAACAACAGAAACCTTCAGGCATAGGTCTTTCTCATTGCGACTGACCCTCATGAGAACAAGCCAGGGTACACATGCTCGAAGAATAATTTGCGCTTCCGCAGGACACTCCTTGAGAAACCACGATGGAAAAGAACGGACTAACATCATCTGAACCGCCGGACCCTGAAAAGAGCCATGGCTTTCGGAACATCCTGAATACGATCATCCTCATCGCGGGACTGGTGGGCGCATGGTTCCTGCTGGATTGGCTGATGGGCGGCAAATAACGGGGAATCCAGGATGTATAACCAAAACCTCGAAGACAAGATCGACGCTGCTGCGAAGGAATGGCGGAACGTTGAAAAAAAGAAGATGTTCGGCGGCGTCTGCTACCTGCTCAAGGGCAATATGGCCTTCGGCATCCATAAGGACAGCCTGATCGTTCGCATGGACAGGGACCTGGCGGAGAAGAGCCTCACGGGGCGGAACGTAAAGCCCTTTGACATCACCGGCAGGCCGATGAGCGGCTGGGTCATGGTGCAGGAAGCGGGGTGGAAGAGCGCTGCCGGCCTGGCGAAATGGATCGACGCGGGGAAACGGTTCGCGCTGTCGCTGCCGGAGAAGAAGGGGAAGGGAAGAGCGAAGAAGACGAAGACGTTGAGGGAATATAATGCGTAAATGACCCCGGATCCGGATGGCTTTGCGGTCACTCGCGGCGGGGGAGAGGTTGCCTTATGAAGATCAAGATGGACTTGACGAGCATTGAATGGTGGTTTTGGACGGTCACGCTGGTACTGATCGTAGCGGCCGTTGTCGGCTGGACGCCGGGCTACGCCGGGGTCATGATCGTGAGCGCCGTACAGGCGGTCACCATTGCCATGCGGACCGGCAGCGCGGTGTCCTTTCCTTCCCAGGTGCGGATCGCCTACTTCGCCTACACGCTGCTCGGTCTCTGGGATGCGGGGCGGGTTTACTGCTACGCGCTATTGATCGTGGGCACGGCCATGGTGGTATTCTTCGACCGCTGCGGGATCGCGCTGGTGTTGAAGCAGTTGCCCTGGAACAAAGGGATGGAAAATCCCCAGTGCAAGCTGCCGGGGAGTGAAGGAAAACAACGTTAGGGACAACGCGCATCCGTATAAGCCTGTAGCGTAGGGAATGTCAAGCCGCAACAGGCTGTTGAAAAAGTCTTTTTGTGGTTCGACAGGCTCACCACGAACGGATAAATACGAATAAATTCAATATACGCTCCGCTCGTCCTGAGCCCTGAGCTTGCCGAAGGGTCGAAGGGTAAACTAAGTGTTTTTCAACAACCTGGCAAGAATTGGCCCTATGGGCTTATCATGATAGCGATCGGTTGATCAAAGATCAAGGAGGGTGGCAAATGGCAGATAAAACATCAATGATATTATGTCCGGCATGCGGCGGTAATGGTTCCATAACGTGTCTTGTTTGTCACGGGCAAGGAAGGCAGTCAAGTACGAATGCAAGTCAACGATCTTGTCCAAGTTGTCACGGCATGGGGAAAAGCGTCTGTCCCCGGTGTCGGGGCGCTAAAAAAGTAACTGGCGAAAAATAGGATCATGTAACGTATTATCGGGGAGAGGGATGTTCCTGCGATATCTGCGGCATCCGCGGATATATCCTGATCCCCATAGGTTTGAGGAGATTTTGTATGAACAAACTATTTTTTTCAACAATGCTTCTTGTCCTGCTGTCCGCCGCATCAACGAATGCGGCAGGGCAGTTCCCGACCGACGTGATCAAGACCTCCTCCGGCGACCTGAAGATAACGTTCATCGGCCATGCGTCGCTGATCTTCTCCTTTAACGGCAAAATATTTCATGTCGATCCGTTCAGCAAACTCGCGGATTATGCGACACTTCCCAAAGCCGATGTCATCATCATCACTCACGAGCATGGAGACCACCTTGATCCTGCCGCGATCGGGAAGATCCGAACGGAAAAGACAAAGGTCGTGCTGACCGGGACTGCCGCAAAGCAGTTCCCGGGCGGGATCGTCATGAAGAACAACGACGTGCAGATCGTCGAAGGTGTCACGATCGAGGCCGTACCAGCCTACAATATCGTCCACAAGCGCGATACGGGAGAGCCTTTTCATCCCAAGGGCGCGGGGAACGGGTACATCATGGCCTTCGGCGACAAGCGGGTGTACGTGGCCGGGGATACGGAGAACATCCCTGAGATGGCAGGTTTCAAGAACATAGACATCGCGTTCCTGCCGATGAACCTGCCGTATACCATGACCCCGGAAATGACCGCCGCCGCTGCAAAGATGGTCCAGCCGAAGATCCTCTATCCCTACCACTACGGGTCCACCGACACCTCTTTGCTCATGGCGCTGTTGAAGGACCACAAGGGGATCGAAGTGCGCATCCGGAAGATGGAGTAGCTCAACCCCTTCAACTCCTCGGGAATCCCGGAGGATAGGGCGCGTACCCGTCATTGTCCCACAACCTGTTCGTCCTCTCCTGGCCGCAGTCAAGAATGCCTTTTTTGCACAGCGTTTCCCGCCACTCATACTTGACCAGGGTCTTCTGGACCGGGGCGCTCTCGGGTTCGAACTCGACCCGCACCACCGGAGAATAGGTCGGGTCGCCGAAACCCGTTCCCGCGCTCTCGCCGGCAAGCGCTTTTCCCTTTTTTCGCGCTGCACTGTCCATTGAAGGTGCTGACGGCGCTGCCTCATTTCTGCTCATATCGTACAGTGGTTGCGACCGATCCTTCTGTCGGTACACCGCGACGGCGATCACGCCCATGGCCGATGAATCGGCAAAGGTCCGGATGCTGTAGGAGTCCGCGGGCTCGGTAAAGTAGAACCGGTGGACCTCGCTGTCCGTGGTCCTCCACCCGTCGTATCGCACGTGCTCATAGGCGTTCACAATGTACATCGTCTCATTGTTCCTGAGGTCCGATCGTGATCCGGTAATGATGTTCCTCCCGTCAACGGCAATGACCACGCCGAGGCGTTCCGGCGAATTGTTCCTGATCATGACCCCGTAGTTCTCGCCTTTTTTTGCCTCGAGATACTTTTTGATGACGCGGGTTTCGTGTTTCCAGCGGTCTGAAGCGGGGAAGTCCCGGTACACGCTGCCGTTGTCCGAAATGATCTCGACGGAGACGCCTCCCGCGAGAGGGGCCCTGCCATGCCCGAATACCGGTGCTGCTGATACGAGTACTGCCATGATGATGCCGATCACTGTGTTTCTCATTGTGTTTTCCTTTCTTGTCCCGGTGAGGTAGCAAAGACAATTGTCTTTGTCGTTTCTACCTCATGAGACAAGGTAAGGATGGGTTTTGTTCCCAAAGGAACAAAGAAAATCGATTCTGTCGGGTATGACATATAACTATTGGATATTTCGGGAGAGACTGCTATGATGTTCTCGTAAATCCCGAATGCCTTGCCGGATGATTTACCGTACTGTTCCCGATTTGTTCAAGGATCCTTTCTTATTAAGGACGACATGGCGCTGAAATCCACGATATTCAAAGCAGAGCTCCAGATCTCCGATATGGATCGCAACTCTTACGGAGATCACAGCCTTACCATCGCCCGCCACCCGTCCGAGACCGACGAGCGCATGATGGTGCGCCTTCTGGCCTTTGCCCTGCACGCCGATGAGGCGCTGGTCTTTGCCGACAGCATCGGAAACGATGATGAGCCCTCACTCTGGCAAAAGGACCTGACCGGCGCGATCCAGGTCTGGATCGACGTGGGTCAACCCGACGAGAAACGCATTCGCAAGGCCTGCGGACGCGCGTCCCGGGTATTCATCTTCGCCTACGGCGGCCACGGTGTTGACGTGTGGCTGAACCAGATCAAGAACAGCCTCGAACGCTTGAGGAACCTGGCTGTAATAAACTTGCCCGCGGGCGCTCCCGCGGCCCTCGCCAGGCTGGCGAAGCGCAGCATGAAACTTCAATTCACTATTCAGGATGGCCAGGTATGGGTGACCGATGACCAGGAAACCGTGCACCTGGACCTGACGAACGCAACGGTCTTGTCGCCTACCTGATAGGTCAATGGCATGTCGCGGTCAATGATTATTCTTCTTCAGTTATTTTCAGCAATAAAGCTCTTCCCCTGTTCTTATTACCTCTTGCGCCATTCACGGGCATTGGTTTACAATATAACGAAGTGACCAGGGGGATATTGATGCACCCGTTGCGGCTCGTAATTTGTCGTACACGATCGGGGAGATCAGACCTTCAGGAAGGCAGGACACGCAAATGGGGATTATCGAAAAGCTGGGAACATTGTTCAGCAGCAAGGACGAGGGTGTCCCGAAGGTGCGGCCGGGCAGGAACGAACCCTGCTGGTGCAACAGCGGGAAGAAGTACAAGAAGTGCCATGAGCCTGAGGACGATAAAAAGGCGGCGAAAATGTGTGCCATCAACTGCGGCCCCACGTGAAGCACCAAGTGAGCTGAGTTCAGCCCATTGCAGACAGTTGCAGCAGCGGGGTCAAACCGTTGATGTAAACAGGCATGTTATCCGTAATCAGGCTGTTGAAAAAGTCGAAAATCACAGAAGATATCATTCTGAGTCCTTCGATTCGTCATCCTGAGTGAAACGAAGGATCTCGGAGTTTCTCAGGATAGACTCCGCGAAGAATCTTGCCTTTCCCAATACTTGAGATCCTTCACTTCGTTCAGGATGACACATCACAATGGTTTTTCAACAGCCTATTGCGGCTTGACATCTCATCTTTTCCGCCACTCCCTTACCTTTTGACAGAGGTGATTTTTTACCGTATAATGGCTTCACTGATGCTTATTCGAGAAGGAGGAATGCCATGAAGTTGCAACCGATGAATGATTGGGCTGTTGTACGGCCGTCCGATGCGGCGGAGAAGACCGCGGGAGGGCTCTATATTCCGGATAGCGCGAAGGAAAAGCCGCAGGAAGGGGTTGTTGAGGCGATCGGGCCCGGCGCGTACGAGGAAGAGAAATACGGCAAGAAGAAGATCGAAAAAAAAGATCGAAAGTTCATTCCCACGACGGTGAAGCCCGGCGACCTGGTGCTCTATGAGCGCTATGCAGGCCAGACGTATACCATCGGTAATGAGGACCTGGTCCTTGTGCGTGAGCGGGACATCCTTGGTACTCTGTCGGGCGAGGACCGGAAACCGCTCCAGATCCCGGCGTCCACATCCGCGCGGGGGGCAACAGCGCTTGTGAAAAAAGTCCCCGCTCAGGTGCAAAAAACGAAAAAAGCAACAGTCAAAAAGACGGGAAAGAAAAAATAGCAGACAGAGGCTCATATGGAAGACGAGTCCGTTATACGGGAGAAAAAGATCCAGTCCATCCTTGAACAGGAGCTGGAGGACGGCGAGAGCCTGGCTGCCGAGGCGAGAAAGGTGGTCTCTTATCTGCTGGTGGAGAAAAAGGGATACCTGCCGGAGGACATCGAGAAGAGGGTGGTATTCGAGGTAAAACTCGGCCAGGAAACGATGTATTCTTCCGTGGACTTTCTTATTTCGATCTCGGGGAAGAAAGCCATGGTCATCAAGTGCGCCGCGGGCTCACTTGATTCACGGGAACGCCAGGCAGTGGCCATTGCCCGGCTGATCGGATCACCGCCCGTGCCTATTGCGGTAGTGGCGGACCCCGTGAACGTGGAAGTATTGGATGTTGCGACAGGCAAGGTTGTGGGAGAAGGGTTCGGCGCTATTCCCGTCAGGGACCGGATCATCCGGATGCTTTCAGAATCTTCTTCCCAACCGCTCCCGCTGGATCGGATTGAGAAGGAAAAGCGAATTCTGCTGGCCTTTGACGCCATACGCTGTTGTGTGCCGCAGGGCGCGGATGGCGGCGTTTCCATCAAGGGGCCTGTTGCCCGCGAAGAATAGACAATACCTACCTGCGTTCTTGTATGCCCCGCCTCCCGGTGTCCCGGGATTGTTCTCACTACTGCGTATTAATACGTAAAGACCGCGTTGGCAGCCACGGAGCTTTCGATCAGGTGTGACGCATTCACATAGCCGTTAATCCCGCCAATGCAGCTCTCGGTCGATATATCGTGGGACGCGATGGAGGGATTGCAGCCATACAGCCTGCCCCCCATGTCCTGATAATGCTGGATCAGTTCAGCCAGCGGGTCGAATGTCGCCGCTTTGATCCCTTTTATATATTCCGTCTGGAACAGCTTGATGCCGTTATCCAGGACGAACATTTCGCAATCGTATCCGAAGCTCAGTGCCGTCAACGCCTGCGCAAAGACGCTCGAGACAAGCTCCTTTCGCGACTGGGGGTCGTGGGTTAAAATATACACGATCTTTTTCATGGGTTCTGCCTCTCTTGTGGTAATTAAATGAACAGCGTAGTATTCGAACGGAAAGAATCATTCAGGAACGTTGCCGCGCCGCCGATCTCGATACCGTCGAGCAGGTCCTCTTTTTTGATGCCCATCACGTCCATGGACATCTGGCAGGCGATGATCTTGATGTCCATTTCCTGTGCCATCCCGATCAGGGACTGAAGAGGTTCAACGTTCTTTTTGCCCATCATGTAGCGGAACAAGCGCGGGCCGATGCCGCCAAAATTCATCTTTGAGGTCCCCAGCTTGAGCGGGCCTTTGGGCCTCATCCAGAGGACCATCTTCTCGAGAAGCTTTCTTCCCGCGGTATTGATGACCGGTTTTTTTATGGCGTCGAGCCCCCAGAAGGTAACGAACATGGAGACTTTTTTCCCCATGGCCAGGGCCCCGGTCGCAATGATGAAGGCGGCAAAGACCTTATCGAAGTCTCCGCTGAAGAGCACCATGGTCAATTGGGAGCTGTTCTTTTCGAGTTTCGCGAGTCGGCTTTCCAGTTCCCGTACCGTTTTTGCCAAATCGTTCTGCTCCATGCTTCCTCCTTAATAGTTATTTTTTAGTGATCGTCGCAGTGATGTCCTTGCCGGACTTCGTAATACCGTTGAGCACGTTCCCCGTCTCATTGCACCATGCCGTGATGTCGGGTTCGAACGCCGCGTCGTCGCAGATGACCTCGAAGACGTCGCCGGGCGCCCCTTTTCTTGTTGCCATCGACAGCTTGATGACCGGCATGGGACAGGACATCCCTCTAAAATTTAAAATTGTTTTCCCCATATATCCTCCTTCCTTGAGTAGTTACCGCTCTTGGTTTATTATTATCAGTTTTTCAGAAAAAAAGCTACTGCAATTTTCCCTTGGGTGGCAACTTCCCCCTGTCGCCGAGCGCACGCAACGGCAATTCAGTGCAGGCCGTATTTTGTTTATTATACCTTATTGGCCGTACGATGTATATACCAGATGAAAATATTTTTACAACCGCGCGCCAAAACAAACCTTGACGGTAAGCTTGCCCTGATGCTAAAATAACCGAAATTTCGATGAATAGAGGCAGATGAACAGGGCAGCGAGAAATATCATCCTTTTTATTTCGCAGGGAGCCTACGCGGGGAGAGCTCCGGTCGCCCCCGGAACAGCGGGGACGGTCGTCGGGGTATTTCTCTACCTGGGGATGAAGGGTCTGCCTCCCGGGCACTATCTTGCTGTCTGCGTTCTCGTAACCCTCGTCGGGATGTGGGCTGCCGGTCACACGGAGATCATGCTTGGCCGAACGGACAGCCCCTCGATCGTGATCGACGAGATCGCCGGGTTTCTTATAGCAATGTTCATGGTTCCACCGCGCTGGTTCTTTATCGTCTCCGGTTTTCTGCTCTTCAGAGTGTTCGATATCATAAAACCCTGGCCTCTCAGGCGTCTGGAGGAATTGCATGGAGGCCCTGGCGTGATGCTCGACGACGTTGGGGCGGGCGTGTATACTAATATCGTGCTCCAGATTGTGGCGCTTCTCATTTCCCGATGAACCAGATAACCGAAGAGACCTTTGAACAGACCCTCCAGTCCTTTATTACCTCCGAGCAGATCGACCTCCGTGACGTGACCTTTATCGATCCCTACGGCATGCTGGGACTCCTTGAGATCGGCGAGCTCTGCATGCTCGAAGACGTGAAAAAAACGGTTTTGCTCCCACAGTCCGGCGAGGTATGCGCGTATCTCGAACGGATGGATTTTTTCACCCACGCGCGCCGGTATTTTTCCCTCGACCAGTCCCCATGTCAACCCACCAATCAAAAAATCCGGACCCCGGAATCGGACGTGCTTCTCGAGATCACGCCCATCGAACGATCGAACGACATCCATGCCATCGTCGGCACGGTGAGGGAACGCGCACAGGCCATCCTCGCGACCCACCTGCACTACGACGACCGGGCGATAAACAATTTTATCGTTGCACTCTCCGAAGTCTGCCAGAACGTAACCGAGCACAGCGAGAATAAGGGATTTGTTGGCATCCAGAAATACCGGTTCCAAAGCATGAATAAGAATGTCGTCAAGATCGCGGTCATGGACGTGGGCATCGGATTTCGAAAATCTCTGGCAGAACGTTTCAAGCTGCGAGGCGATCTCGATGCCATCGAGAAAGCGTTCCTTCACGGCGCTTCCCGGTACGAAGACGAGGGCAGGGGACACGGCCTCGCCGCTGTCCGGCGGTTCGTTGAACAATGGCAGGGCAAGCTCTCCATCCGCTCGGGAACGGCCAGACTTTCTCTTATTCCCGCATGGGCCAGGGGCAAGGCGAAGGAAACGAATCTCAGAGCCTTCCCCGGCAGCCAGATAAATATCATGCTGCCTGAAGTGTGATTTTTATTTTTTTAAAGATGTCTTTTCGTCATTCCAGCGAAAGCGGGAATCCATCCAGCATTTTTTTCTGAAATTTCCCCTTGACAAATCCGCTCATTTATGGTTCAATTGATTCAATTGAACCATACGTCTTTACTCCCTCGCCCCCCTCGGGGAGAGGGTCGGGGTGAGGGGAAATTTCTCTTTTTGCATAGGGGCTGGAGATGGATGTTATGAAACCGATAGTCACTGCTGAATTGATAGAGCACAAAATATTTCTAGTACGAGGGCAGAAAGTCATGCTCGATGGCGACTTGGCGGAGTTATACGGCGTGGAGGCCAAAGTGCTGAATCAGGCGGTAAAGCGGAACATCAAACGCTTTCCTTCTGATTTCATGTTTCAGTTGAGCGAAGATGAGGACAAGGCTTTAAGGTCACAATTTGTGACCTTAAAGCAAGGGCGAGGAAAGCACCGGAAATACCTGCCCTATGCCTTTTCGGAGCAGGGCGTTGCCATGCTCTCAAGCGTGCTGAACAGCGATCGCGCGATAGAAGTCAATATCCTCATCATTCGGGCCTTTGTGAAACTTCGGGAGATGATCGCATCGCACAAGGATCTGGCGCGGAAACTCGATGAGCTCGAAAAGAAATACGACGGCCAGTTCCAGATCGTATTCGAGGCTATACGACAGCTTATGGCGATAGAGGAAAAGCCCAAACGGAAGATCGGATTCCTAATCAAGGAAAGCCGGGCAACCTACAAAACAATGTAGGTAAGATTGAATGCAGCGAGCCATGAGTGAATCACCTGAAAGTGAATGGTATTCGACCATGCAATCGTTGGAATAATAGATGGCTAAATGAAAGGTAGGCACAAGATATGAGGGGACAGTGGATTGGAAGATATATCGGCTCCAGCGAAGGAGTGATTATCGTGAATATAGATGAGCGCTCATCGCACTATCAGGGAGTTGCTTATCTTAACGAAACCAATAAAACACTACCCAGCACCGCTGCCTGGTTTCATACTGAAAACAAGAATAAGAATTTCCAATTTCGTACCGATTTGATTCTGCCGATTGATCCTCCCGGGATACCTACTTCCGCGGACAAAATTCGGGACCACTACACAGAGAACGTAGGTATTTCCAACTACGCTGATGTAAATGGTTCTTGGGAAAGCGACTCTCTGAAACTTTCGTGGACTACCAACAGCGGTACGAAAGGCAACTGCACGTTGCCACTGTCTATGGCGGATAAACCATCGGAACTTGTCGCACAAAACAAAGAATGGGGCGCATTCAAAGAATATGTGGCTAGCCTGGAGGGGAGGAGATTCCTCTTTCGTGGTCAGAACAAGCCGTGGCGCTTGCGAACATCGTTTCATCGTGCTAACCGGGCCGATCTCACGCGATTTTTAAATGAAGACATTCAAGTGCTGCACAAGCATCTAAGTGCAAGGACAAAGCATGTCTTCAATTTGGAAAACCCAAATGAGAATGGTGCTTTTTTTATAATTTGGTTCAGCACCATGGTTATCCCACGCCTCTACTCGATTGGACGTATTCTCCCTATGTTGCAGCGTTCTTTGCCTATCGTGGCATCTCAAATGATAAGGCCGCCGAAGCTGTTCCAGCGGATAAGGTAAGAATCCACGTATTCGATCAAGCCCAGTGGAAAATCGACTTGAATCAATTGCACATGCTGGCGACCGCTGGACCTCATTTATCGATTGGAGAGTTCCTCGCAATCGAAAATGAGAGGATGATTCCACAACAGGCGGCTTCAACAGTTACGAATGTCGACGATATTGAATCTTACATTAAGACCAAAGAGTCTGATGGCAAAAAGTACCTCTGGGCAATTGATCTCCCCATCCGCGACCGCAAACAAGTCGTCCGTGAACTCGGGTACATGGGCATCACGGCAGGTTCCTTATTCCCAGGATTGGATGGGGTTTGCGAGGAGTTGAGTGAGCGCAACTTTGAAATCTAACGAAAACAGTCGAACCATCCTCGCTTCGCTGGGTGGCTCACCTCATCGTTAATAAACTGATTTCAATTACTGACCTTCTCCGGCAGGGCCGGGGAAAGAAGATAGAGAAACGGGAACTGGAATGATCAAGTACGACCTCTATAAACTCTTAAAAGAAGAACTCGGTAACGGCTCAAAGGACCTTGTCACCCGGCCTTCGGGACAGGCGATCCGGGAGCGGATCGAGCGGGACATTAAAGATGAGCCGAACGGCGCCGTGGTGGCCCTTGATTTCTCGAAGATCGGGGTGATCGACTATTCCTGCGCAGACGAGATCGTGACAAAGCTCGTGTCGCGCCTCCTCGGCGGAGAATATGGGGACAAGTACCTGCTCCTTGCGGGGTTGAACGAAAACCAGAAAGAGAACATCGAGGTCGCCATCGAACGAAAGGACCTCGCGGTCATGGCGGAGATGCGGGACGGCAGCAGGGTTGTTTTGGGAAATCTCAATAATTATCTCAAGGACACGCTCGACTTCATCGTCAAAAAGAAACGAGTAACAGCCAAAGAACTCTCGGATGCTAAAAAAATTGAGGCGAACACGAGCGGTACGCGGCTTCTGAACCTTTTCAAAAAGCGGCTTGTGAAGCGAATTGAGGAGGCCCGCAGTGATGGAAAGGTATGGGCTTACGAACTCCTCTGACAAGTTGTTGAAAAACTCTTCGTTCACCCTTCGACAAGCTCAGGGCGAACGGAGGGATCATAGAATTTTAAATCTATAGCCGTTCGTGGTGAGCTTGTCGAACCACTTAAAACACTTTTTAAACAGTCTCCTGAGGGCCAAATTTAATTGACGTCGGGTGCAACACGATGATACAATAACCTTTGTCCATTCTTTATCAAGGTATTCTTCTATGCGCGCTGAAATCATAGCCACCGGCACCGAACTCCTGTCGGGCGGCGTGCTCGACACGAATTCCCTCTACCTTTCGGAAGAGCTCATGCTCGTCGGCCTTGAGACCGCGTTCAAGACCGTGGTGGGGGACGACGAGCAGGACATGGAAGAGGCGCTTCGGAGGGCTTTCGGACGGGTGGAAGTAGCGATCATCACCGGCGGAATCGGCCCGACCGAGGATGACATCACGCGCAAGGTGATCGCCAAGATCGTCAAGAAACGCCTGGTGCTGAACGATGAAGCGCTGAAGGCCATTCACGCAAGACTTGCCGGCAGGGGAAAAGAATTCGCCGCATCGAACGACCGGCAGGCGCTGATCCCGACGGGCGCGAGGCTGCTTCAGAACCCCGTAGGCATTGCACCGGGTTTTTTCATTGACGAGGAAGGGCTGTTCATCGCGGTTCTTCCGGGGGTGCCGATTGAGATGCGGGCCATGTTCGACGCGGGCCTCCGGCCCGTGCTTGAAGAGCGGTTCGGCGGCAGGACGTTCATCCGGCGACGGGTATTGCGCACCTGCGGTCTGTCCGAGTCGGCCGTGAACCAGGCGATCCAGAACATTCTGAAGCGCGGAGTCCCGGTTGTGGGTCTGACCGCAAAGGAAACCGGGGTGGATATTCGCATCATCGCCCGTGGGCCCAATGCCGAGCAGGCGCAGGCGCAGGCGGAAAGGACCGACGCGGGAATACGGGAAAAGCTGGGCGACGCGGTGTACGGCGTGGACGGCCAGGAGCTTGAAGAGGTGGTCGGCGCTCTCCTGAAGCAACGGAGGCTCAAACTTGCGGTCGCGGAATCATGCACCGGCGGGATGATCGGCGGCCGGATCACGAGCATTGCGGGAAGTTCGGAGTATTTCGAGCGCGGCGTGGTGGTGTACAGTTATCTTGCCAAGACCGAGATGCTCGGCGTGCCGCAGGACCTCATCGAGCGGCATGGCGCGGTCAGCGGCAAGGTAGCGGAAGCCATGGCACGGGGGATACGACAAGCCGCGCGCACGGAACTCGGACTTGCCGTTACCGGCATCGCGGGCCCCGGCGGAGGGACACAAAAAAAGCCGGTGGGGCTTGTCTACACGGCGCTCGCTTCAGCGCAGGGGGTCAAGATCGCTGAACACCGGTTCCTCGGGACGCGGGAACAGGTCCGTATCAGGGCGTCGCAGATGGCGCTGGATATGGTGAGGAGACATTTGATAGGATAGACGAGGGACGAAGGACGACAGACGAGAGACGACGGACGAGGGACGACAGACGAAGAGCCAAGTCAAAATCGTCCGTCGTCCTAGTGAGCAAAGCGAACGATCGTCCATCGTCCATCGGAATTTATTGTGAGACTGTTTATCGCCATAGAGATACCCGCGTCTGTAAAAAAGGAATTGGCCGTGGCTCAGGGCAGGCTCAGGGTCGCGGGTGTGGATGCAAGCTGGAGCCGGGCAGAGGGTATGCACCTGACGCTGAAATTCCTGGGTGAGGTGACGGATCAGAAGGTCCCGGAGATCATGAGCAGTCTTCAAAAGGCAGCGGAAGGAATTGGGCCGCTCGGACTTTCTGTTTCAGGCATCGGGGCTTTTCCAAATCCGAAAAACGCGCGGGTGGTCTGGATCGGACTTGCCGGGGATATCGAGAAGCTCACGCGGCTCCAGGTTGCTGTTGAAAATGCCATGGTCCTTCTGAACATCGCGCGCGAGGAACGGAAGTTCACTCCGCACCTCACACTCGGCAGGATCAAGTACATTCGGTCCAGCGACAGATGGCTCAAGACATTGGAAGAGATCAAGGACATCAGTCTGCCGGGGTTCGAAGTGACCTCCGTCAGCCTCATGAAGAGTGAGCTGAAACCCTCTGGCGCGGTGTATACGGAGATGGGGCGCGCGGAGCTTCAATAAACGATAGACGAGAGAAGCGGGACGAGGGACGCGGGACGAGTGACGACGGACGAGAGACAAAAGATTATTCGTCCCTCGTCTTAGTGAGCGCAGCGAACGATCGTCCATCATCCCTCGTGATGTAACCTTCGGACGATTCATAACTTGAAAGGAGATACACAGTGGCGGATAAGGATAAACTAAAAGCATTGGAACTGGCGGTGGGCCAGATCGAGAAACAGTTCGGCAAGGGGTCCATCATGCGTCTGGGCAGGGAGGAAGTTCCCGCGGGGATTCCCGCGATATCCACCGGGTCCCTGGGCCTGGATATCGCACTCGGGGTGGGCGGCGTGCCGCGCGGAAGGATCATCGAGATCTACGGCCCCGAGTCATCCGGCAAGACCACCCTGGCGCTCCATATCCTGGCCGAGGCGCAGAAGGCGGGCGGCCAGGTCGCATTCATCGATGCGGAGCATGCGCTGGATGTGACGTATGCGCGCAAGCTCGGCGTGCACACCGACGACCTTCTCATCTCCCAGCCCGACACGGGAGAACAGGCTCTCGAGATCACCGAGACGCTCGTGCGGAGCGGCGCCATCGACGTGATCGTCGTCGATTCCGTCGCGGCGCTTACGCCGCGGGCCGAGATCGAAGGCGAGATGGGCGACGCGCATATGGGACTCCAGGCGAGGCTCATGAGCCAGGCGCTCAGAAAGCTCACCGGCGCCATCAGCAAGTCGGCAACGACTCTCGTTTTCATAAACCAGATCCGCATGAAGATCGGCGTTATGTTCGGGAACCCCGAGACCACCACGGGCGGCAACGCGCTCAAGTTCTACGCCTCGGTGCGGCTCGACATCCGCAAGATCGCGGCCATCAAGGAAGGCGAGGAAGTGACGGGCGGCAGGGTGAGGGTCAAGGTGGTGAAGAACAAGATCGCGCCGCCGTTCCGCTCGGCCGAGTTCGATATCATGTTCAATGAAGGCATCTCAAAGATCGGTGAGATCATCGACATCGGTGCGGAAAAAAATATCGTGGAAAAAAGCGGGGCCTGGTTCTCCTACAGCGGCACGCGGATCGGCCAGGGCAGGGAGAACGTCAAACTGTTCCTGCACGATCACCCCGAGATGGCCACTGAGATCGAGGCCAAGGTGCGGCAGGCCGCAGGTCTGACCGGTTCCGTTGCTTCCGCTCCGGAGAGCGCGGCGGCAAGGGAGAAGGAACCTGCTCTCTCTGTGGAGAAACCGGCGAAGGCCTCGAAAGGGAAATAGCGAGAATCAATCGAGGAACAGACTGATACCACAGAGTACACAGAGAAAAGCCAACTATCGAGAAGGATATCGATGAAGATTAGAACCTGAAAGGATCGAACAACAAAAAACACCTCTTAAGGAGAGGACACGGAGGGAGTAACCTCGAAGCCGTTCCAGTCTCTGTGTTCTCTGTGGTTGCAGTTTGACAATGTAAATAAGTGGAGCGCACGGGAGGTAGCCATGAATCTGAATGATTTGCTCAAGATAACCATCGAAAAAAAGGCTTCCGATCTGCATCTGAAGGTCGGTGTGCCGCCCATCCTCAGGGTCGACGGCAGGCTGATCTCCATTGAGACCGAAAAGCGGACGTCCCAGGAGGAAGCCCTTGCCACTGCGCTGGGCATCATGAACCCCGTCCAGAAGACAAAGTTCCTGGAGAAAAAAGAGCTTGATATGGCCTATGCCGTGCCGGGGATGGGCCGCTTCCGCGTGAATGTGTTCCAGCAGCGCGGCAGCGTGGGCATGGTCTTCCGTATGGTCCCGGGCAAAATACTGAACTTTGAAGACCTCATGCTCCCGACGGTGCTCCAGAAGATCGGGAGCGAGCAGCGCGGACTCATCCTAGTTACGGGAACGACGGGGAGCGGCAAGTCCACGACCCTCGCGGCGCTGATCGACTACATCAACATGTCCCGGACCGCCAATATCGTCACGATAGAGGACCCGATCGAATTTCTTCATCGGGACAAAAAGAGCATCGTCAATCAGCGCGAGATCGGTTCGGACACCTTTTCGTTCAGTGATGCGCTCCGGAGCGCGCTCCGGCAGGACCCGGATGTCATCCTCGTGGGAGAAATGCGCGACTTCGAGACCATCTCCACGGCCCTGACCGCTGCCGAAACGGGACACTTGGTGCTCTCCACCCTGCACACGCTGGACGCGTCGGAGACGGTCAACCGCATCATCACGGTATTTCCTCCCTATCAGCAGAAGCAGGTTCGGATGCAGCTCGCGTCCGTGATCAAGGGGATCATTTCTCAGCGCCTGGTGGCCAGGGCCGACGGCAGCGGACGTGTGCCGGCAGTGGAAGTGATGCTCGGCACGTTGTCGGTGCGCGAGGCGATCATCGACGAATCCAAGACCCGTCAGATATCGACGATCATAGCCGGGGGCCAGCTTCACTATGGGATGCAGACCTTCGATCAGTCGCTTCTTATGCTCTACAAGAAGGGGATCATCAGCTACGACGAGGCGCTGATGACGGCGAGCAATCCCGACGATTTTGCGCTCAAGGTCAAAGGCATCCAGTCGACGAGCGATATGTCGATGGAAGCGGAAGAGAAGAGGATGTCGCCGGGCATAAAAGGAACGATCAGTGGTACGAAACCGGCGACAGGGAGCGCCGGCACGCCAAAAAAGGAAGCTGAGGCGAAGGAGTACAAGGGCTCCTCGACGGACAGCGATTTCAAAATAGATCGGTTCGGGGACAAGTAAACCGGCGAGGGACGATGGAATCCAGAGGGACGACAGACGAGGGACGAGAGACGCAAAAGTCGTGGCGTCCATCGTCGTAGTGAGCGAAGTCACGCCGCGGCGTGATCGTCATTCGTCCATCAAGGTTAAAAAAGGGGACGGCGCAGTCACGTGAATGACAAGGAACTCACCCGCGCTAAAAATGCGGCTTACCGTCTTCTTACCTATCGGCCCAGAAGCAGGGCGGAGATCGAGGCAAAGCTTCATGACAAGGAATTCGACGATGCGATAATCGAGACTGTTCTTGCCGGCCTGGAGCGGTTTGGTTACGTGAATGACCTGCAGTTTGCGCGTGACTGGACCCGAAGCCGGATCAGGCTTCAGGGGTTCGGCAGGCGCAGGATCGGGCAGGAACTCAAGAACAAGGGGATCGGCCGGGAGCTCATCCGGGAGGTCTTTGCCGAGGTTTTTAGCGAAGAAACCGAGATCGAGACCGCAAAGCGGGTTGCCGGGAAAAAATTGAATACGATGGGATCCCGGTCCCTTGACCGCGAGACCCGCAGGCGCCGGCTGGCGGGGTTTCTGGAACGGAAAGGGTTCTCTTTTGAGATTATCAGGGATGTGCTGAACCAAACCGATAAATCTATATAAACGGCAATCAACAACGGATAAAAACAGATCAACACAGCACTCGGACCTGAATCTTCCAGAGGAGCTGTTTTTATCTTTGATTATTTTATTGTAACTGTTCAGGTACCCGATATCCGTCGTCCCCGAATGCCTCTATCGGGGACCCAGGGATGTTGAAAACCTCTGGATTCCCGATTAAATCGTTCGGGAATGACGACATTTTATAGTATAGCGGCAGCTTACTTGTCATGGTTCTCGATAATTTCATGCCATCTGAGTAGTTACATTATTATTCTCTATTAATGTCAGGAGTTAACATTGAAATCGAACGAATTACGAAAACTGTTCATTGACTATTTTTCCCAACACGGCCACAAGGTGGTGCCGAGCTCGTCCCTTGTTCCGAAGAACGACCCATCGCTCCTGTTCACGAACGCGGGAATGGTCCAGTTCAAGGGCGTGTTCCTCGGCGAGGATGCGCGGGATTACAAGCGCGCGGTCACGAGCCAAAAGTGCGTTCGCGCCGGAGGCAAACACAACGATCTCGAGAACGTCGGCCATACGGCGCGGCACCATACCTTCTTTGAGATGCTCGGCAACTTCTCCTTTGGAGATTATTTCAAGAAGGAATCCCTCGAGTACGCCTGGGAATTTCTCACCAAAAAGGTCAATCTCCCGGCAGACAAGCTTTGGGTGACGGTGTACAAGGATGATGACGAGGCCTTTGAGCTCTGGCGGACCGTGATCGGCGTTCCGGCCGATCGTATCGTACGCCTCGGCGAGAAGGACAACTTCTGGTCAATGGGAGACACCGGGCCCTGCGGCCCGTGCTCCGAGATCCTTATCGACCAGGGGCCCGAGATGTCCTGCGGAAAGCCCGGATGCGCCGTGGGGTGTGACTGCGACCGGTATCTCGAGATATGGAACCTGGTGTTCATGCAGTATAACCGCGACGAGACGGGCAAGCTCACCCCGCTGCCGAAGCCGAGCATCGACACGGGCATGGGCCTGGAGCGCCTGTCCGCCGTAGTGCAGAAGGTCAGGAGCAACTTTGAAACCGACCTGTTCCAGTCCATCATCAAAGAGATCGCGACCCTGGCCGGCGTGCCGTATCACAAAGATGCGCAAGCAGACATCTCCTACCAGGTTATCGCGGACCATCTTCGGGCCATGACCTTCCTTATCACCGACGGCGTGCTTCCCTCAAACGAGGGTAGGGGGTATGTGCTGAGGCGTATTCTCCGCCGGGCCAGCCGCTACGCGAAGCTCATCGGCATCAACAAGCCGATCCTGTACAGGCTTACCGGGGCCGTGGTGGACGAGATGCGGGAAGCCTATCCCGAGCTCGCGGACAGCCGGGATCATGTGGCAAAGGTGGTGCTGCTCGAGGAGGAACGGTTCGCTGCCACGCTCGACTCCGGTCTTGCTCTTTTGAACGAATCCGTTGCAAAACTCAAGGCCTCGGGTCAGGTCATGGTCCCCGGAGACGTGCTGTTCAGGCTCTATGACACCTTTGGATTTCCCCTGGACCTTGTCGCTGACATGGCAAGGGACATGCATCTCGAACTGGACGAAGACGGCTATCGCCGCGCCATGCAGGAACAGCGCGAGAAGGCGCGGGCTTCCTGGGCAGGATCGGGCGAGGAGAAGGTAAAGCCGATTTACAAGGAAGTCTCCGCAGGCATCAAGAAGCCGCTTTTTGTCGGCTATACTGTGCTCGAAGGCACTGCGGAAGTCCTGGCGATCATCAAGGGAGACAAAAAAATCACCGAGGCCCATGATGGCGATGAGGTGGAGATCATCCTTGATCAGACGCCTTTCTATGCCGAGTCGGGCGGACAGGTGGGGGACAAAGGCGAGCTTCTGGGAGAAGCATCAAAATTCGACGTTACGGACACGATAAAGCCGGTCCAGGACCTGATCGTCCACAAAGGGAAGATCAGGAAAGGTACCTTCAAGACCGGCGATGCGATACTCGCGAAGGTAGAGACCGGCAATCGGGCCGATATCGCCAGGCACCATACGGTAACGCATATTCTCCACGCAACGCTCCGGTCAGTGCTCGGCGAGCATGTGAAACAGGCGGGATCGCTGGTGTCGCCTGAACGGCTCCGCTTTGATTTCACGCATTACACGGCGCTCACGGAACGGGAAAAGGAACGGATCGAAGAACTGGTGAACGAGCGTATTCTCGAGAACCATCCCGTTGACACGGCGGTCATGGATATCGACCAGGCCATTGCCGCCGGCGCCATGGCGCTCTTTGATGAGAAATATGGCGATACGGTCCGGGTGGTCACGGTGAAGGATGTGAGCAAAGAGCTCTGCGGCGGGACCCATACCCGTGCGAGCGGCGATATCGGCATGTTCAAGATCGTTTCCGAGGCCGGCATCGCGGCCGGGGTCCGAAGGATCGAGGCGCTCGCCGGACGACGTGCGTATTGGGACGTGAAAAAAGAAGAGAAGTACCTTCGGGAGATCGCCCTGGTGCTGAAGGCATCTGACGCCGACATTGTCGGCAGGGTCGAGAAGCTGGCGGCACAGCTCAAAGAGAGCGAGAAAGAACTTGACCGGATAAAGCACAAGCTCCAATCCTTTCAGGCCGGCGATGTGATCGGGGAGGCAAAAAAGATCCATGGCGTCATGGTGCTCGCCAAGCGGGTCGATGGAATTGATCCAAAAGATCTGCGGGCTTTCGGAGACAAGCTCAGGGACAAGCTCGGGTCGGGCGTTCTGGCGCTCGGTTCGGTGAAGGACGACAAGGTGAGTCTGATCGTGATGGTCTCAAAAGACCTGACGACCCGGTTCCATGCCGGAACCATCATCAAGGAGATGGCGCCTATCCTGGGCGGCACAGGAGGGGGCAAGGCCGATCTTGCCCAGTCCGGCGGCAAGGACCCCGGGAAACTGGACGCGGCGCTTGATGCGTTGTACGATGCGGTAAAAAAAGCGGCTGGATAGACTCCGGCCAAGGAGCGATGCCTCAGGTTGTTGTAATAGATTCGTTTCCCGTTCACTCACGTAACAGGCTTTGAGTTATGTTATAATCAGATATATCTAACCCAAGGAGGTTATCATGAATGTCGCGGATATCATCAAAAGAGCAATGCTTGTTGGACTGGGAGCGCAGGAAAAGGCCAGGGAATTTGTCGACGAACTGGTCAAGGCAGGGGAACTTTCCAAGAGCGAGGCTGCCACGCTGGTGAAGGAGTGGTCGTCCAAGGCCGCGGAAAGCACCAAGGATGTGGACCTGAAGGTCAAGGACACCATTGCGGCCGTATTTGAGAAGCTGAATATCCCGACTCGCGAAGACCTTGAAAAACTGGAAAAGAAAATACAGGGCATATCTGCACGACTCTCGAAACTTGAAGGCGGAGAGGGGAAAGGCGGAGCATAAGATCACGGCTCCGGCGCTTCGAAGTCTCTGTTCTGTTGGTCATGCAAGATGACACCTCTGCCCAATCCCGCGGATCGGGCAGACCCTCGCGTTGGCATGCCGGATCGGGTATGGGCCATCTCGTGGAACAGATGTGCTCGCGACGGTTTTTCTCGCTCGGCAAACGTGCTTTCCTGCAAAAGTCCCCCTCTCATCGATCGTTGATTGTGCGCGGGGGAATGTTCCGTGTTCTGTTCGATGAACCTGATCCCGAATTCATCCGACGCGGACGGGCGCCGGCATGCAGACCGGACATACAGTCCCATCGAATATTTTATAACAAACAACTCACCGGAGTAACAGACGCTGGATCCCTTTCATTCGCTCAAGGTGCTTTATTGGAAAGGTTTCTGCTTATGGATCGTCCATGAACTGCATGCACGCAGGAGGGATGAACATCAGCGTTTTCCGGTTGCCTGACCGGCACAAAGTTTTCAATCCCTTTTTATGAAGCACACGTGCCTTTATGCCCCCCTTCCCATTGCGAGACAGGGATCGGGGTGAGTGCATCATGACGAAGGATCTGGGGGAAGAGGTCTGTCCCGATGAAAGTAATGAGCAAAGGATTAAAAGTCTTTGTCGTTGCGTGGGGGAAAACGCGAAAGCGGGTAAAGAAGCATCTGTGGTTGTCATTCCTCATCGCTACGGCAGCTCTTCTGGTTGGTATCCATTTTTATATTGCTCTCTTCATTCCGCCATCCAACGAGAAGGTCTGGAAGGAAGTCCAGGTTACCGAAGGGATGAGCTTTAAAGCGATCGCCGGGGAACTTAAAAAAGAAGGCATCATCCGTTACCCTGGATACTTCGAGATCATCGGCAGATTGCAGGGTATCAGTCGCAGGGTGCGAGTGGGTTACTACGGGTTGAGCACGAGCATGAGCCTTTGGGAGGTCCTGGACCACCTGCGAAAAGGCAGGATCATTGAATACGAGGTAGTGATCCCCGAGGGCTATAACCTGTACCAGATCGGCTGGACGCTGTCCGGCACTCCGCTCATCTCCGAACCTCATGAGTTCATCGATCTGGTAAAAAACAAGACCTATGTCCGCTCGCTCGGCATCGAGGCTGATACGCTCGAAGGATATCTGTTCCCGGATACGTACTATCTGCCCAAGGGCATCAAGCTTGAAGATATTCCAAAAAAGATGGTCCAGCGATATAAGGCCGTATTCTCTAACGACAAAAGAAACCGGGCGAAAGAACTCGGATTCACCGAGCAGCAGATCATTACCCTTGCTTCGATCGTGGAAAAAGAAGCCAAGGTGGATTCGGAGCGGAAGGTCATCTCGGCGGTATATCATAACCGGTTGAAGCAGGGCATGAAGCTCCAGGCGGACCCTACCGCGGTATACGGAACCAAGGCATGGATCACGAAGGTCACCAGGGAGGACCTCAAGCGGCGGTCTCCTTACAATACCTACCTCCACAAGGGGCTTCCCCCGGGGCCGATCGCGAACCCCGGCGAGGGTGCGATCCTTGCCGCGCTCTATCCTGAACAGGTGGACTATCTTTTTTTTGTTGCCCAGGGAGACGGCAGCCACTATTTCTCAAAGGATTTTCATGCGCATGAGAAGGCCATCGGCCGGTATCGATCGAATAAGAAGAAGGCGAAGCAGCGGGCGCCGTAGAAGGATGGCGGGTACGGGGTCACTTGGCGCAACACCCGCAAGGGTAACGTTCTTCTGAGAAAGGAACAACGCCGAACGCAGACGCTTCTCACGGGAGTATCCCGCAAATCAGTCGTGATGTTCCCGCACCGTTCTGCTATCCAGCGCATTTCCCGACTTGTTTTTCCCCGGGGCTGTTAAGGAGGGAATGCGAGATCGCCGTTACGGCCCTGACGAGCCTCTACATCCGGTCCTTTTTAACATACGCTTCGATCTTTGCTTTGCTCTCCGACGGGATGTTGGTATATCTGATCCCATAGAGCGTCTCGTTTGAACCTGCCTGCTTCAGCACCCGCATCACTTCTCCCTGCGTTTCGACCTTTGTGCCGTCAGGAAGATAGAAAGAGCACGAAATGCGGTTCCCGGGGGAGAGGTCCAGTTCTGAACTGATGAGCGCTCCGGTGGTGCTGATGTTCTCGGTGTGACACAGGAAATGCCGGTCATTGAACTTTCCATCAATGGAGACCCTCAAAAGCACCCGGTAGGCCTGTCGAAGGGCGACCTCAAGGAATTGGCGCACTTTTTCCTGGAGCAGGCCCGGGTCAACAGGTATGGGCAGGATGGCATGAGCCCCGCAATGCTTGCATCGCGCCCGGTGGAGGACATCGTCTTCGCAGATCATGATGACGCGGACCTCCTTGAGGTGTTGCGACTGCCAGATGATTTCAAAAATGGACTCACTGACCGTGCCGGGCAGGTCGAGACTTGTCACGATGAGATTGAGGGTTTCCTCGATGTGGGTCTTCAGGATATCCTCGGTCGTTGCCGCGGTATATACCAGGATGTCCGCGCGGTTGAGCAGGTTTTCGCCCTGCATCAGGATCGAAATAAGGTCCTTTGAGAACAATACCTTTTGCATGATTTCCTTTGAGCTTGTTTGATTACCTATTTTCGTCGTCCCCGAGTGCTTTTATGGGGGACCCAGGGACGTTGAGAACTTCTGGATTTCCGATTAAGGCATTCGGGAATGACGACACTATCAAAATGGTGACCGGCCCAATATGCCGCACACACAATTACTCTCTCTGCCTCGGATCAAGCGCGTCACGGATGCCTTCACCGAGCAGATTGTAGCCGAGCACGGTGATAAGGATCGCGAGGCCGGGGAAAGCCGAAAGCCACCAGGCGATCTCGATGTTGTCCTTGCCTGAGGAAAGCAGGCTGCCCCAGCTTGGAGTAGGCGGCTGAACACCGAGGCCGAGAAAGCTGAGTGCCGATTCGATGAGGATCGCGCCTCCGATGCCCATGGTGGCGGAGACGAGGATCGGGGAGAGACCGTTCGGCAGAACATGTTTCATGATGATGCGGCCGTCGGTGGCGCCGATGGCGCGCGCGGCGATCACGAACTCGCGTTCTTTCAGCGAGATGAACTCCGCGCGGATGAGACGCGCAGGCTCCATCCAGCTGGTGAGCCCGATCACGATCATGATATTAATGATGCTGGGCTCGAGGATGGCGATCACGGCCAACACCAGGAAGATCGTGGGGATGCTCAGCATGATATCCACGGCCCGCATGATCGCGCTGTCAAGACTGCCTCCGTAGTAGCCTGCGATGGCTCCGAGAAAGATGCCGAGGACCGTTGCTATCCCGACTGCCACGAATCCCACCTCAAGAGAGATCCTTCCTCCCCAGAGCATACGTGACAGCACATCCCTGCCGAGGTCGTCCGTGCCAAGCAGGTGCGAAAGGTTTGGACCGACAAGGATATTCTTGATATCGATGGTGGAGGGGTTATAGGGCGCGACCAGCGGCGCGAAGATGGACAGGATGAAGACGAGCAGCACGAGCGTCCCGCCGATGACCGCGAGCTTGTTCTTCATGAGGTAATGAAGCGTCTGGGATGTGAAGGATTCGGTGGTAGACATTTTTACTCCGGTTATTTCTTTTATTCCACACTCCGCATTCCGCCTGCGCCCAGCGATTACGAGTGCTCGCGCGAGTGCAGGGTGAAATCCGCACTAACGCAGTCTCACCCTCGGGTCGGTAAATGCATACCCGATGTCCGCCAGGAAATTCCCGAGCAAGGTCAGAAACGCGGCGGGGACCAGTATCCCCATGACGAGATTATAGTCCCGAGACATGACCGACTGGAACATGAGCTGCCCCATGCCGGGAATACCGAAGACCTGTTCAATGATCACACTGCCGCCGATGATGCCGGGGAGTGCCAGACCTAAAATGGTGATGACCGGCATAAGCGCGTTCCTGAGGGCGTGTTTGTAAATGACCACGTGCTCGGAAAGCCCCTTGGCCCTGGCTGTGCGGATGTAGTCCTGGCGCATGACCTCGAGCATATTGTTCCGGACATAACGCGAGAATCCAGCCAGACCGCCGAAGGACAACACAAAGACCGGCAGGATCAGATGCCGGGACCTGTCCATGAGCCTGTCCCAACCCGAGAGCCCCGTCACATCGAGACTCTGGATACCTGATATCGGAAGCACGCCCCACTGCACACCGAACAGATAGATGAGCAGGAGCGCCAGCCAGAACGAGGGCGTGGAAAAGCCTATGAAAACGAAGACGGTCGTGAAGCGGTCAAGGAGAGAGTATTGTCGGGTGGCGGACATAATGCCGATGGGGATTGCAATCAAAAGCACCAGCCCGAGCGAGAGCAGGTTGATCGTGAGCGTGATCGGGAGGCGTTCAAGGATTTTGTCCTTGACCTTGCGGCCGTCGGCAAAGGCCTCGCCGAAATCAAGGGTCACGAACTTCGTGAGCCACGTGGCGTATTGCTTGTAAAAGGGCTGGTCAGCGCCGTAAAGCTTGCGGAGCCGCTCCCGAGCCTCGGCGGACGCCTTTGCTGAAAACTCCATCTGCGCCTCGGCGGGACCTCCCGGGGCGAGTCGCATGACACCGAAACTGAGCACGGTGATGCCGAGGAGGATGGGGATCATCAGGAGCGCGCGTTTTATGACGTAGGAAAGCATCGGCTGGCTTTATTCCGTGACCTTGTATACGAGATCGAAAGGCTTTGCGTGCTGGGAAAGCTTGATGCCGGTAAACTGGCCGCGGATGGCTTTCTGGACCGGTTTGTGGTCGAACTCCAGGTCATCGATCTTCTGAGTGAAGTCGGTATTGTTTCCCTTGATGTGAATGGTATCGCCGATCGCGAGGTCGCCGAAATCAAGCTTTACCGCAGCAATGGAGGTTTTTTCAAAAAATCTTATCACTGATCCGATCCGCTCTTCCATAAGGCTCATCATAGTATAAAAATTATATCATTTCAAGGGAAAAAGGATAAGAAACCGGTCGTCTGTTGTCAGAAGTCCGGACATAGCGCTTGACAATGCGGAGGAGTGTGAGTATTATATGGCCTACCATTCAGGGTATAAATGGTGTGGTTGTACAGCGGGGCGTGGCGCAGCCCGGTAGCGCGTCTGCTTTGGGAGCAGAAAGTCGGAGGTTCGAATCCTCTCGCCCCGACCAGTATAAAAAATTGGAAATTGGAGATTGGAAGTTGTAAATTTTGCATTGTGCCTGATAATTTAAAATCTTAATTTTCCAATTTCCAATTTACAATACGCGAAGCGATTGCGCCTGTAGCTCAGATGGATAGAGCAACAGCCTTCTAAGCTGTGGGCCAGGGGTTCGATTCCCTTCAGGCGCACCATTCAACCAACAGATGATCGGCAAGCCATAACTGGTGACTGAAGCGAAAAAGGCAGAACACCTGACCCAAGGGGTTTCAGGGGAAGTATTCCCCTGAGCTTCGGGGAAGATACCAGAGGGGGCAGGCCCCCTTTGGGGAGCCCTTTACGGGCGACGGGTCAGCGGGTTCGATTGCCTTCAGGCGCACCAATAAAAAATAAATAGAAATATTTTACTTTTTAAGGTATCATATCTCCTGTTATTTTTCGGTGCTCTTTTAGATTTTCATGGTGGGCGTAGCTCAGTTGGTAGAGCTCCAGGTTGTGGCCCTGGTGGCCGCGGGTTCAAGCCCCGTCGCTCACCCCAAATTTCGATCGTAGAGACGGTCACGTCGGCCGTCTCTACAGCTTTTATGAGGTGTTTTCTCCGCGCCCGTAGCTCAGCTGGATAGAGCGTCGGACTTCGAATCCGCAGGCCGCAGGTTCGACTCCTGCCGGGCGCACCAAGATACCGCAAAGAAAAAAACGAGGGACGAGGGACGAGGGACGCAGAGCCAAGTCAAAATCGTCCAACGTCCATCGTCCATCGAGTTTTTTATCGCGCCTGTAGCTCAGCTGGATAGAGCGTTGGCCTCCGAAGCCAAAGGTCGTGGGTCCGACTCCCGCCAGGCGCACCATCAAATATAAGGAGACAAAAAAAGGACGGACGATGGACGATGAAGGGGAGATGAGAGACGAAGGACGAGAGACGACGGACGAAGAGCCAAGTCAAAATCGTCAATCGTCCATCATGCAGTGTATGAGCAGGCGTTCATTGTGCATTAGTTTTTTATGTTGCATCAAACTTTAAAGATAAGTATAATAGCCACTCTTTGCATCTGATACTCTCATCCTCTCATCTATGGGCCGTTAGCTCAGTTGGTAGAGCAGCTGACTCTTAATCAGCGGGTCGAAGGTTCAACTCCTTCACGGCTCACCATAATAAAACTCAGGGAGCAGTGAGCAGCAGGCAGCGGGACTTGAAGGCTGCTTCACGTTCACTGCTTTCTTTGTTCAGAAAGCGAGAGTGGCGGAACTGGCAGACGCGCCAGACTTAGGATCTGGTGGGCGACCATGGGGGTTCAAGTCCCCCCTCTCGCACCATAGTAGTTCGGAGTTCAGAGCGGGGGAGTTCGGAGGGGGAGTACAAACCTCCGTGTTATGAAACATGTTTTTAAACTCCACTGCGTCCTAAACCTTCTTGAACGCTGTAAATTCTCAACCCTCAACCAAAGGTGGTAAATCATGAAATCGGTAATAGAAGAAATAAATCCGGTAAAGAAAAAGATCAATATCGAAATTGAGCCTGATTCCGTCGACAAGGAGATGGACAAGGCGATCAAGGACGTTGCCAAAAAGGCGAAGATCCCCGGTTTTCGTCCCGGCAAGGCGCCGAAGAACATCGTGGAAAAACATTATGGCGAAGAGGTCCGGTCCGAGGTCATGAACAAGCTCATTTCGGACTCGTACCTTAGGGCGCTCCAGGAACACAAGCTCAGCCCCGTGGATATGCCGAAGATCGAGAATATATCGACGCTTGCCAAGGGCTCCCCGCTGAGCTATACCGCCACCGTGGAAGTACGCCCGAGCATCACGCTTGGCGCCTACGACGGAATTGAGGTTAAAGAAACGGACCTTGTAGTGACCGACGAAGAACTGAACCAGACGCTTGACCGTCTCCGCGAGATGTACGCGCAGCTCGAAGTTGTCGAAGCCGAGACGCTCGCGAAGGACCACACGGCGATCATCGACTTCGAAGGGTTCCATGGAGGAAAGACCATCGAAGGCGCCAAGGCAGCGGACCATATGCTCGCCATCGGTTCGGGAAATCTGATCCCGGGGTTCGAGGAGCAGCTTATCGGCATGAAGAAGGGCGAGACACGGGATATCCAGGTCACGTTCCCGGCGGATTATGCTAATAAGGAAATAGCGGGCAAGGACGCGCGCTTTACGGTGTCGCTTAAAGAGATCAAGAAAAAGGTCCTCCCCGAGCTGAACGATGAGTTCGCGAAGGATACCGGCGGCAACAAAACGGTCGACGAACTGAAGGCTCGGGTCAGGGAAGATCTCGAGGCGCGAAAGCGCGACGAGCAGGGGTCTGCCCAGCGTGAGGAATTGATGTCGAGACTGGTGGATGCTCATGCGTTCGATGTGCCGCAGGGCATGGTGGAACATGAACTGCAGACCATGGCGCGGCAGCAGGCCACTCGCTTTGCCCGGCAGGGCATGGACATCAAGTCCTTTGATGCGAAGAAGTTCATGGAGAAGAACCAGGACCTGGCCGTGAAGCGGGTCAAAGGGATCCTGCTGCTCGAAGAGATAGCTGAAAAAGAAAAGATCGAAGTGACCGATCAGGAACTGTCCGCATCCATCGCGGCGATGGCGAAGGGAGCGGGACAGACCGCGGACGCGGTCAAGAAATATTATGATTCACAGGACGGCGGACTTGATAACCTGCGTGCCTCGCTCGTTCAGGAAAAGACGCTCGGTCTCTTGCTTTCCCGCACCAGGAAGAGCTATAATAAAAAATAAGAAGGATCAAATAATTCAAGCTGCGAAGTCATTACGCCGCCGAGAGACGCGAGGTTTTTCTTTGTTGTTACGGTTCCCGGTGGAAATCCCGAAGGAGAATATATGTCATTGATCCCCATGGTAATAGAACAGACGAGCCGAGGCGAGAGGGCGTACGATATTTACTCGCGCTTGTTGAAGGACCGGATCATCTTCCTCGGCACGCCCATCGACGATCTGGTGGCGAACACGGTGATCGCGCAATTCCTCTTCCTTGAAGCCGACGACCCGGACAAGGACATCTTTCTCTATATCAATTCACCAGGCGGCATTGTGACCGCCGGACTTGCGATCTACGACACCATGAATTATATAAAGTCCCCGGTCTCGACCATCTGCATCGGCCAGGCCGCGAGCATGGGCGCGCTGCTGTTGGCATCGGGCGCCAAGGGAAAGCGCTTCTCCCTGCCGCATGCGCGTATCATGATCCATCAACCCATGGGCGGGTTCCAGGGACAGGCCACGGACATCGAGATCCATGCCAGGGAAATGCTGAAGATGAAGGACACGCTGAACAAGATCCTGTCAAACCATACAGGGCAGCCGATCGAGAAGATCCATGAGGATACGGACCGGGATTATTTCATGTCCGGCGAGGATGCGAAGGCGTATGGCCTTGTTGACGAGGTCATTGCCAAGAAAGTTCCCCGGCTTGTGAAGGAGAAGTGACCCCATGGTGGAAAAGAAAGAACATACAACGACCCCGCTCAAGTGCTCGTTCTGCGGCAAGGGGCAGGACGAGGTAAAAAAACTGATCGCGGGCCCCTCGGTTTTCATCTGTAACGAGTGCGTGGATCTTTGCAACGAGATCATCTCCGAGGAATGGGAAGAGATCAAGGAATCGAAGGTTCCGCGGCTTCCGAAACCCGCTGAGATCAAGCGCAACCTCGATGAATATGTGGTCGGGCAGGACCGTGCCAAGAAAATACTGTCCGTGGCCGTGCATAACCACTACAAGCGCATCGGCGTGCAGCACGAGATCGGCGACGAGGTCGAGCTCCAGAAGAGCAACATCCTGTTGATCGGATCCACGGGAGTGGGCAAAACACTGCTCGCCCAGACCCTGGCAAGGATCCTCGATGTGCCCTTCACCATTGCCGATGCCACGACTCTCACCGAGGCGGGGTACGTGGGCGAGGACGTGGAAAACATAATTCTCAAACTTCTCCAGAACGCCAACTACGATGTGGAGCGGGCGCAGCGCGGCATTGTGTACATCGACGAGATCGACAAAATCAGCCGCAAGTCCGAGAGCCCTTCGATCACCCGTGACGTCTCGGGCGAGGGCGTGCAGCAGGCGCTTCTCAAGCTCATCGAGGGGACCGTTGCCAGTGTGCCGCCGCAGGGCGGTCGAAAGCATCCGCACCAGGAGTTCATCCAGGTGGACACCAAGAACATTCTGTTCGTATGCGGCGGGGCTTTCGTCGGCCTTGATACGATCATCGAGCAGCGCATCGGCCAGAAGACCATGGGATTCGGCGCCGACATCCAGAGCAAGAAAGAACGGAAGCTCTCCGAGACGCTCGCCAGCCTCCAGCCCGGCGATCTGCTCAAATACGGGCTCATCCCCGAGTTCATCGGCCGCATGCCGGTCGTGGCAACGCTCGAAGAGCTCGATGAACACTCGTTGATCGATATCCTCACGCGTCCCAAGAACGCGCTCATTAAACAATACCAGAAGCTGCTTGCCCTCGAGGGCTGCAAGCTCCGTTTCACGGACGGCGCCCTTACGGCCATTGCCAGGAAGGCGATCAGCCGCAAGACAGGCGCCCGGGGCCTGCGCGCCATCCTCGAGGACGTGATGCTGAACGTCATGTACGACGTTCCTTCCCAACCCGGTATCCGCGAATGCCTCATCAGTGAAGAGGTGATCACCGAAGGGGCGGAGCCGCTGCTCATCTACGAGAAAATAGCCTAAGAGAAGGAGTCAGGAGTCAGTATCCCGAAGTCAGGAGTAAGGAATAATGATATCCATGGTTTCCCCCCATATTATGACTTCTGGCTCCTGTTTTTTATGAAAATACTCTCAGCCGAATTCGTCATCAGCGCCGTCGGACCGAAGCAGTTCCCGCAGGACGGCAAATCCCAGATCGCCATTGCCGGCCGCTCGAATGTTGGAAAATCCTCGATTATCAACTCGCTGCTTCACCGGAAGAACCTGGTAAAAACAAGCCAGACACCCGGCAAGACCCAGCTCCTCAACTTCTTCATCATCAATGGATCGTTCTACTTTGTGGACCTGCCGGGATACGGTTATGCCCGCGTCCCTCATGCAGTGACCGACGCCTGGGCGCCGATGATCGAGGGATATCTGAAAAACACACCGCGTCTTTCCGCTGTCGTCGTTCTCCTGGACAGCAGGAGAGAACCCGATGAGCGTGATCTCCGTCTGATCGACTGGCTCCGTCAGTATGATATCCCGGCGATTTACGCACTGACCAAGACCGACAAGCTGAACCGGCAGGAGATTGAGCGGGCCCGACGGAACATCAGCGCGGCGCTGGGGACCGCTGATAACGTGCTCCTCACCTCTGCCAAAAGCGGGCTGGGGCTCAAGGAGTTGTGGTCCGCAATAGTAATAAAATTAAAGGAGCCGGGATTCAGGGGTCAGGAGTCAGGAGAATAATACCAATTGTTTTGTTTCTTTCGCCTGATTTCAGACTCCTGGTTCCTGACTTCTGTCTTTTGACTTCTCAGCTTTTATGGGGGCTCACATGGAATTCATAAAAGACCTCATGGGTTCATTGTTCTGGGCCACGGCGTTCAGTCTTCTCTTCTATGGAGCGGCCAGTATTGCCATCGGTTTTCTTGCGAAAAAATCGGCGCAGTTGAAACCGATCGGGTCCGGACTCAACCTTATCATCCTCTTCATTGCGGTCCAGCTTTTCCTGCATCTGGGCGCGGCCGAATACCACCCGAGAATATCGCTCCAGCTCAACTTTTTCTCCTGGCTGGTGTTCACCTTCGCCGCGCTCCGTCTCGGCCTCTACCTCTATGGTGATCTCTTCGTGGTGCGCTGGAAGCGCGGTAGTTTTCCTGCGGCGTTCAAAAATATCATCACGGCCCTCGTGATCGTCATCGTCGCCCTGGTCCTGCTCAAGGAAATCATGGACATCAACGTCACGTCGCTTATCGCCACGACCACGGTCCTGACCGCGACCATCGGTCTGGCATTCCAGAGCACGCTATCGAACATGCTGGCCGGGCTAACCATTCATCTCGAAAAGCCGCTCAAACAGGGAGACTGGATCTCCGCCGCGGGACATGAAGGCAGGGTGATGGACATCTCGCTCCGGTCCACGAGGATCATGACCATCGAACACAACGAGGTCTTCATCCCGAACGGCAAGATCCTGAGCGAGGCCGTGGTGAATTTCAGCCTTCCCAATACGCTCCAGGTGAGAAAATTGACCGTTGGAGTGAGTTATTCCGATCCCCCGAACAAGACGAAGAACGTGATCCTTGAGGTATTATCGTCCGTGCCGCGTGTGATGAAATTCCCGGCGCCGGTCGTTCGCGTTATCAATTACGGCGATTTTGCCGTTCAATTCGAGATCCGGTTCTCGATCACTGATTTTGCCGCCCATGTAGAGATCGAGGCCGAGATCATGAATCTATTGTGGTACGAATTCAAGCGGAACGAGATCGAGATCCCGTACCCTGTGAGAAGCGTCCACCTCCATCAGATAACGCCTGAAACCCGTCATGCCGAGCAGGAGCGCAGGGCTGATGAGCTTATGAACATGATGAAGAACGTGGAGATATTCTCATTCCTGAGCAAGGTGGAATTGAGGGACCTGGTCGCCCACGTGAGCGTCAAGACTTATGCTGCCGGAGAGGTTCCTGTTCGACAGGGCGAGCCGGGCAGTTCCTTCTACATAATCAAAAGCGGCAAGGTGGACGTGGTCGTGGAAAAATCGTCCCGCGAGAGGGCGGTCGTGGCCACGCTCGGACCCGGAAATTTCTTCGGCGAGATGAGCCTCTTGACGGGAGCCCTGCGCACGGCAAGCATTCGGGTGAAAGATGACGCGGAGTTCATCGTGATCGACAAAGAGAGCTTCAGAACCACGCTTATCAATAATCCTTCCATTGCTGAAAACCTGAGCCAGATCCTGTCTGAGCGCCAGGCGGGTCTTGATACCGAACGTGAAAGGCTCGATGCCTCGGCCCTGGAGCGTCGCAAGAAAGACGACAAGAGCAAACTTCTTTCGAAGATGAGGGAGTTCTTCGGGTTGGACAAATAAGGACATCCGCGACTCTTTTTTCATCGCTGCGTCTTAATTGCTCAACGCCTGGAGCGGTCCTGTAGTTCTTCGAATAATTAAAACGACGATCGATCATAAAACTGTTTATGTGAGAGAGAAACCAGGAACACGAACGAACGGTGCGACTATAACTTCAATTTTACATCATCTGTTGATTACTTGCATCTTTCGGTGCATACGATGATGTTTTTGCAGATAGTTGCCTTTATTTTGGGATACAATGAGAATTCTCTTGACAGGTGATGTGTGAGTTGATATTTTGCTTTCATCATCGACATAAATTCGGGCAGGAAAAATAAAATACCTTAGGATTAGTGTGGTGGAGTGTGTTTGCATTGACTGAATTGGCGCTCGTGAATGACCTAAAGTGCGGGTCCTCATCAACCTGCGTCCTCCCTCGTTCACGGGCGTTTTCTTTGATTATTCGTGGTTTTCGAAGCAGCGCATACAAAATGGTTAAGGAGGTGATACCGGAATCATATGGCTCTGTGGTCTTGAAACAAATTTACTGTTTTTTCAATAAAAAAATCTAAAGGAGGATAAGAGATGTTGAAAAAAATAAAGGCAGTGGTGTATTTAATGTTCGTTGGCGGATTTTTATTTCTGACGGTACAGCAAGCCATGGCGATCCCGGCATGGTCAAGATTGACGGGTTCTGCATGCAACAGCTGTCACGCGACGCCGACTTGGCAGCTCACTCCCTTTGGACTTGAGTTCTTGGGCAACGGGCATCGTCTTGAGGCCGCGCCAGCCAATTTCGACCTGACCACGCAGAAGTTGGACAATTACCTCAGCCTGGTATGGAAGTTCAGGGCATATGTCGAAGAGGAAAAGAACCCCGCCTCGCAGTTCGAGCAGCATGCCTTCTCGCTCTACACCGGCGGCGCACTGTCCGACCGATTCTCCTATTTTACGGAGATGTATTTGAATGAAAACACGGGTTCAACCGCCGGCAGCAACGTGGTGCAGGGAGACGCGTCCCGCAAGAAGCTGGCTGAGGCATATCTCCAGTATAACCAGCCGGTCGGCAGCGGATTCATCGCCGTGCGCGCTGGTGAGATCCTGCCGGAGATCCTTCATGTATTCGGCGCGGGCGCCCGCAGTGCTGAGCAGCGGGCGCTTGTTCTGAATGACAAGGCCAATAGCGCAAACCCTTACAAACCATTTACCCGCTCACAGGGTGTGGATGCAAAACTCAAAATGGGTCCCGCTGAAGTTACCGTTGGCGCTGTTAACGGAGCCATGAACTCCACGAACGCCATCGATGCCAATAATCACAAGGACTGGTATGCTACCGCTCTTGTTAACTTTGACGAGCATAAATCAGCGGCAGGGCTGTTCCATTACGACGGCGTGTACTCGATGTACACCACTACTCTTGGTGTGAGTCAAACGGACGACCCAACGAAAAGCGTCAGCTTTAACAATGAATTTACGAAGGACGGGCTGCTCGTCCGCTTCATTCGCGACAAATGGCGCATTGTCGGGACCTATTTTATGGGCAAAGAAACCATCGATGCGGCAGGGGGCACGAGCAAGAACGAGGGCTATTACGGCCTTGTGGATTTCAACATCACCGACAAGTTGGGCGTTTTCGCGCGGTATGACATGCTGGATCCGGACACGAATGTCGGCAGCAACGAAACAACCCTGATCATGCTTGGCCTGGACGGCATGTTGTATATGTCCGACAAGAGCGGGGCCAGATGGAACCTCGAGCTGACTCAAAAAGAAGTGGATACCGCTACCGTGAAGAAGACCAAGAGGGCGCTCTTGCAGATTACCTGGGCGTTTTAACAACGCTTTAATGCACGCGGTATAGAGAAACTGTTTTTAAAGGGGGTTACGGTATATCCGTAACCCCCTTTTTGTATGCCGAGCATGTTCGACAGCTCGAAGGGGGTTCTTATTTGGTGATCTCCGTACCGATGCCTTCCTTCGTAAATATCTCGAGCAGGAGGGCATGGGGGACACGGCCGTCGATGATATGGACCTTGGTGCAGCCGGCATCGAGTGCTTCGAAGCATGATTTAGTCTTGGGCAGCATGCCGCCCGCGATTACGCCGTTATGAACGAGGGTTTCAACCTTCTTCTTGTTCAGCGTCGGGAGGAGGTTCTTGTCCTTGTCCAGAATGCCTACCTGGTCCGTCAGCAGGATGAGCTTCTCAGCCTTGAGCGCTCCGGCAAGGGCCCCTGCCACCAGGTCGGCGTTAATATTATAGGTTTCTCCATGCACACCGACACCGATAGGCGCGATCACCGGGATGAAGCCTCCCTGCTCAAGGGCAACGAGAGTAGCGGGTCGAACTTCGGTTACTTCGCCGACGTGTCCGATATCGATGGTTTCGGTTTCTCCCGTGCTCTCGGACTTCTTTATTATTTTCAGCTTCTTTGCCTGGATCAGTCCGCCATCCTTGCCTGTCAGACCCATAGCTTTGCCGCCTGCCTGGTTGATGAGATTTACAATTTCCTTGTTCACCTTGCCGCCGAGGACCATTTCAACGATGTCCATGGTCTCTTTGTCGGTGATCCGGTGGCCTGAGACAAAGGTGGATTTCTTCCCCATCTGCTCCATGGTCTTGCCGATCTGTGGTCCGCCGCCATGAACGATCACCGGATTGATCCCGATATACCGCAGCAACACCACGTCCTGGGCAAAGCCCTGCTTCAGATTCTCGTCGATCATGGCGTTCCCGCCGTATTTGATCACAAAGGTCTTGCCCCGAAACGTCTGGATGTAGGGCATGGCCTCGATAAGGATCTTTGCTTTTTCGATCAGCTTTTCCATTAAATAAACCTCAAAATAAATTTAGTAACTGCTCAGGTCAAAAGAGTATCCGCAGATTACGCAGATTTCACAGATTAAATCGAAACTGATATGTTTTTTAGAAATCTGCGCCCATCTGCGAAATCTGCGGATAAAAGAGTTTTCTCTGTGTCATCTGTAGTTGCCGCTACAAAATGTACCTGCTCAGGTCCTCGCTCTTCAGGACGTCGGCGAGGCGCTCCTGCACATAGCTTGCGTTGATGGCGACCTTGACGCCCTTTTTCTCAGGCGCGTCAAAGGAGATCTCGTCAAGCAGGCGTTCCATGACCGTGTGGAGCCTGCGGGCCCCGATATTCTCCGTGCGCTCGTTCACCTTGGCCGCAATGTCGGCGATTTCCTCGATCGAGTCAGTGGAAAAGGAGATCGAGACCTCTTCCGTGGCGAGGAGAGCAACCTGCTGTTTGATGAGCGCGTTCTTCGGCTCGGTCAGAATCCGGATGAATTCGGCCTTGCCCAGCGAATCCAACTCGACCCGTATCGGGAACCTGCCCTGAAGCTCGGGGATCAGGTCAGACGGTTTGGAAACATGGAACGCGCCGGCGGCGATGAACAGGATATGATCGGTCCTGACCGGCCCGTACTTGGTCGTGATCGTGGATCCTTCGATGATCGGCAGGAGGTCGCGCTGTACACCTTCGCGGGACACATCCGGACCATGTGATTCGCGGCCCGCGATCTTGTCGATCTCGTCGAGGAACACGATGCCGGACTCCTCGATCCTCTGGACAGCTTCTTTGATGACCTTCTCCATGTCGATGAGCTTCGCGGCTTCCTCCTGGAGCAGGAGCCGGAGTGCGTCAGTTATCTTGACCTTGCGACGCTTGGTCTTTTCAGGAAGGAGCCCGCCGAGCATCTCTTTCAGGTTCATCTCGATCTCTTCCATGCCGATATTCGAGATAATGCCGAAGGGCATGACCTTTTCCTTCTGCTCGAGTTCCACCATCCGTTCGTCAAGTTTTCCCTCGCGGAATTGCTGGCGGAGCTTGTTGCGCGTGCTGGTGTGCTGCTCTTCCAGCTCAATCGACGAGGTTTCGGTCCCCGGCGACGTCCGGGGCGGCGGCAACAGAAGGTCGAGCAGACGCTCCTCCGCCATGGCCGCTGCCTTTTCCTGGACTTGTTCCGTCATCTCGGATTTTACCATGTTGATGCCGATCTCGGTAAGGTCGCGGACGATGGACTCCACGTCACGGCCCACATACCCGACTTCGGTGAACTTGGAAGCCTCGATCTTGAGAAAGGGGGCCTGGACAAGCTTTGCCAGCCTGCGGGCGATCTCGGTCTTTCCCACGCCCGTGGGACCGATCATGATGATGTTTTTCGGCATGACCTCGTCGCGAAGGTCTTCAGCAAGACGCTGACGTCTCCAGCGGTTCCGGAGCGCAATGGCAACGGCCCGCTTGGCCTTGTGCTGGCCGATGACATACTTGTCGAGCTCTTCGACAACCTGTCGTGGTGTGAGTGAATTTTTCAATAAAACCTCCAGTGAAAAATAAGGGGTCAGGGGTCGGGGTTCAGGGTACAGGGGAGCATCAACAGTTCTCAACCCTGAACCCGTCACCTGGACCCTTAACCCTGCTGTCACAGTTCTTCTATCGAAATTACATTGTTCGTATAAATGCAGATCTCCGCAGCGATCTTCATCGCCTCTTCCACGATCGCACGGGTGTCGAGCTTGGTGTGGTCGACGAGCGCCCGGGCCGCGGCAAGGGCATAGGGGCCGCCTGAGCCGATGGCGGAGATGCCATTTTCAGGTTCGATCACGTCTCCGTTGCCGGAGAGAATAAATGAACGCTCATGGTCAGCGACGATCATCAGTGCCTCGAGCCGGCGGAGGACCTTGTCCGTTCTCCAGTCCTTTGCAAGCTCCACTGCGGCGCGCGTGAGATTGCCATGGTACTGATCGAGCTTTGCCTCGAATTTTTCGAAGAGCGTGAACGCATCGGCGGTCGCGCCCGCGAAGCCGGCAAGGACCTTGTCATTATACATTTTGCGGACCTTTTTCGCATTGTGCTTCATCACGGTGGCGCCGACGGTCACCTGGCCGTCGCCGGCGATCGCTGTTTTGCCGTTCCGTCGGACCGCCAGGATCGTTGTTCCGTGCAGGGGTGTTATTTCACTCATGATGCCTCCGGTGTAATAAACGACGGACGATGGACGATCGTTCGCTTCGCTCACTATGACGATGGACGATTAAGTCTTTACGTCCGTCGTCTGTCGTCCTTCGCCCGTCTATCTCTTCTGCTTCCGCGCATTTGGATGCGCCTTGTCATATACTTCCATCAGCGAGTCGAGGTTCACATGCGTGTAACGCTGGGTGGTCGAGAGGCTCGCGTGGCCCAGGAGTTCCTGAATGGCGCGCAGGTCGGCGCCGGACTCAAGCATGTGCGTGGCAAAGCTGTGCCGGAGCGTGTGCGGACTCGCCTTTTGTTGCAAGCCCAGCTGCTTTCTATGGTTTTCTAAAATACGCTGAACCGTGCGGGCTGTCAAGCGTTTTCCTGACGGCCCGATGAATACCGCTGAGGTTTCAGCGTCGCGGGAATGGCCTCCCAGATATGCGTCGATCGCTTCTCGTGCTTTGCCGCCGATCGGTACGATCCGTTCCTTGCGGCCCTTGCCTCTGATGCGGATGAGGCTATCGTTGCGGTCGATATCTTCCCGGTTCATGCCGATGAGTTCGCTGGCGCGGATGCCGGTGGAGTACAGGGTTTCAAGCACGGCACGGTCTCTCAGCATACTGGCGTGATCTTCGGGTTTCTTTGAATTCGGAGAGTTCATGAGCCTCAGTGCATCGTCGGCTGTCAGAACAGAGGGGAGACGCTTGTCGCGGCGCGGCGTGGCGACCAGTCTTGCGGGATTGTTAGTAAGGATGCCTTCGCGGTTCAGATACCTGAAGAAGGATCTGATGGCGGAGAGTTTCCTGGCAATGGATGATTTCTTCACTTCGCCCCGCATGAGGTGGGCTATGAATCGCCGAAGCGTTTGATGGTCTACGGCAGAAAGTTCTTTCTTGCCGAGAAAGGAGGAGAGCTGTTCGAGATCTGAGAGATAGCCGCGCAGGGTGTGAGGAGAAACGTTACGCTCATTTCTGAGGTAGGAGAGAAAGTCGTATATGTTCTTCCGCATGATGTACTGTAGCGTAACAGGCGCGAATTTGCAAGAGAAGAGGTAAACGTTATTCTGGTTTATCCGGTCAGGATTTTACAGGAGAGCCGGATGCCGGCGAGGCCTTTTTTCTCACAGGCTTCTTGGCCGTCTTTTTGGAAGGCGTTCGTTTTTTGCGCACGTCGCCGTTGCCCGCGTTTTCACGACGTATCGCCAGCAGTTCATAGGCACGTTCAGGTATCATTTCCGCGAGGCGGTCGCTCCGCGTGAGGCTTGCATTGGTTTCCCCATCGGTGACATATACACCGAACTTGCCCTCTTTGGCCAGGACCGGTTTGCCGCTCACCGGGTCATTGCCGAACTCGCGCAGCGGAGGCCTTGGTGCAGCGCGCCGTCCGAACTGGCGCGGTGTTGCAAGCAGCGCAAGGGCTTGTTCGACGGTAATATCGAAGATCTGCTCTTCGCCGGCGAGCGTGCGACTTTCTTTGCCCTTCGTGATATAGGGGCCATAGCGGCCATTTTGTGCGGTGATCGCCACGCCATCAGCCGGATCAACGCCGACCACACGCGGGAGCGACAGCAGCCGCGCTGCGTCCGGGAGGGTGATGTGAGCCGGATCCATTGTCTTGAACAGTGACGCCATTTTCGGTTTGTCAAGCCCGGGCGGGGGAGCATCAGGAGTGCCCCACTGGACATACGCGCCGTAGCGACCGCTCTTGATAAACAGAGGCAGACCGTCGATTTCGCCGATCGGATCGGTCCCCTTTGGCGCGGCGAGCAGTTTCAGCGCCGCCTCCAGTGTCAGTTCGTCGGGCGTCATGGTATCGGGAACGCTTGCCGTCTCTTCACCGCGGCGAACGTAGGGCCCGAATTTCCCCGGCTTAACCACGACTGCAAGGCCGGTTTTCGGGTCAATGCCGACGGGGAAGGTGTTGATCGATGAGGCATCGATCTCGTCCAGGTTTATTGCAACGCGTTGCTTGAGTCCGACGAGACCCCGGTCATTGCCGAAATAAAAATCAGCGAGCCACTGTTCCTTCTTCTGCAATCCCTGCGCGATCGCGTCGAGATCTTCTTCCGTGTTCGCGGTAAAACTATAGTCGACAAGACCGGAGAAGTGCTTCACCAGCAGATTAATGACGGAGAACGCAACCCAGTTGGGTACGAGCGCCTGGCCTTTTTTCCAGACATAACCGCGATTGACGATCGTTTGCATGATGGACGCCCAGGTTGAGGGACGGCCAATGCCCAGTTCCTCGAGTTTTTTGATCAGTGAAGCTTCGGTGTACCGCGCGGGCGGCTGCGTCGTGTGTCCACCCGGTGTCACGTTCGCAATGTCGATCTTGTCGCCAACAGCAAGCTTCGGCAGCAGCGCTTCACGCTTACTGATCTCGGTTTCGTCATCGGCGGATTCCTCGTACACCTGCCGGTAGCCCGCAAAGGTGATCGTAGTGCCGCTTGCCGTGAATTCGCAGTCAGTTCCATTGCTCAGTGCGCCCAGCCGAATGCTGACGGTGGTGCCGTTCGCGTCGGCCATCTGCGAAGCGAGCGTGCGCTGCCAGATCAGCTCATACAGGGCAAGATCCTGGGCGTTAAGATCACTCTTAAGTTCGCGCGGCGATCGCATCGGCGTGCTTGGACGGATCGCTTCATGCGCTTCCTGGGCATTTTTCACTTTTGATGAGTAGCTGCGTGTGGTTGGAGCGAGGTACTGCTGGCCGTATAACTTTCCCACTTCCGCGCGGATTTCCGCAAGCGCCTCATCGGAGATCACCACCGTGTCCGTCCTCATATAGGTGATGAAACCGCGTTCATATAAACCCTGCGCGATGCGCATGACCTGTGCCGCGGACAGCCGCAATTTCCGGCCGCCTTCCTGCTGAAGGGTTGACGTCATGAACGGCGCCTTTGGCGAAGAGCGGTATGGTTTTTCCTCGACGCTGCGGACCGTGAGAAGCGTTTTATCAAGGCCGGCTGCCAGCGCCAGGGCCCGGGTCTTGTCAAGGACGATTACCTTGTCGCCGGCACGACCCGTGCTGTCGAAATCCTTGCCCGTTGCGACTTTGGCGCCGTCGAGGGTGATGAGAACGGCCGTAAACGGAGGTGTCGTCGCAGTCAGGACCTCGATACCCCAGTATCCTGCAGCGACATGAGCGATGCGTTCCTGTTCTCGTTCCACCACGAGACGAAGCGCCGGGCTCTGAACCCGGCCGGCCGATAGGCCGCGATTTACGCGTCGCCACAGCACCGGAGACACCTCGTATCCGAAGAGCCGATCCAGGATCCGGCGGGTCTCAGCCGCATCAACCAGCCCGTGATCGATGCCGCGTGGATTGGCGACCGCGTGTTCGATTGCGGATTTGGTGATTTCGTGGAACACCATGCGCCGCACCGGTATCTTCGGTTTCAGGTGCTCAACGAGGTGCCACGAGATCGCTTCACCCTCGCGGTCTTCGTCGGTCGCGAGATACAGGGCGCTTGCGCTTTTCAGCGCTGCCCGGAGCTCTCGCACCACCTGTGTTCCCCGTTCGGTGAGCTCGTAGGTGGGTTTAAATCCATGGTCGACATCGACCGCGAGACCTTTGCTCGGGAGGTCTGCAATATGGCCGACAGAGGCGCGCACATCAAATGCATCGCCGAGATATTTGGCGATGGTTTTTGCCTTTGCGGGTGATTCAACAATGACGAGAGATTTCATTCAGTAATACCTTTTTGCCACAGAGGACACCGAGTAAAAGTGCAACATTAAAAGTATGATTCATATTCGGTATTCTCTGTGAACTCTGTGGTGAATCCATTCTAATTCCACGCGGTATTCTTTATCCGCCGGAGATTCGCAGACGAGTTATGCTCCCGATCATGGGGGGAGACGAAGAAGATAAAGGCAATTAGGTTCTTGATATGGTCAAGCTCTATCCGTTCGGTGTATGCGGTCATGGCCTTTTCCAGGAGTTCTTCACGCTGGTCCTCGGAGATGATGCCGAGGTGGGTGAGTTTTGAGACAAAACCAAAAGCGTCAACAGTGAACCGTTCGCGTTCTTCCCGGTTCATCGCTCTCATCCGGACGGAAGATGCCTTCGGTTCTCGTGCGAGGAAGCTCTCTGATTGGTTCTGCACGAGGGTCTGCATCAGGGTGAGCGCGGCGTCCGCCTCGGTGAGCAGGAAGCCGTTGTTCAGCAGGGTCTGCATGATCTTGCCTTCGTTGTCGAACAACTCCTGTTTGTTCCGTACCTGGTCCGCGATGAGCGAGAACAGATCCATCATTTGTTCGTCCAAAGTAACTCCTCTTTTTACCACTAAGACACACCCTGCACTCGCGTTACCACTCGTAACCGCTGGGTGCAGGCGAAGACACTAAGAACAGCCCAGTAAAGGTTGACTTTTTTCGTGCCTTGGTGACTTAGTGGTAATACTTATGATTCTTCCCGCACAAAATACTTCCCCGGGAGCTGCTTCGCGAGTCCTTTCAACTCCAGATTGATCAGGACCCCGCCCAGCTTTCCGGCATTGGCGCGGCTTTCATTCATGATGATGTCAATGTGCTTCGGCTCATTCGTGATGCAGCGAAGCACGGTTGTTTCTTCCTGGGTAAGCGCGGGCAGGGGACGGGCCGGCATGTCCGGTCCTTTGTCCCGTTTTTGCATCCCGAGGTCCCTCAGGATATCTTCCACGCCTTCCACCAGGATCGCGCCCTGCTTGATCAGATTGTTCGTGCCTTTGCTGGTCAGCGAGCCGATGTTCCCCGGTACGGCATAGAGCTTGCGGCCCTGTTCGAGCGTGTACTTTGCGGTGATGAGCGAGCCGCTGTCTTCGGCAGCCTCGATGATCACGGTTCCCTGTGATAGCCCGCTGATGATCCGGTTTCTCGACGGGAAGTAACCCGATTCAGGTTGCGTGCCGAAGGGGTTCTCGGTCACCACGGCCCCACGTCCTGCGCTGCTGATCTCTTCCATAAGACCCTTGTTCTCGGGCGGATACACCACATCGATGCCGCACCCGAGCACCGCAATGGTCCGGCCTTTTGCCGTGAGCGCACCACGATGCGCCTGGGTGTCGATCCCTCTCGCCATGCCGCTGACAATGGTAAAACCCGCGGAAGAAAGTTCCGATGCGATTCGGCGCGTTACGGTCATCCCGTAATGTGTGGGCTTGCGCGTGCCGACGATCGCGATGGCGTTGCTGTCCTCGGCCCGCAACGCGCCTTTCACATACAGGTAGGGCGGTCGGTCGGGCGTATTTCTGAGGCTTTCAGGATACGCGGGGTTGTCCGCGGTCACGATCGCAATATTCGCTTCATCCGCTTTCGCGATCTCCCGCTTCGCATGTTCCTGCCAGGGGAACGATCCGATTGCCGCGGCGACCTTGTCGGACAGCATGCCGATCTTTTTGAGATCCTCATAGGAAACGGAGAGCGCCCGCTCCGGTGAACCGAAAAGGTCGACGAGTTTCCTGAACGTGATGCGTCCTACTCCCGGAATGCTGCTGAGTCCTATCCAGAAGAGGGCCGGATCGGAATTTGTTTGCATGAGGCTGTCCGTGTGTGGGCTCTTTCCGCTCTTAAGGTTAGGAATTATACAGTCTCAGGGAAGATAGTCAAGATTTTTTTTGCAGATTTTTTTGCAGTCAGTTGTTGAGTATGTTATGGTAAGTCATTCTTCAGAGAAATTTCATCTCGAAGTCCTGATCGATACCTGAGAGGTGGACGGTGATTCAGAGAACAGCAAAGATCGAGCAGAGTATGCTCCAAGCGGTCCTTTTTGATTTCGGGGGAGTGATCGCGGAGGAGGGGTTTTGGAAAGGCCTTAGGGCTATCGGCAAGGAGAATGGTCTTGATCCCGATGCATTTTTCAAGACGGTTGATGCACTCATTTACGAGACGGAATATCTCATCGGTAATGCTGACGAAGCATTATTCTGGAACGCGGTCAGGAGCAAGACCAATATCCGTGGCACCGACGCTGAGCTTACAAACGAGATACTGAAGCGATTCGTGCTCAGACCGGACATGATCGCCTCGGTGGACCTTCTGAGGTCAAAGGGTCTCATCGTTGCCATGTTGAGCGATCAGACGAACTGGCTCGATGAAATAGACAGGAAAACGGTCCTGTTCCGGCACTTCGATTCGGTATTCAACTCCTTCCGGCTCCACAAGAGCAAGCGAGATGCATCTGTGTTCGGGGATGTATGCACGGCTCTCGGTGTCAAGACGGGAGAAACTCTTTTTGTTGATGACAATATCAATCACATCAAACGGGCACAGGGGCAGGGGCTCCAGACGATCCATTTTGTGGGCATGGATGATTACGATAAACAGATAAGGAATTTCATCGACATTGCATGAAAATGCTGATGGCGTTCTGAAGTGCAACAGTCATGAGCCAGCGACTCACCAAGGACAATGCCCCCCTCACCTCAGTCCTCTCCCCTCGGGGAGAGGAAGTAAAAAAGTTTCCTCGCCCCACAGGGGAGAGGGTTAGGGTGAGGGGGAATTTTAGATTAAAGCTCTAATGCCTTCCTTGCCAACTCCACCAACCCGAACACCTTCAAGTCCACAAGCGTGCCGCCCATCTGCGCGGCGCGGAGAAAATCCTGGACCTTCTGTATCGGGACCTCGGTCACTTCAATGATCTCGTTGTCGTCCCCCCCGTTCTTTCCCACATGGACAAGCTCCGTGCACAGATAGGCCCGGAGCGCTTCGGTTGAGGCGCCTGTTGAGATCGGACCTTCGGCGAGAAATTCTATTTTCCCCGCTGACCAGCCGGTTTCCTCGATCAGTTCACGGTTCGCGGCAGCTTCCATGGATTCTCCGGGATCAACAAGTCCCGCGGGAAGTTCGATGACGTCCCGGCCCATCGGCGGCCGGAATTGCTTTTCAAGAATGACATTATGGGAAGGCGTGACAGCGATCATGACCACGATACCGCTGACGCCGACGCGTTCGAGGGCCTCCCAGGTACGCACCGCTCCCCGGGCGTCGCGGTAGGTGATCTCCACCGCGCTCATAAAATTGCCTTTCCAGACGGTTTTTTTGCTGATGATTTCCATCGAGGGAAGTTATTCCGCACTCCGCATTCCGCACTCCGCAGTAACGGTCACAGCCACTTTTTCAAATCCAGCGTCAACGCCGCGGGAATGATGGTGTCGACTTCGCGGAGCCGTGTTCGGCCGGCTTTTACAAACATGGCTTTCTGCAATTTCTTTTCTTCCTTATAGTGGTCAAAGATGGGGAAATCGGCTTCGGGGATGTCTTTTGTAAAAAGCCCACAGCCCGCGAGCTGCACCGCGCGGCGCGGGCCGCGGATGGTCGGGCCGAAGATGCGGCAGATGTGCGGCCGCTGGTTGTAGATCATGCATGCGCCGTTCTCGAGCGCCGGGCAGGACATCTTTGCCGATCTGCGGGAGATTGAGTCGATGGCGGGCAGAGTTTTGAGCAAAGGATCTTTGCGGGAAAAAGCCTTCTTCTTTTCCAGGATATCAATCTGCTCATTGGCCTTCGCGATGACGCGCTCCCTGATGGGAGCGGGGAGCTGTTTCAGGGCGTTGCGCAGATAGATCGCGTCGAGAAGCGTGATGTCGAAGAACCCGACAGAACAGCACTCGTGGCACCCTTGTTTGCATCCGACGCCGTGTTTTGAAGCGGCAGTGGAGAAGACCGTGTTTGATCGTTCGAGGAACTGTCCATATTTTTTGATTATGCGGTTCATTTACACAAGACCTTTCTGTCGCGAGTTGGTGGATTATACGGGCTTGACAGGTGGTTTGTCAATATGAAGCGAAGGGGATGTCAAGCCAAAATAGAAATGTCCTATTGTTACCAAAATAGAAATGTCCGGTTTTAGGGAACAGTGATTGGCTGTTCCTGGTTTCTTCGTTTTAGTTTCAGATACTTTCTCCAAGGATGATTCGCAG
>Ga0265292_1000532_pt1 | contig 51547 bp, 56 predicted proteins | sample Munlanlewell296A_FD_189080 | JGI IMG/M metagenome (GOLD analysis project Ga0265292, IMG submission 189080) | Leachate microbial communities from a municipal landfill in Southern Ontario, Canada - Leachate well 296A | ecosystem: Engineered > Solid waste > Landfill > Unclassified | place: Canada... | reverse complement strand
CAAAAGGCAAAGAGTATCAAACTAGAAATGTAGCAGGATATTTTATAAATCCAGTTCCCGCTTATGCTAGAAGAAGTCAAGGGCTTCATGGTCCCGGAAATAGAGGCGTAGATTTAGCTGCGCCAACAGGAACACCAATATTGGCATCCGCAAGCGGGACAGTGCTTCTGGCGCGAAAAGGTTGGAATGGAGCATATGGCAATATGATTATTATAAATCATCCGAATGGAACGAAAACTCTTTATGCGCATTTATCCAAAATAGCAACAAGTACCGGCGATTATGTTTCTCAAGGCGAAGTTATAGGATACGTCGGTTCAACCGGCCGTTCTACCGGTCCACATCTTCACTTTGAAGTTTTCAACGCTAGAAATCCCGGCGGTACCACTCCGATGTCTTTTGCCTCACGCTAAATTAAAGCAACCCCAGCTAAAAATCCAGGTTTAGATTGGAGCTAGACAGACTAAAAAAGTTCAAAATAAGGCCAAGCTAAGCTAGATTTTAAAATAGTCTTGACTATTTTGCATTTGAGTACATTTTAGTCGGATATTGACTTTTATATAAGCGATTTGCTATTATTAATTTAGATAGCAAACTATCTAAATTTAAAAAATCAAATTATATGCCTATATATCAACGTGAAATAAGAAAAAGAATAGAAGAAAAGCTCTTTCAGGGTAAGATTATTGTTGTCCTTGGACCTCGCCAATCTGGGAAGACTACTCTTTCTAAAGCCATTATTGAACCCTTTAAAGAAAAGGGACAATATTTTAATTGCGAATTATTAGATATACGTAATCATTTGGTGCCAAGACAACCGGAACTCCTATATCAAAAAGTGAAAGATTACAAAATAGTTGTATTGGATGAAGCTCAGACAGTTGAAAATATTGGGCTTATCTTAAAAAATTTTACCGATACTTATCCGCAAATTCAAATTATTGCCACTGGCTCGTCTTCGTTTGATTTGGCGAATAAAATAAATGAGCCCATGACGGGAAGAACTTATGAATTTATGCTTTATCCTCTTTCTTATAAAGAAATTGACTCAGAAAATTTAAATGACATGTTGACTTTTGGTATGTATCCAGGAATTGTTTCTGCCAATCTGAACGACAAACTTGATCGTCTCCAAAATATTGCGACAAATTATTTATATAAAGATATTTTTAATTTTGAGCAAATCCGCAAGCCTGTGGTTTTTGAAAAACTTGCTATAACACTTGCCCGAGAAGTTGGCTCACAAATATCTACTGATCGTTTAGCAAAAATACTTGATACTAATAAGGCGACAATAGAACGTTATATAGCTCTTTTAGAACAAGCTTTTATTGTTAAACGCCTTTATTCTTTTTCGAGAAACTTAACTTCGGAAATAAAAAAATCATATAAAATATATTTTTTAGATCTTGGTCTTCGAAATGTTCTTGCTCAGGATGTTATTTCTCCAGAAATACGAAAAGATAATGGAAAAATATTTGAGAATTTTTTTATTATTGAACGACTTAAATTTATGCAAAATAACGGGCATTATCCATCGCATTATTTTTGGAGAACTTACGACAAAAATGAGATTGATCTGGTTGAACTCAATGAAGGTAACATAAAAGCATTTGAATGTAAATTTTCAAAAGAAAACAAAACATCTTCGCTTCATAAATTTATTCTTATCTACAAAGAAGCGAAAACACATCTGGTGAACAAAGAAAATTTAGCAGAATTTTTGAAATAGAATTTTAAAAACAAAAATAGCCTGCCGACTTAAGTCGGCGGACTATTTGGTTGTTAATTTTATTTTCTTTTAAAAACTAGAGCTTAGTTAAATAAAAGAGAGTACGACCCCAATAGTATGTCGGGGAAAGGAGAGAGATTTGCACTCCCTCCCATTTAATAATATTTAAGCTCTAGTTTTTAAAAGAAAATTTTCTCGCTATAGGCACAAAAAATAATTTATTATTTTTTGTGCCTAACAACGAGAGCAAATGATAAATCACTTGCTCAAGATTATTTTAACCCATAACCCGTTGTGCTTTCTAAGGCTGGAGGCTCTGCTTCCTCTGGGCTTGCCATTTATTCAAAGTATAAACGGTGACAAAAACTTTTTACCCATCCTTTTACTCCCATGGATTTTTAGGAAACATCCTTAACCAGCTGTTAAGGACGGTTGTGCTGTTGTAGTTACCTACTTTTGCCTGGCAAAGTGAACAGTTTCACTTTCCTTTAAACCCAGACCTTAGGTTGCCGATCAGCCTTACCCTCTTTTTTGTAAGAGGTGTAAGTAAACTTTAGCCGCCACTTCGCTGTCATACAACGGATTGTGGGTAGAGCCAAAGTCTCTTATCTCAAGACCATACTTCTTTATGTAGTTGTCTACGGAAGTAGGGTCTTCATTGGCTTGCAGAAGCATTCCTGCTAAGTCAATGAGAGGATAAGGACCGTCCCAATCACCAATGTGTCCACTGGTGTGCATGTCTTTAAGCAATGAGCTCTCGACAGGTACTCCCATGTGAACTATGATGTCAGCATCATTTTTGTTTGCCAAATAAAATTTAGCAAACTTTTTGAGCATTTCATCATAATTTTCACTGGTAACCGGAATATCGGATATTTGAGGGAGGACATTGTTCTCCACCCACTCATTGATCTTACCCTCAAAAGGGCAACGACCAACAAAGCGAGCGAGCTCTTCTCCATTTTTGCCATACACAATGGCTCCAATGGCGAAAGCTTTTCCCCAAAGTCCGTTTGTTTCGGCGTCAAAAGAAAATAATTTTTTCATTTCTTTTGATTTCATTCATTTTTTATCTCCTTAATTTCCTTGAAGATAACTTCGATTTATATGAGTATTTAAAATGAATGCCTTGTCAGTATTACAGGTCACTGATTAACCACTCTTATCACACCTATGATAAAAGCATATCCTGCAAAATCCGTTGCATTGCCGATTTTTTGCCATAATTTTATCCTCGGCACATTGCCGAGGGTAGATGGTTCCAACAGATTGGCAGTCCGTTGGAATTAATTTTTATAGCACACTGTTCTGGGGAATACCCAGGACAATGTAACAAATTTTTCCCCTCTTCTTTTTCTGGGGTGGGTTGGCTTTTTGTTTGACCGGTAGCCAGCCGGTACATGGTTTCTTCGCTGTATGCGAAGTCCATTTTATTTTTTTCACAACACATTATTTTCTCCTTTTTTTTGTTAACAAAGCCCCACAAAATGTGGGTTAAACTTAACAATTTTTTTTCATCAGCCATTTTTAATAGAACGGCTTACTTAAACTATTTTTCCTATCTTTCCTCGAAATATTTAAGGAAAGAAAAAATAATCGTTGCTACTCCAAATATAAAGTAGCAAATTGTTACTACCCAGCCCGCCCATGCGACGTTGGGTATTAAAAATTTTCCTGTGGTTAGGCTGTCAAAGCCTACCACAGATCCTGCTAGTATAATAAGTCCCAGCAGGATTTTAAAAATTAGTTCAATCATTTTTTTATCCGTGCCTACTTTACTCGTCACGGATTCCTTTTTTTATTGTTAGTTAGTTGTTTAAAAGTAGTAGATACAACTACACTTAAACAACTAACTAACTATAATTGAAAAAAATGAAAATTCTCTCTTATTTAATTTTCAAAAAACATATCCTTACCACAAAACAGGCCTCTCTCCTTTTTGTGCTCTTGACACTAACTCTCTCTTTAGTATCAAGTTCCTTCGTAAAGACATTTCAGATCACAAAAGTGGGTTAAGCTCTTATGGTCTGCCTATGTCTTTGTCATTCTTTAGTTACCCTGTACTAAGTTTTAAATTTAGTAGTGGTGAATGACTTTTACACGGTTGTGAATTTTGTTGTGTTTTTAGTTTCGGTTTGCGGCTTCCACTAAAATCCACTATTCACGGTGCAAACAGATTGCAAAAGATTGTCTCTCATCCCACTCTCTCCTTTTTCCTAGCTTACCGGCCTAGGTACCGTACTTCAGCTTCCTTTCGTCAGCTTCAGTATCAGAGGTGGGCATCAATCTATTACTATCTCCTTTAATGAACTTATCTTACTCTGAGAATAGTATAGCATAATGAAATTGTTTTGTCAATGAAACATAAAATAAGTTTTGTAAATACCAAAAACTCCTTATTTATCAATCTAAAATAGTTATCCACAATGTCATATTTGCGTGACAAAAGCAGATAATGTATACTTTTTATATAATGCAAGAAGAAAATATTTTAATTCAAGCTGGTCTCTCAGAAGAACAAGCACACGCTTATCAAGCCTTACTTGATCGTGGTCCACAAAGGGCTAGCGACTTAGCCAAATGGACAGGTATAAAACGCGGGCTTATCTATAAAGTTCTAGAACAACTCGAATTTATGAGTTTGGTTTCTAAAAAAGGCGGTCCAGGAACGGTGGCGACTTTCTCCCCTTCTCACCCGAGTCTTTTACTTTCAAATATAGAACGTAAAGAAAAAGAAATTGCTTTAAATAAAGAAATGTTTATAAGCTCTATTGGTTCTTTATCTTCGAAATTTAATTTGATTACGGGTAAACCCAATGTTCAATTTTTTGAAGGAAAGGAAGGAATCCTAAAAGTTGCCCAGGATTCATTATCTTCTCAGACTGATATTTGTTCTTTTGTTGATACTGAAGCTGTTTTAGAAATTTATCCGGAATTAAATAAAGAATATGTTAGTAAAAGATTAAAAAATAATGTAAAGAAAAAAATAATATCAACTGATTCTCCAATAGTTCGTGAAGCTGTAAAAAATGATGATAAAAATTTGACTGAACAGAGAATAGTTAAGCAAAAAATACATTTTGCTACTATTGTAATGATTTATGATAACAAAGTAAGCTTTATCACTCTTGATCCGAATAGGGCTATAGGAATAATTATTGAAGACACTGATATTTATAAAACCCATCAAGCTATCTTTGATTATATCTGGGAAACAGCAGAACAAATTTAGGCTGCTTTTTTAATTGGTTGCGGATTTTTTGGTCTCTCTATCTCATAATATAGTTCTCCCGCATTTTCTGACAAAGGGAGTTCTCCTGTGATTTTGAAACCAAAACGTTTTTGATACATTGGTAATATTTTATTCTTACTATGCACTAATGCCTTTATATTAAAATCTTTAAATTCGTCCATAACTGCATTTAATACAGCGACAGCTATGGCTGGGTTTCTAACGTCTTCTATGAATGTTAATCCCCCGATGTGTAGGGTGTCATCATTTTCCTCATTGAAAGTAGCAAAAGCAACTATCTCGTTATTGAAACGGATGTTGAATACAAAAGTATCTTTATTATTTAAAGTTTGCTCAAATTCATCTTTTAGTAATTTTATATGTTCTTTGTTTTCGTATGTTTCTTTCGAACGACCATTTTCGTAAACTTTTAGAAGTTCCTGTTTTTCTTTTTCTGTCAGATTTTGAGCAGAGATTTTTTCCAATGATGTATTGCTTATATCTTCAATTGGGATTTTAATACCCTGTTTATAAAGTTCCACGTAAGAGGAGCCCATTATGATAGTTTGAGTTTTTATATCTTCAAGTTCATTTAAAATTTCTTGTTCGTTTATAATTGTATTTTCTTTTATGTTGTCGGCTAAATTAGAAAGAAGACTTACTCCCCTTTTTAATAAAGTTTCCTTAATTAATTCAAAGATCTTATTTGAGATATTTTCTTTTTCATATAGATTTTTAACTTTTTCTTCTGCTTTATTTGCACTATCTACGATTTCACCATATTTTGTGAAAACTTTTTTGGCCACATCTTCTGGTAATTTTTTTCCAAGCTCTAGAATTTTATTTCCCATTTCTTTTCCACCGTGTTCTATAGAAAGAAAAGTACGGAATCCATCCTTTTTGTATTTTTTGTTAAAATTTATAATTTCTTTTAATGAATTATTATCTACAAATTTTAAATAATCAATAAAATATCTTTGTTCAATTAATGAAATCTTTGAGAGGTCAATCCCAGTTTTTTCTTTGATATTTGTTCTGTTGTATTTAGTATTTAATTGCCTGAAAAGATATAGTTCTGTTTCGTTAATTTTTTTTGATTTTGAGTCTAAAATTAAATTTTCTGGATTTAATGGAGAAAAATATTTTACTAGTTTATCAAAATATTCTTGTGTTAAGTCTTTAGAAGTTTTAAAAGATTTTATGATAGAATCAATTTTTTCAAAATCTTTTTCATTTGAAATATAGAGACTGTCAGGTTCTAGATTATTTTTATTAACTAACGCGAACATACTTTCACTTGAATCAAAGGCATAAATATTGGGAGCTGTCTTAAAAGGTGTCCACTCTAAATCTTTTTCTTCCTCAACTGACATTTTTTTCTTTTCAACGACGGATATGTAATCTTGAGATAAATAATTAAGTAAAAAAGATCCTTTGTTTTCAGCTGTTTTTTCTTTTAAAGTGTCAAATATAAATTTTTCTCTTTTAGTTATTTCTGATTCGTGACTTATATTTTCATTTTCAAAAATGAAATAAGCTATAGTGTTAAAAAACATCAATTTTTTAATAAATTCCTCGTTTGTATTACATTCAAAATTTAATTTTTCATTAATATATTTTTTCGTTTTTTCGAAATCACAATGTAGCCATGATCTAAATGCATGGATATAATCAATTTCTTTATCAGAAAATCTATCTGATGGGTTAAGACTATCTAAATATTCATTTAGTATCTCAGGGACATCTACGTTGTTTTCCTTTATATATTTATTGAAATCATCTGAATTGTATTCATCATAACCTTCTGTATCAAAATCAGACAATTTTTTTATTGTTTGAAATAATTTTTTCCCCCCCTCTTTCTGGGTTGCAAGTTGATCAAAATTCATAGTATATATTATACCTAATTATTTAAAATTTGTCTAGTTTATTCTAGAAAAAGTAAAGCGAGCATTAATGCTATTCCAAATAATACTGATATAATTTGCAGTATAGAATATTTTAATTCTTTTGTTTTTTGAAGTTCTGGAATTAAGTCTGTCATTGCAATATAAATAAAGCCACCAGCGGCTATCGGTAAGACCCAGACAGTAAACATTTCTGCAATATTACCAAAAATTAAAGCAATAATAGTTCCAATGACAGCAGTGAGCGCAGAAAGGAAATTTAACCATAAAGCTCTCTTTATTTTATAACCAGAATGAATAAGTACGGCGAAGTCCCCTATTTCTTGTGGAATTTCGTGTAAGATCACTGCTAGAGTCGTCGCGATACCTATCGGAATACTTACTAAGAAACTCACACCGATGATTATTCCGTCTATTAGATTATGAAATCCATCAGTAAAAAGTAATAATTTCCCTACTGGGCGTATGTGATTTATTTCTGTGTCATCTCCATGATGATGCCAATGCAAAAATTTTTCTATTGTAAAGAAAATAAGAATACCAAATATTATTAAAAGACTTACTATACTAGAGTTTGAAGATTGTTCAAATGCTTCAGGTATTAAATGAATGAATGCATCTCCTAACAATGCTCCCACTGCTAGACTTATGAATAGACTAATATATTTTTTCACGATTTCTTCTCTGAGTGAAAGTGTGAATACTCCAATTAGAGAGACGAGACTCACTATAATAACACTAACAAATGCATAAATATATATTGTTATCATGTGCGAGATGGGAGAATCGAACTCCCACCTACAGATTGGAAATCTGTAGTTCTACCATTAAACTAATCTCGCAAAACTAAAGAACAAAAAGTCGGGCTGCTGGGAATCGAACCCAGTCTAAACGCTCCCAAAGCGCTTGTACTACCGGTATACTACAGCCCGAATATTAAAAACTAGAATATAAAAGTTTTCGCCTGCGGGCACTGGCTTCGTTTTGTCCGCCAGAAAATTTTTGATATTCTAGTTTTTAACTATATCATAAAATAATATCACTGACTACTTTTACTCTTGCTTTTTTATCTTTTTGACACATATATACAACAAGCAAATCAACTTGCCATTCTTTTTCTTCATCAATATTCTTATTTAAGAGATAAGTTTGAATTGTCCGTGACAAGCGTTTTAGTTTCCATGGGTGCATATTGTCTTCTGGCCTATGTTGATATCTTTCATCTGAGTCAGCATAAGATTTAGGTATAAAGGTATTTAAGGTTTCACGGGAAACACTTTTTACTTCTATAAAGTATATTTTATTAGCTTTTTCAGCTACAATATCAATTTCACCCCATTTTTTAGTATAATTACGATCTAATATAGAAAAATTATGTTTCATGAGAAACCTTACCGCGATATTTTCTCCAATTTCCCCTATTTTTTGTGTTTCTGACGTAAAAATTTTTGGCATATAGAGTTTGTTTCATGTAAAACATATTTAAATAGGTTTCACGTGAAACGTTTTGTCTAATTTTGTGTCTTTTAACAAAATATCCTTATTTTCCAACATATTTTTAATAAAATGATCATAACAGACAGGATTTTAGGGTGTCCTTTATAAACATTACTAACATAGTTATCCACATTTACCCGATTTTTGGCGTGGGTTTTTGATAAAATCCTTATAATTTAAGACAAGAATAAAGGACAGATAATTTTTGTGCGGGTAGGGAGAATCGAACTCCCGTCAACTGATTGGCAACCAGTTGTTCTACCACTAAACCATACCCGCAAATTAACTAAAACAAATTTATTATTATTTTTTGAAAATGACATTTAGTATTATACTATTACAAATTTTATATTGCAATTTTTTTTGTAAAATTTTAATAAAAGTGTATAATTAAATTATTATAAAATAACAAAAAGCACCCGTGGTGAAATGGATATCATAACTGCCTTCGAAGCAGTCATTCCAAGTTCGACTCTTGGCGGGTGCACAAAATATAGATGAACTCTATAGAACTAAAAAACTTAATATCCAAAATTCCAAAAGAGGTTTCACATGTAACGGACACGCTTGAAAAAGCAGGTTTTGAAGCATACCTAGTAGGTGGATGCGTGAGAGATCTTTTGATGGACAGAGAGCCAAAAGATTGGGATATAACTACCAATGCTAAACCAGACCAAATTATTAAGCTTTTTGAAAAAACAGTATATGAAAATGATTTTGGGACTGTAATGGTTATTCAAGAAGATGTTTCACGCGAAACATTACGTCAAATAGAGGTTACACCATATAGAATTGAAACAAAATATAGTGATTTTAGGCATCCAGATGAGGTTTCTTTTAGTGATAAACTAGAGGATGATCTTAAGAGACGTGATTTTACTGTAAATGCTATGGCTTTCAGAGTTAATGGTAAAGATGGAAGTATAACGGACATGTTTGGTGGTCTAAAGGACATTGATGATAGAATATTAAAAGCAGTAGGGAATCCAGATGATCGTTTTAAAGAAGATGCATTAAGAATGCTTCGAGCTATACGCATATCTTTACAACTTGGTTTTTCTGTGTCGTATGAAAGTAGCGAGAGTATTTTAAAAAATTCAAATTTAATAAAAAGAATATCACCAGAAAGAATTCGTGATGAATTAATAAAAATAATTATGTCGTCAAATCCATCTGCTGGAATTTTGATGTTACAAAAATTTGGATTGTTAAAAAACATAATTCCTGAATTAGAAGAGGGGATAAATTGTGAACAATCAGGTGAGCATATTTATGACGTTTGGAATCATTTACTTCATGCATTACAACACGCTGCAGATAAAAATTGGCCTTTAGAAATAAGGCTCGCAGCACTTTTTCATGATATCGGAAAACCTAAAAGTAGACGGGTGGCAGAAGTAGCTGGAAATGCTCTCCGTCGTTCGCATTCTATCTTGGAAGGGCAAGAACGAGAACTTTCGCAGCGAATACTCCTGCAAGCATCTCCAGCTACTTCTGTTAAGAAAAAATATACTTTTTATGGTCATGAAGTAATAGGATATAGAATGGCAAAAAAAATATTAGAGCGATTAAAATTTTCAAAAAAAGAAATTGAATTGGTTGAAAAACTTATTCGTAATCATATGTTTTTTTCTGATACAGAATTAATTACACTTTCTGCTGTGCGAAGAATTATTACAAAAGTTGGAAAAGAGAATATTTGGTCTCTTATGAATGTCCGTGAGTGTGATAGAGTAGGTATGAAAAAAAAGGAAGCACCATATCGTTTGCGTAAATATTTTGCGATGATAGAAGAGGCTCTACACGATCCTATTTCTGTAGGACAGCTTAAAATCAATGGGGAATTTATGATAAAAGATCTTAAAATTAAGCCTGGTCCTAGAATGGGATGGATTTTAAATGCGCTTCTCGAGGAAGTCCTTGATGATCCGACAAAAAATACAGTAGAACATCTTTCAGAATTAGTCCGATCACTTAACATGCTTGACGACGCTCCATTAAGGACATTGGGTGATAGGGGAAAAGAAAAAAAAGAAGAGCTTGAAGAAAAAGAAGTAGAGAAATTACATTCTAGGCATGGTGTGAGATAAAAAGTAAATTAAAAAAACAAAATAATACTTTTTCACGGTTCGCACTCGAACTTGACGTCATTAAATATCTTTCCGTAGCGTATACCGGAAAAAGTATTATTTTTGTTTTCTCTCTAAAATTTTATTCCAAAGCTTCACTGATGGAAAAATTTTTGAATTCATTTTTAGGTTCTTGCCAAATAATTGAGAAATTCTCTACAGGAGAAAAAAGAGGAAAAAAACTTGGGCCTCGTTTTAATTTTTTAATAAAAAAAAGGAGAATATTTTCTTCTCCTTCTGCGATAACTTTAACACTACCATCATTGTGGAAGAAGGTGATTCCAGTGAGGTCAAGTTGATTTGCGATTTTGTTTATCCACAATAGGTGATCATAATCTAAATTTTTACCTGACATTGTGCTTTCAATACATTTTTTCATAAGATTTTATAGATAAGTTATTAGTGTTATATAATATTAAGTTTGTCTAATTTTATAAAAAAAGTCAACAACTTGACAGAACGTATTTGTTCTGGTAGATTTAACTCGAAATAATTTTTTGATAATTTTTTGGAGAATTAAAATGAAAGTTAAAGTTTTTGATCTTGACGATTTTTTGCCTTTAAGCGGGGAGATGATTTTTATAGCGATTAGGCAAGTCGTTTTAAAAATTAAAGAAAAATATGATAATCCTAAATTGTCTATTGTTACAACAAAGTTTGTTAAATGTAAAATACGTAATACAGATGGTGTTGGGCATAAGATGACGATTGGATTGCTTTATGAGGGGAGTAAGGTTTATTTTCTTGGAATGGGTCGAGTTGTTTCTTCCCTTCTTTATGACTCGATTGTTTTAAATATAACGAGAAAAAAAGGAGGGATTGAGTGTGATATCTCTTCAGTTCCTGAAGAAATTAATAAATTTCAGGATCTCATTTTAAATGAAATGGCAATTGTTATTTCTCTCCCAGTTTAACAGCATTATCGCTGGCTGCAGATTCTAAATCTGCAGTTTTTTTATTTTTAGTAAATTTCGTTATTGTAACAATTTTCACAATAGACTATTTCTGGACGGTCGGGTGAATAGGCGGTTTCAAATTCATTATTACAATTTTCCTTCATACATTTCCTATGCCAAAGTTTACGAGGATTGCGTTTAGACATTCTTTCTTTATGACGACATTCAAAATCCTTGTGCGGTAGTGGTAAATGCATTCTTTTATAAAAACTCAACTCTGCTTGTGTAATTCTAAAATTTTTATTACATTCTTCGCAAACTAAAATTTCATTTAAAATATTTTCTGTCGCTTTTTCTATTGTTTCTGGAATTTCTCCTTCTTTAATTGTTTCTTTTCCATATGTACCAGTTGTTTGTTCTTGCCAATTAAAACCTTTTTTTCTTGCTTCTTTTTTCACCATTGGAAAATATTCCTGCGCCAGTGTTTCATTAAATCCGAAAGGAGAAAGCTTGGGTGGAAAGAAATCTCCATAAATATTATCGTGTTTCATTTGCTCAATTATTTCTGTTTTTAATTTTTCGTAATCCTCTTTTGAATATTCTTTATTGAGGATATGATATTTCTTTTTATTAATTCCAACACAGCCAAAACAGTCAATACAGTTGTAACAACTATCGGAATAATGTACCTCATGGCAATACATTGGATAAACAGTACTTATAGAATTTGTACTGGATAAGTTACCCTGTACGTTGTAGCAACGTTCGGCTTTGGTATAAATATTGTTACAGTCACGGCTATCTATGACATCATCTGCATCACCCATATATGCGCAATTTTTTGTATCTGCAGAATCAAAAACTTCTACACCATCATGACAGTTGTAGATAAAATTACCGGTGACATTATTACATTTAGTAGACACAGAGTATTTAACAATCGCTTTTGATCTTATTTCATTGTATTTTTCCTTTGCTTTTTCTATGTTTTCATGAGAAGAGAGAATCTCAGTTTTTTTCTTTTCATATTCTTCTTTTGAATATTTTTTATTCTCAATACAATAAGTAAGATTGTGGCCGTTAATACAGAAAATACAGTTTTGACAATTACGCATGTCAAAAGAAAACATAGTGTCGATACATTCATGCAACATCTCGCTATATATACATTTAAAAGATTTACGAACATCGATACATTCGTAACAAAGTTCGGAATCATATAAAAAACAACAATCAAGTGAGTGTTTACATCTTTGAACTAAACGCCCATACATGCAATCTTCATTATTACCGGCAGCAAAAAGCATATAGCAATTTTTATTGTCTTCAGCGTTATTTGTGTAATCACTATTTACACTATTAATGACCAAGAGAGCTATGCGTGGCACTTTATTTTTTAATTCATTAAATTGATTCATGAAAGGACGGGATTTGTCCCAGTTCATGCCAAACTTTAGCGGATCCCAGCCATCACTCCACCAACATTTATGGCAATAAACAGGGAAGGGTGTATTTTTAGGATATAGAGAAATACTTTCTTTTTTACAAAGGTCGCAGATACGTTTATATAGTGTGCGTTCATTGCGGAATGCTAGGCGTCGCTCCATACGGCAATCTGGACAATGATTTGGAGTAGGAACTTTTATTTGCTCGTAGAAAATAAGATCTTCCTTTCTGATTTCAAATTCTTTATTACATGTTTTGCAGATTTTATTTATCATAATATTACTTATCTTTTGATTATAATACTTTTTACCTGTCTCGTACTAGGTTTTACTTTAATGCTGGAATTAACTTTATAAAGCAGAGAAAGAATTTTTTAAGACTCTTTCTCTGGTCTAAAAATTAATAATCATCATCATAACGATTTTTTCTCACTGATATTTCTTTATAAGGAGTGAGATACTCTTCTTCGGAAGAGAATATTATGAATGTATTTAATTGTTTACTAGTGGGTTCTAAAAAATGGAGGTAAAAAAGCTTTTCAGCCCCTCTTGTTTTTGTGTCCGCTTCTAATAAGTCAATTAATTTTGCCAAGACTATTTGATCACGCCATACCTCAATTTTTAAGATATGTTTATGACCCAATTCATCCCTTGTTGCTAAATTGTCTGTATCCATAGTTTTTCCTTTTCATTTCTCCAATCAACGGATTGGCACAGTTTTCAAAAAATTGTTTATCTAATAATAAGTATAGCAGATTAAAAGTATTTGTCAAGTAGAATGAGCAAAGAATTATTATAAATAGACTTATTTATAAAGTTGTTTATATATTGTAAATATTTTGTTCGCATAGATTGACAAAGTTTAGAGTTTAGAATACAATCATAATATGGAAAATGAGAACCTGAGTTTAAAGAAAACTCTTGAATATATTGGCTTTTCTGAAAAAGAAGTTTTAGTGTATTTGGCACTGCTAGAATTAGGGAAAGGAACAGTCACACAGATTTCTAAAAAGGCTGGAATAAACCGCCCAACGGGTTATCATATTTTGGCTTCACTTGAATCTAAAGAACTAGTGAAGGTGTCAGGCAAAGAACCAAAACAAGAATATGTTGCTGAATCTCCAGATCAAATTGAAAAGATGCTTTTGAAAAAGATTGAGAATTATCAATCTTGTATTGATGAAGCTCGAAAAATTATTCCTGAACTAAAATCGATACATAATGTAACAGATAGGCCTAAGGTTTTATTTTATGAAGGGAGAGAAGGAATGGAAAAAGTTTATGAAGACACACTTACTTCCACTGAGCCAATAAGAGCTTACGCGAGCGTAGAAAATATGCACTCTGGTCTTCCTGGATATTTTCCAGAATATTATAAACGCCGTGCATGTAAGGGTATAGCCATACGTGCAATAGTGCCAGATAGTGAAACAGGGCGAGAGCGAAAAAGTTTTGATTCAAAAGAAATGAGAGAAACAGCTCTCGTGCCAAAAGGAGCTTTTGATTTTATTCCAGAGATAAATATTTATGATGACAAAGTAATGATTGCTTCTTGGAGAGAAAAACTCGGGATTATTATAAAAAGTACCGAAATAGCCGATGCGATGAAAAAGATATATGAACTCGCTTGGGCGGAAGCAAAGAGGCTAGAAGCGCAGACGAAAATTAAAAGTTAAAAATAATATGTTAAGATGAAGTTATGAAAGAGAACATAGAACAGTTAGTACTTTATTTGATTGGTGTTGGACATGAAACTGAATACCTAGAATTTAAAGAAAATTTTGATAAAGAAACTGTAGGGGAAAGAATTTCTGCAATAGCAAATTCTTGTGCTGTCTTAGATCGTGAATTTGGATATATTATTTTTGGTATAAATGATAAAACGTTAGAAATAGTTGGTACAAATTTTAATGTCGATACAACAAAAGAAGGAAATATGCCAATTGAAAACTGGCTTCAGCAATTTTTAGAACCGAAAGCTAGTATCTCATTTTATGAGTGTTTCTTTGAAAAAAAACGTGTTGTTGTATTGAAAATACGACCAGCTATAGACAGGCCGGTATCATTTCGTAGAAAAGAATGGATAAGAATAGGTGAAGTAACGAGAGCGCTTTCTGATTTTCCAGAAAAAGAAAAGAGAATTTGGAATAATCATAAAAATAGAAATTATGAAAAGTTTATTGTTTTAGAAGATCTTAAAGAATCTGAAGTATTGAATCTTTTAGAATATGATAAATATTTTCAACTTACTAAACAAAATCTTCCGACCGAGACTAGAAAATTTTTAGAGAAAATGTCACAAGATGGATTGGTAGTAAAACAAGATGTTGGTACATACAAAATTACTTTTCTTGGAGCAATTCTTTTTGCTAGAAATATTCAAGATATAAAAATGGTATCAAGAAAAACTATTAGGGTTATAAAATATGTAGGTAATAATAAAGCAAAAAGGGAAAGTGACAAAGATGGTACGAAAGGATATGCTATTGGATTCGAAGGGCTAATTGAATACATAAATACTTTATTACCTGGGAACGAAGAAATAAAAAAAGCTTTAAGGGTTGAAACAAAAACATACCCTGAAGTTGCTATTCGTGAATTTGTGGCAAATGCTTTAATTCATCAAGATTTTTCTATTGATGGAACTGGTCCAATGATTGAGATTTTTGATAATCGAATAGAAATTACCAATCCAGGTATTCCTTTGATTGAGATAGACAGATTTATCGATCATCCGCCGAGGTCAAGAAATGAAAATCTTGCTAGTATAATGAGACGTTTTGGATTTTGCGAGGAAAGTGGTTCGGGGATTGACCGTGCATTAGTTAGTATTGAATTGTTTCAATTACCTGCACCGAAATTTGAAACATACGATAATTTTACTCGTGTAACTTTGTTTGCTCCATTACCATTAAACAACATGACAGATGAAGACAAGATACGTGCTTGTTATCAACATTGTGTTTTAAAACATTTAACCAAAACAGAGAGAATGACCAACACTTCTTTGCGTGAGAGATTGGGTATTCCAGAATCTAATTATCCAGCAGCTTCAAGAATTATTAGAATGACACTTAATAAGAGTATTATAAGAGAAGCAGAAAAAGCTAAAGAATATCTACCTTGGTGGGCTTAATGTTGATGTACTACAAATGATACTCTTTTGGTCAAAATATATAAAATATGTTGTTAAATAAGGGTTTTATGATGTAGTTAGCATGTAGCGGATATCATGAATTTATAGATATAGAAGATTTCTATGAATTTAATACAAAATTGTAAAGTAATTTTATGTTAAAAGAGGGATAAATTTAGAGGTAAATAAATTCATACAAATTATGACAAATTATATAAAACTTAAAAATGAAGCATTGAAGGATCCAAAAGTAAAGAAAGCTTATGATAGCTTAGAGTTTAAATTTTCTAATATTCGAAAAAGTTTGAATAATAAATTAAAAATTAAAGAAAAGAAGATATGAAAATTGGGATTTTTGATTCGGGTTTGGGTGGGCTAATTATTGCAAAAGCAATACGAAAAGTGATGCCAGAATATGACTATGTATATTTAGGAGATACAAAGAGAGTGCCTTATGGCAATCGTTCCCATGAAGCCGTTTATGAATTTACTCGTGAGGCAGTGGATTATTTATTTAGAAAAGAAAATTGTGTGATTATTATTATTGCTTGCAATACTGCTTCTGCTAGAGCCTTACGAAGAATTCAACAAGAATATTTATTAAAGAATTTTCCTGATAGAAAAATATTGGGTGTACTTATTCCATCAGCAGAAGAAGCAGCGAAGTACGAAAGAGTCGGGATATTGGGGACACAAGGAACAATTAATTCAAATACTTTTCCTAAAGAAATTTGGAAAGTTAATTTAAAAAAGAAGAAAAAGAATTTACTGAGCCCCCTCCTTGTGGAGGAGGGGGTAGGGGGTGGTGATTTGAAAAAGAACCACTTCGCCCTAAAGGGCACTCCTCCTCAGAAAGGAGGAGAGAATTTTTTCTTTACTAAAGTCTTTCAAAATTCTGCACCAATGCTCGTGCCTCTAATAGAGGAAGGAGAGAAAGTTTTAGCTGTACATTTTTTGAAGAAATATTTAAAACCATTTTTAAATAATCCCGTTAGAAGCAGGTCGCCCCAAGGTGACCGTAACACTCGTCTTCTGACGAGGATGGCTTCTAATGGGATAGATGCTCTTGTTCTCGGTTGTACACATTATCCTTTTTATAAAAAAGAAATTAAAAAAATTCTTAACAAAGGAAGTGAATCCGCCAGAGGACGGACAAGAGTAATTTCTCAGGATGAAATAATTCCCAAAAAATTAAAAGATTATTTTGTTCGACATTCTGAGATAGAAAAAAAACTTTCTAAAAATAAAAAGGCAAAAATATTAGTGACTGACATAACTCCTAATATAAAAAAATTATCACAAAAATGGTTTGGGAAAGATACTAAACCAGAACTGATACATCTTTAAGTTTTAGCCTTATAAATCAAGGTTTATTAACTTATCGCTCAAAATTGATTGCTTTTTCACTCATAATGAGCTATAAATAGAGTATATATGATTGATAAAAAATTAAACAAAAGGCAAGAAATTATTCTTGCAAAAATAAAATTAAATGAGACTTATGCAATAGGAGATTTACTTCTATTGTTTTCCAATAGTGATATACCATCATTAGCCACCCTTCGTCGTGATTTGAAAGAATTATCTATTTCTGGATTTTTGAAACAGATTGGGAAATTAAAAAACACTCGTTATGAACTTACAGTTTTGGGAATTATTTATAATCCTATCAATGCTCATGATTATTGCGCGATTGATTTGGATAAAAGAAATGGTGGCACGCAATACAATTTTTCTTTGTTTGAAAAATTTCCTGAAAATATTTTCTCAAAGGAAGAGATTATAAAATTTACTGAAGCTACAAAATTGTTTAAAGATAAATCACAAAATGCAAGCAGAACAATACAGCAAAAAGAATTAGAACGATTTGTTATTGAACTTTCATGGAAATCTTCAAAAATAGAAGGAAATACTTATAGTTTATTAGACACAGAATTACTTCTCAAGGAAGGTATAAAAGCTCCAGGGCATACTGAATCTGAAGTTACCATGATTCTTAATCATAAAAAAGCTTTTCAGTATATATTATCTTTCAAAGAGAAATATAAAAATCCTAATATTAGGCTTATAGAAGATGTGCATAGACTTTTGACTGAAGGGCTAGGTGTTTCTTTTGGTCTACGATCAAAACCAGTTGGGGTGACGGGGTCAGTTTATGTACCACTCTCAATACCGACACAAATAGATGAAGCACTTCGTGATTTATGTAAAGCAATAGAAAAATTGGAAACCCCTTATGAAAAAGCATTACTTGCACTTCTTGGTATTAGTTATATCCAACCTTTTGAAGATGGCAACAAAAGAACTGCTCGACTTTTTGCCAATGCAATATTGCTCGCTTATGATTCTGCGCCACTTTCTTATAGAAATGTTGATGAGATAAATTTTAAAGAAAGTATTTTAGTATTCTATGAAAAGAATAGTATTATTTCTATGCAAAAAATATTTATAGATCAATATCTTTTTGCTTGTAAAAATTATTTGCAGTTTTAGATTTCCAAATAAATCGGACAATGGTCGGAACCATAATAGTCTGTTAGCATTCCCGTACTTTTTATCCCGTTAGAGGTAGAGGTGCGCTGCGAGCCTTCGCGACCTCTAACGGGATTTATTTTAGGTAAAAGCTCTGAACTAGTAAAAAAGTAATCTAAGCGCCAACCGATGTTTCTGTCTCTTGAACGAGTTTTTTGATCCCAATAAGTGTATGCTTCAATTTTATCTGGATGAAAATATCTAAAAACGTCTATAAAATTATTTTTTATAACTTTACTAATCCAAGCACGTTCTATGGGCAAGAATCCAGTATTTTCTTCATTTGCTTTTGGATGAGCTAAATCGATTGGAGCGTGAGCAGTATTTACATCTCCACAAAAAATAACATGTTCTCCATTCTTGCGAAGTTTTAAAATAAATTTTAAAAATGCATCATAAAATTCTAATTTGTATTTTAGTCTATGTGGACCAGATCCACCATTTGGAAAATATCCAGTTATGATTGTAAAATTTTTTAATTTTATACCTAGTAATCTACCTTCCTCATCTAAGTTTTTTTTCTGTCCTTTTTGATTCATTCCATAAAAAACTTCTCGTGGTTTTTCTTTTGAATAAATTGCGACACCACTATATCCTTTTCTTGTTTGAGAATGAGAGAAGTAGGAATAATACCCTTTTAGATTGCGTGATTCTTCCGTGAGTTGTTCAGGATGTGCCTTTGTTTCTTGTAGACATACTATATCTGGTTTGTATTTTTTGAATAGTGGTTCGAAAAACCCTTGTTTTACAGTGGCTCGTAGCCCATTAGTATTCCAAGAAATGATTTTCATTACTTAATACTAGCATAAAAAATGTACGGAATATTGTTTTAAAAAGCATTGCGCAGGCTGTCGAGCCGAGCATAGCAAATTTTCAGCAGAAAATTATGTGCGGTTTTTAAAACAATATTCCGTACATTTTTTATTTTCTTGAATGAAATTTTTTATGAACCTCTTGTAGTTGTTTGTCTGTGATATGAGTATAAATTTGAGTAGTAGAAATATTTGAATGCCCGAGCATCATTTGTACACTTCTAATATCTGCACCATTTTGTAATAAGTCAGTTGCGAAAGAGTGACGAATAATATGTGGTGTTACTTTTTTTGATATGCCTGCTTTAATAGCATAAAATTTTACTATTCGTTCTATTGAACGAGGAGTTAATCTTGAAGTCCCTTTTTTATTTATTGTAGATATTTGTATAAACATGGCTTCTTCCATATCTGGTCTTTTTGCTAAATATTCTTTGATTGCTTTTTTTGCGCTATCAGATAAAAATACTACTCGAACTTTTTCTCCTTTCCCTCGGATTGAAAATTCTCCTTTTGATAAATCTAAATCTCTGTTAAGTGATGCGAGTTCAGACACACGAAGTCCTGTAGAAAAAAATAATTCTAAGATGGCCTTATCTCTAAGATTTTTTAGATTAGAACCATCGGGTCCAAGAAGAAGCCTGTTTAATTCTTCTCCTGTAATTAAATCTAAACTCCTTTCTTTTATTTTTGCTAGTTCAATTCTGTCAGGAGATAGGCTGGAGACTTCTCTTTTCATTAAATATTTTAAAAATACACGAAGAGCTATTAGATAATAATTTTGGGTATTTTTTTTCATAGTTGCACTGATTTGTCCTTTTGTTTTTATTCCAGATTGTCTGTTTAAAAAAAGTCTGAATTCTCTAACTTTTTCGTCATTAATATCTTTTGGTTTTTCTATTTTTCCAAATGAAAAAAAACGAACTAAATATCTATTATAATTTTCAATAGTTTTTAAGCTTGAACCTTTTTCAATTTCTAAATATTCTAAAAACTCACGTTTGAGTTTTTCTATATCATTTACCATACGTTAATTATATCATGCCTGCCCGTCCTCTGGTGGGTCGCACAATATTTTTAAATAATTTATCAAAAAATGCAAATAGTGCTTTCTTGCAACTCGCACCTCAACCTGACGTCATTAATGAACTTTTGGTAGCGTATGTTGCAGAAAGCACTATTTGCATTTTTCTCAGCTTTATGCTAAGATAATTTCATGTTAACTACAAAGAAAAAGCAAACTGTTATAAAGAAAAATCAAGTTCACGAGAAGGATACAGGGTCTACTGAAGTACAGGTTGCTGTTTTATCTACACAAATAGAGGAATTAGCAAAACATTTAAAGAAACACAAAAAGGACAATAACTCTCGTCGTGGACTTATCAAGATGGTTGCAGATAGACGCACTCATCTTAAATATTTGGAACGTAAAAACAAAACTCGTTATAATGTTCTTGTGAAAAAGATGGATCTCGCTTAGTTTTCTGTTATAATAAAAATACTTGTCCCGTTCAAAATTCAGCGAATGGGAAGTGGCCGTAATTTATAATTTTTTAAAATTTTGAACTGGGATGACTGTTATAAAAAATAAAGAACAGAGAGTTGGAGTTTTTATTGATACTCAAAATCTATATCATTCAGCTCGTAATTTATATAAGGCACGAGTTAACTTTGGTGCTGTTTTAAAAGAAGCAGTTGCTGGGAGGAAGCTTGTTCGTGCAGTGGCTTATGTTATCACTTCTGAAGCAGGTGATGAAAAGAGTTTTTTTGAAGCACTTGGTAAGTTGGGAATCGAAACCAAGACAAAAGATTTACAGGTGTATTATGGTGGTTTTAAAAAAGGTGATTGGGATGTCGGTTTAGCTGTGGATGCTATTAAATTTGCACCAAAGCTTGATGCTGTCGTATTAGTCGCTGGTGATGGAGATTATGTGCCTATGGTAGAATATATTCAGAGTATGGGAGTACAAGTAGAGGCAATTTCATTTGGTAAATCAACTTCTGGCAAACTTCGTGAAGCCGTTGATGATTTTATAGATCTTTCTTTGAATCCAAGGAAATATTTAATAGGTATGAAGTAAATTTTTATAAAATGATTAAGCTAAAATTATGTCTAAAAATGATATAGAAATAATTGAGCCTAATAAGAATTTTGAAGATATCAAGAAAATTGATGAAAATGATATTGAATATTGGAACGCTCGTGAACTAATGTTACGTTTGGGTTATACAACATGGGAAGGATTTAATGATGTAGTTACTAGAGCAGCTAGGGCTGCTCTTAATAGTGGTCAGACAGTGTCAGACCATTTTCGTCAATTGACGAAAATGGTGGATATAGGATCTAGTAGTAAAAGAGCTATTAAAGATTGGAAATTGGATAGATATGCTTGTTATTTAATTGCCCAGAATGGTGATTCTAGTAAAATTGAAATTTCTTTAGCACAAACTTACTTTGCGGTGCAAACCAGAAGACAAGAAATTTTTGAAAAACTTTCTGATGCTGAAAAAAGGATTTTTGTTCGTGATGAAGTATCTAATGAAAACAAAAAATTATTTAAAACAGCTAAACAATCCGGTGTTTCACATTTTGGACTTTTTAATGATGCTGGTTATAAAGGTTTATATGGTTTGTCTTTAACTGATATTGAAAATAGAAAAGGAATAAAGAGGGGAGAATTATTAGACAGAGCGGGCTCCACAGAACTAGCAGCAAATCTTTTTAGAATTACTCAAACAGAAGAAAAATTAAAAAAAGATAAGATTAATAATGATTTTGAAGCAAGAAGGGCACATAATATGGTTGGAGGAAAAGTCAGACAGACAATAAAAGATATAGGAGGAGAATTACCTGAAAATTTAAAACCAGAAAAACATATTAAAGAAGTGAAAAAGGAAATAAAATTTTTTGAAAAACAAAATAAAAAACTTCCTCTTGTTAATAAAAAATTAAATAAAAAAAATGGAAACACCTAAATTTATCAAAAAATTAGCAAAAGGGGCAACGATTGCTACTATTGGGTTATTGAGTGTTTTACCTAACGAGTCTAAAGGGCAAGAAGTAAAAAATATTTCACCAAATGAACCTAATAAGCGAAATACTGAAAATGTTATAGAGACTTCAGAACAGTTGAATCAACAGATTTTTAAGGAAGTAGAAAAAGGGTTTCAAAATGGAGTTTTAGAAAATTTACCAGAAAACCCTTTTTATTACCACAAAGAAAGTGGAAAATACAAAATATCTTATAACCTAGATATTAATCAAGATGGTAAAAAAGAAGAAAATCCTCAAATAAGTATTGATTGTGAGGATGGTAATTTGAATTTCTCTTTAGTAAAAAAATCAAAAACAGAACAAATAAAAGATTTAGTATTTAATTATAAAGATAAATCGCTTACAGATTCAGATACTGATACTTATGAGAATTTTTTTGCCAAAAATGGTGTTGTGATTTTAAGCTTACGCGGAGATAAAACACATCCTATTGATTTTAGAAAAATTAGTGACACAGAAAAGAAACAGATTTTATTTGACCTTAAAACAATTTTGGAAAAAGAAGATTCCATTACAGCACAAAAAAATATTGAAAATATTAAAGAATTTGAAAATAAAAAAGAAATCGAAAATCATAAAAAAACACTAGAAAAGGAAGTAGTATTTTCAGCAAAAAAACTTTTAGATATATTAAAAAAGAGAGAAGCCAGTGCTTCTCAGGATGGTCTATATACATATAAATTTGATCACGGTTTTAAAATTTCTTTTACAGACCAAAGAGGAAACCAGAGTGAGGTATTGTTTGATACAAACCCAGAATTTAAATTAAATAAAGCACGAAAAATCATTATGAAAAATTTAGAGCCTGTGAGCATAGAAGACTTATCTATACTAGAAATTAAAAATATTATTGAGGATGCACTATTTAAAAGTAATAATTAACTAAGTTTTTTTGATTTTTTACTCAAATTGTGTTAGGGTGATTATAATTATAAGTTAATCGGTTCGCGTTTAGACAGAAAGTAGTGTTCTCTATATTGAGCAACAATACTGTAGTCTGAACACGAACTAAAATAATATTTATCCCGTTAGAAATTTACAAAACGTGGATTATGTTATTAAAAAATTATTTGTCTTTATGTACCCTTGAGGTATTGTACGGATAGTATAATTTCTAAGCGGGATGCAAAAAAAAGAGTATTCGGTAGAGATTGGTAGTAAAACAATGACTGCCATTTTCTCAGATTTAGCAGAACAAGCTCATGGTTCTGTAATTTTAAAATATGGTGAGACAATAGTACTTGCCACTGCTTGTATGTCTCACGATAAACAAGAAGGTTTGGGTTTTTTTAATTTAACAGTAGATTATTTAGAAAAATATTATGCTGTTGGAAAGATTTTAGGGTCTCGATTTATGCATAGAGAAGGTAAACCATCAGAAGATGCTGTACTTGCTTGTAGGGTTATCGATAGAACATTACGTCCACTTTTTGACCAATCTATTCGTCATGCGGTACAAATAATCGTCACTGTATTGTCTTTAGACCAAGAAGATCCTACGATTTTGGCTGTTAATGCTGCGTCGCTTGCTTTAGCTGTCTCTAATATTCCATGGGCTGGTCCTGTCGGGGCAGTACGTGTTGGTAAATATGATAGTGATATCTTAGTAGTGAACCCAATTCAGGCCTTAAGACAAGATGATTCTAAGTATAAATTTGATCTTACTATTTGTGGAAAAGATGGAAATATAAATATGATTGAAGCTGCGGCGCATCAAATAAAAGAAGAGGATTTGGAAGAAGCATTTAAGGTAGCAAGTCTTGAGATAACAAAATTGGAAGATTTTCAAAAGAAAATAGTTGCTGAAATAGGTATACCTAAAAGAGTGATAGAAAAAGAAAAAATTAGTGAAGAATCTGTAAAATTATTTAATAAAAATATTTTACCTAAAATAGAAGAAGCTTTATTTTCTGGCGTAGGAAAAAAGAAGATAGATGAGCTTCATAATGTCTGGAATAAAATGATAAAAGATAATTATCCTGATAGAAAAGATTTTGCTGTAGAAGATGATCTTTTTGATAATACAGAAAATAGCATATTGCACGAAAAAGCTATTAATGAAAATAAACGTGCTGATGGAAGGAAGATAGATGAACTCCGCGCACTTTATGCACAAGCTGGTGGACTTTCTTCAATATTGCATGGTAGTGGAATTTTTTATCGTGGAGGGACACATGTACTTTCTGTACTTACCTTAGGTGGCCCAGAAGATAAACTTTTAGTTGATGGAATGGAACTGAAAGAAGAAAAAAGATTTATGCATCATTATAATTTTCCACCTTATTCTGGTGGTGAAGTTGGACGCGTCGGTAATACAAATCGCAGAGAAGTTGGTCATGGTGCTTTAGCTGAAAAAGCTTTAGCTATGGTATTGCCTTCAGTAGAAGAATTTCCTTATACTATGCGTATAGTTTCTGAATCAATGGCTTCAAATGGTTCTACTTCTCAAGCTTCTATTTGTGCATCTATTCTTGCACTTATGGATGGAGGAGTACCCATAAAAGCGCCAGTTGCTGGTATTGCTATGGGTTTGATGTATAGAGATAATGAAAAATATAAAATTTTAACCGATATACAAGGACCAGAAGATCATCATGGAGATATGGATTTTAAGGTTGCAGGTACGAGAGAAGGTGTCACAGCTATACAGCTTGATGTAAAAGTAGAAGGAGTTCCCATAAAAATATTAGGCGAAGCTATGAAACAAGCAAAAGCTGCAAGATTTTTAATTTTGGATAGAATTGAAAAAGAAATTTCAAAACCTAGAGCAGAAATTTCTAAAAATGCACCAAAGATTTTAATTATAAAAATTAATCCGGACAAAATAGGAATGGTAATTGGTGGTGGAGGAAAAACGATCAAAGAAATAAAAGAAAAATCAGGAGCTGAAATAACCATTGAAGATGATGGAACGGTATATCTAACAGGTAAAGATGGTTCTGCCGAAATAGCAAAGAAAATAATTGAAGAGATGACACATGAATTTAAGGTGGGTGAAGTTTTAAAAGGGGAAGTTGTGAAACTTGCAGATTTTGGAGTATTTGTCAGACTTAATCCTTTTACAGATGGTATGGTGCATATCTCTGAAATGGCGCCATTTCGTGTTGAAAGAGTTAGTGATATAATAAAAGAGGGTATAATAGTGCCGGTTAAAATAATAAATATTGATAGGGAAAGAGGAAAAACTAGTTTGTCCATCAAAGAAGCAGATCCTAATTTCTTTAAGAAACCTTAATTAAAATTAAAAGAGAAGGACCGCTCTTATCTAATATTCTCCAATAACTTAGTTTTAACATTTTGGTAAAAATGTTATTATAAATAGTGATGGAAGAAGATAATAAAATAAAAAATAAGAGCATTAAAACTTACACACAAGATATGGTGAAGGCTCTTGAAGGTGATAAGGTAGGTTTGATAAAGAAAATAATTCATGAAGAGGAACAACATGAAGCTGAAAAAAGAAATCTGTCCCCTGAGTCAAAGAAAAACAAGCTTCTTATTTTGATGAGTTCTGTATTTGTAGCTTTGGCTTTAGTTTTAATTATTTTTTTGACATTTTTTTATAAAAATAATAATTCTGTTTTTGTAACACCAGAAGCCAGTTCTATCATCTTCAATGATCAAACAGATTTTGCCGTAATTGATGGTTTTTCTAAAGATAAAATAGTAGAGGCTGTTTTAAATAGAGTTAAAAATACTAAAATAAAGATTGGGGAGGTGGAAGGAATATATTTAACAGAAAATAAAAAAGTTATAGATTTTAATAGATTTTTTACTCTAGTAGAAGGTAGTTTAACGGTAGATCAGATTAACTCTATTAATAATAATTTTTTACTTGGTGTGGTGAATAATACTGGATTAGTTAAAAACGATATTAATTCTTTTTTTATATCTAAAAATCCACATACAATAGTGGCTCCTATAACGACACCAGAACCTGTATCTGTTACTCCTACACCAGTAACTACCATAGAAGGAAAACCAATGACATTGAATAGTTCAGCATTTTTTAAGACAGGAACTGCAGAATTTATTGATGCTGATGCGAAAGATAAAGCGAAAGTCACCATTGGTAATTTTCTAGATGGGGTTGATTTTTCGACTTCAAAAATTAGTGTTGTCGGTACATATTCCGTAGAAAGACCTTGGATTAAAAATGATGAAATTGCAGAGACAAGAAGAAAACTTGGTATGGATATTTTAAATGAAATTTTAATTGAAAAATATACTCCCGACGAGATATCAAAAATAACAATAGAATCTAGTGCTAGGGGTGTATCTGTAAAAGATACTCACACTGAAGAAGAAACAAAAGCAATGACGTCATCTGAATTAAAAGATGCTATTAATTCTACTCAAGGAATACAATATTATATCCAAGCAAAAACTAAACCAGAAATTGTTCCTGTTGTTGTTTCGGCTGTTCCTGTCGCAGATACTACTAATTCTGATACCACAAAAATAGACACTACTGTATCTTCAACTACAGATTCGAGTTCGAATGTTACTTCTTCTTTAGATTTCTTTATTTTACTTAAGGTAAAATCTTTAGCCGAAGTGTTTCCAACAATGGTTAGCTGGGAGAGTAAAATGTTTTATGACCTTAAAGGATTTTTTAATATAAATCTTACTCCGGAGACAGAATATTTGCTTACTAAAGAATGGGTAGATGATATTGTTGTAAATAAAAATGCTAGAGTCCTCTATGATGACAATGGTAAAGTTGTATTGATGTATGTTTATGCTGATGATAATTCAGTCATAATAACTAATGCAGGAAATGCTGTTCGCGAAGTCGTCCTTCGTCTCAATTCTAGTAAGGTGAAGAAATAAAAAAATACAAATTAGTTGCTTTTTTTATATAAAATGATACTCTTTTAGGATGTTAGATAAGAAAAAAATAAAAGAAAAATTAGAAAAAGAGAGAGATATGATAGTTGACCAAATGAGTGATATTGGTAAATTAAATAGAGAGACGAATGAATGGGAAGCAGTTCCAGAAGAATTAAATTATAAAGAGTCAGACCAAAATGATATGGCTGATAGATTTGAAGATTTTGAAGAGAGAAGTACTACAATAAAAGCATTAGAATCAAGATATAATAATATTATGGATGCATTAAAAGGATTGAATAAAGAATCTTTTGGTAGATGCGAAATATGTAAAAAAGATATCGAGATGGACCGTATGGCAGTTAATCCTGCGGCCAAAACATGTAAGAAGCATTTGAATGATTAAAAAATAGATAAAAAATTACAGAAATCAAAAATTTCTGAGCCTTCGCCCTCGGAGTCCGTGAGGACAGGGGACCCACGACTCTTAAAATTTTTATTTCTGTAATTTTATTAAATTATGAGTTTTGCAAGAGTTTATTCAGCACAAGTAAACCTCCTTTCGGGAACTATCGTCACAATCGAGGTTGATTTATCGCGTGGTTTGCATACTTTTAATGTTGTCGGATTGCCTGATAAAGCAGTAGATGAATCAAAAGATAGGGTAAGTTCTGCTATAAAAAATTCTGGTTTTAAATCTCCAAAAGCTAAAAATCAAAAAATAATTGTTTCATTATCACCAGCTGATCTTAAAAAAGAGGGGCCGTTTTTTGATCTTGCTATTGCACTTGCATATCTACTTGCAGCAGATGATTTGAAATTTGATTCAAAGAAAAAGATTTTTCTAGGAGAACTTGGGCTTGATGGCACACTAAGAGCAATCAGGGGTGCACTACCTTTAGTGATGGAAGCTAAACGAGCAGGATTTGAAGAAGTTTATTTACCAAAAGAAAACGCAATTGAAGCAGCATTAATTGAAGATATAAAAATTTTTGGTGCGAATAATTTAAGAGAAGTTGTAGAACATATTGGCTTGGAAGAAGGACCGTCCTTAAAGAATTCTAAAAGGACGGTCCTTGGGGAGAGAAAATTAATTCCACTTCAACCAAAAACAGAGATAATTTATAAAAAAGAAAATAGAAATTCTGATTTCTCTGACATAAAAGGACAAGAAGGAGCAAAGAGAGGTCTTGAAATAGCTGCAGCTGGTGGGCATAATATTGCGATGTATGGTCCACCGGGAACAGGGAAGACAATGCTTGCGAGAGCTTTTTCTCAACTATTACCAGATTTGGAGCTTCAAGAAGTTCTCGAGATTACAGGCATACATTCTGTCGCTGGTGTTTCTAGGGGAGAACTTGTATCTACTCCTCCATTCCGCTCGCCACATCATACTTCTTCTTATGTTTCAATTATTGGTGGAGGAGCTTATCCTAAACCAGGAGAAGTAACTCTTGCCCATAAAGGTGTTTTGTTTTTAGATGAATTTCCAGAATTTGAAAGAAGAGTAATAGAATCATTGCGACAGCCTCTTGAAGATAATGTCGTTTCTATTTCTCGTGCGAGAGGGACTGCTACTTTTCCATCGAATTTTATTTTAGTTGCTGCTATGAATCCTTGTCCTTGTGGAAATACTGGCAATAAACAAAAAGCTTGTATTTGTAGACCTTCAGATTTAGATAGATATAAAAGAAAATTATCAGGACCAATAATAGATCGTATTGATTTGTGGGTTTCTGTTGGTAATGTTGATTATAAAAAATTAGGAGAAATAGGTGATGGTGAAAAAAGTGAGTGGATAAAGAAAAGAGTAACAAATGCACGAAAAATTCAAAAAGAAAGATTTGAAAAATTTAAAAGAAAAATAATAACGAATAGTGAAATGAATGTGAAAGATTTAGCTAGTATGGTAAAGCTGAAAGAAGAAGTAAGAAACTTATTAGATGATAGCGCAGAGAAACTTGCTTTGTCTGCGAGAGCATATCATCGGGTAATAAAAATAGCCCGTACAATAGCAGACTTGGATAATTCAGAAGAAGTAAATTCAAATCATATACTTGAAGCAATACAATATAGGCCAAAAGTTAATGGATAGTTATCCACAGTTATATTGTTGATAGTGAACGCTCGTTCACTTATAATGGAAACATGTCACAAAAACAATATTTTAAAACAATAGAAAGAGAGATACAGAGAATTAATAGAATAATTGATTTAAAAATTATTCGTGGTGAAGAATATATTAAAGAAGCAGGGGAGCATAAACTTCTTTTAAAAAAGGTACGTTTTTATAATAGACAAAATTTCTTTAGACGTTTATTTCCCAGCTTTCTTTCTTTTTAAAAAGGATGATAGATTCTTATCAAACAAAATTAGAAAATTTTTACGGAAAAAATAAAAGAATGCCAACATATTCTGAAATGATGGAGCTTTTTAGTTTTAAATCCAAGAACGCAGTTTTTAAAATTGTGAATAAATTGATTGAAGCGGGACTCGTGGCAAAAGATCATTTAGGTAGATTGATTCCTACTGACTCCTTTGGGGGAATACCCATGCTTGGTTTTGTGACAGCTGGACTACCTGCTGATGTAGAAGAAGAAATGACAGACACAGTGAATTTAGATGATTTTTTAATTAGAAATAAACCGTTAACTTATATGTTAGAAGTTGATGGAGATTCTATGATTGATGCACACATAGAGAAAGGAGATAAGGTTCTTGTTGAAAAAACAAGTCAAGCTCGAGATATGCAGATTGTTATCGCTGAAGTAGATGGGGAATTTACAATGAAGTATTTTAGAAAAGATGGGGATAAGGTTTGGTTGCAACCTGCTAATAAAAATTATAAGCCTATTTATCCTACACAAAGTTTAAATGTTATAGCTGTTCTTAAGGCTGTGGTTAGGAAGTACTAAAGTGTATAGTAATATTATTTTAAACAGAAAGTTATAAAATATTAAAAATATGATAAAATGTACTTATGAGTAAAAATGAAAGGAAAACTGAAACAATTGTTAGAAAACATTTTGAGATGTTTCTTGAGAATATTATTCTAGAAGAACAATCATCAGATAATCCAAAAATCAAAAAACTTTTGTCAACCGCTTCTAAAAATGGTTTAGGTGTGGGTTTTCCTGAATTTATTATTCAATATAAAAATAATCCAGATTTTTTGATTGTTATTGAATGTAAAGCCGATATTACCAAACATGAAAGTCTAAATAGAGATAAATATAAAGATTTTTCAGTAGACGGTGCTTTACTCTATAGTTCCTATTTATCTAAAGATTTTGATGTTTTGTCTATTGCTGTTAGTGGTGAAACAGATACAAATAAAAGAATTTCTCATTTTTTACAAGTGAAGGGAGATAAAAAAGCAGAAGAAATATTTAGTGATAAATTATTATCAGCAAATGATTATCTTGATGGTTATATTAAAAGTCCTGAAAAATTTAGACAAGATTACGAAAAACTTCTGAATTTTTCTAAAGATCTTAATGATAAACTTCATGGACAAAAAATAGTTGAGAGTGATAGAGGTTTACTTATAAGTTGTATTTTAATTGCACTTGAAAACAAAGCCTTTTCTAAATCTTACAAAGAGTATTCAGAACCCAAGCAATTGGCTGAATATCTAGTTACCACTGTAAAAAATGAATTTCAAAATGGGAATATTGGAGATGCTAAGTTATCTATTCTGACTAGTCGTTTTGAATTTATAAAAACTGATACTTCTTTATCAAAAAAAGACAATGTTTTGCGAGACATTATTTCCGATATAAATGAAAATATTAAAGACTTTATAAAAACCCATGAATATGTTGATGTTCTTGGACAACTCTATATTGAATTTTTAAGGTATGCGAACAGCGATAAAGGATTAGGTATAGTTTTAACGCCCCCACATATTACAGAATTTATGTCGGAATTAGCAGAGGTGAATAAAAATAGCACAGTCTATGATAATTGTACTGGGACAGGAGGTTTCTTGGTAAGTGCCATGAAATTGATGATAAAAAATGCAAAAGGAGACCAAGAAAAAATAAAAAATATAAAGAAAAATCAATTAGTTGGTGTTGAATATCAGGCTCACATATTTGCACTTGCCTGTTCGAATATGTTTATTCATCAGGACGGCAAAAGTAATATTCTGAATGGTAGTTGTTTTGATGAAGATATTGTTAAAGAAATTAAAAAGTTTAAACCCACAGTTGGACTTCTTAACCCTCCTTATAAATCCGATAAAAAAAATGATGTAGATGAATATGAATTCATATTAAATAATTTAGATTGCTTGGAACAAGGCGGTAAGTGTGTGGCTATCATTCCCATGCAATCTGTACTGGCTCAGACTGGTAAAGTTTATGAATATAAAAAGAAAGTATTAGAACAACACACTCTTGAAGCGGTTTTTTCTATGCCTGATGAATTATTTTTTAATTCAAAAGTGGGAGTAGTTTCTTGCATCATGGTATTTACGGCTAAAAGACCTCATTCTAAAAATAAAAAAGTTTATTTTGGTTATTATAAAAATGATGGTTTTGTAAAAAGAAAAACAAAAGGCAGAATAGATTTATATCAAAAATTTGAGAAAGAAATAAAACATAAATGGATTACAAATTACCAAAACCATGAAAATATTCCTGGCTTTAGTGTAAATCGTGTTGTTACAGCAGACGATGAGTGGTGCGCAGAAGCATATATGGAAACAGACTATTCGAATTTATCTAAAAGTGACTTTGAAAATTCCGTAAAAGAATTTGTTAATTTTAGTCAGCTATTCTTAAAATAATATGATTCAAAATTTAGTTAAAGTCAGTGACTTGTTTGAAGTAAAATATGGAATTAACCTTGAGGTTGTTAATCTGGAAGAATGCAGTAAAAATGATAAAAATTCTATATGTTTTATTAACTGCACTGAACATTATAATGGCATTTCAGCATATGTAGAAAAAAATAATTTATACAAACCAAATCAAGCTAAAACAATTTCTGTTGCTTGTAATGGAAGTATTCTTTCTACATTCTATCAGGCTGAGGAATATTATAGCGGAAGAGATGTTTATATTTTGATACCAAAAAAGAAATATTCTGAGTTGGAGATGCTATTTTATTGTTATTCTATAAGGAAAAATAAGTTTAGATATAACTATGGTAGAAAAGCAAATAAAACATTAAAGGATATTCTTATTCCCGAAAAAATACCTAACGAATGGAAAAAAATTAATATAGAAAAATTTAAACCAAAAATAAATTCTATACTAAATAAAAATATTGAGCTTAATGTTAAGAATTGGAAAAGTTTTTGTTTAAGTGAACTATTCGAAATAATTGGCAGTAAAACAACGCCATTATTAGAACTTGAAGAATGTGGAAATGGAAAATATCCATTTGTTACAACTCAAGCAACAAATAATGGAGTGGAGGGGTTCTATGATTATCATACAGAGAAAGGAAATATATTAGTGATAGATAGTGCTGTTATTGGCTATTGTTCTTATCAACCTTTTGATTTTTCGGCTAGCGATCATGTTGAAAAACTTATACCAAAGTTTGGAATGGATAAATATATAAGTTTATTTTTAACCACTGTTTTAAACAAGGAACAATATAGATATAATTATGGAAGAAAAGCAAGTCAATCAAGATTAAAACAAAGAAGTGTTAAACTTCCATCAAAAAATAATAACCCAGACTGGAATTTTATGAGAGATTATATAAAATCTCTTCAATATTCAACCAATTTATAAAAAGTAGTATAGTTTAATAGTTATGAAATTCACTGAAAAAATAAAACAAAGACAGCAACCTTTTCAAATTACAAGTATTTGTAGGGATGATTTAGAAGAAGTTGGTTTTGATACTAAAAATGTGGATGATGGTACGATGTTAAAATTAGCTTCTAAAATGGCAGATGCATATTGTGAGGATGGTTTTTGGATAGATTTAGAAATTTTAGCCGATCATTTAAAAATTAAACAACATAAAAAATAATCTAAAATAAAAAACCCCCAGAGAGGGGATTTTTTATTTTTTATCTCGAGATAAAATTATGCAACTGCGTCTTTTAGGGCTTTTGCAGCTCTAAATTTTGGAACTTTCTTTGCAGCTACTTTAACTTGCTCTCCAGTCTTTGGATTGCGAGCCATTCTAGCAGCGCGTGCCTTTATCGAAAAGATTCCGAAGCCAGCTATTGATACTTCACCACCTTTTTTCATTGTGCCAATGATAGCATCAAATAATGAATCTACTATTTCCTCAGCTTGTACTTTTGTACCACCGAGTTTACCATGTACTAATTCAGCTAGTGCTTGTTTATTCATAAAAAATAAGGCGCTAGGCTTTAGGGAATTTAGGCTTTAGCATTTTTTGCTAGTGCCTAGGGCCTAATGCCTAACATACTATTAATAATACTTTCGACCTTGCCCGCCTATGGAGGGCGGATTACTTATATAATTACTACCCTTGTAGTCTCATTGCATTATATACCAAGGGTTTTTTAAGGGCAAGCAAATGAATGTCTTTATAAAATATGAATATTTTTTTAAAAATTATCTTGCGTATTCAATTATTCTAGTTTCTCGTATCATTGTAACCTTGATTTCTCCAGGATATTTGAGTTCTTGTTCTATTTTAACGGCTATATCATGAGCCATTATTTTTGCTTCAGCATCTGAAATTTTTTCTGGAGTAACAAATATACGGATTTCACGTCCAGCTTGTAGGGCATATGATTTTTCAACTCCATCAAATGCATTTACTAATGCTTCAAGTTCTTGTAATCTCTTTAGATAATTTTCTACAGAATCTCGTCTAGCTCCTGGTCTACCACCTGATATAGCATCAGCTGTCTGAACGATTATTGATTCTATTGTTTCATATGGATAATCTTCATGATGTGATTTCATTGCTGTAATGATACGTTCATCTGCTCCGAATTTTTGTAGAATCCTCATACCTATTTCTATATGTGTACCTTGTACTTCATGATCAAGAGCTTTACCTATGTCGTGTACTAGTGCACCAGCTTTTGCTATTGCAACGTCAGCTCCTAATTCTTCTGCTATCATTCCAGCAATATGCGCCATTTCAATAGAATGTTGAAGAACGTTTTGTCCATAACTTGTACGGAAATAAAGTCGTCCTAAAATAGCTACTATTCGTGGATCAAAATTAAATATTCCACATTCATATACTGCTTGTTCTCCTTTTTCTTTGATTATTTTATTTATATCTTCTTTTGCTTTTTCAACTAATTCTTCAATTTTAGCTGGTTGAATACGTCCATCTAAAATTAAATTTTCAAGTGCTAAACGAGCCACTTGGCGTCTAATAGGGTCAAATGAAGAAATGATTATTGAACCAGGAGTGTCATCTACAATGAGTTCAACTCCAGAGGCTCGTTCAAAAGCTCTTATGTTTCGGCCTTCTTTTCCGATAACCTTACCCTTAATCTCATTATTTGGAATATTTACTATTGTTGTCATTAATTCTGACGCTGTGCTTGACGCAAGACGTTGAATAGATGTGGCTAAGATATCTTTTGCCCTTTTGTCTAATTTTTCTTCGTTATTGTTTTCAAGTTTTTGAATTCTAATCAAGATATCTTCTTCATATCTTTTTTCAATATCTTTTAATAATTCTTCTTTTGCTTCTTCCTCTGTTAATTTTGACATCCTTTCAAGTTCAACTCTTTTTTCTGCTTCTATACTAGAAACTCTTTCTTGGATTTTCTTTATTTCTTCTACTTTTAGTTTGATGTTTTCAGCTTCTTTGTTTATTTCAACCTGACGAACATCTAAAAACTCATCTTTCCTGACAAGTCTCATATCTCTCTCCTTAAAATCTTGTTCGTGTCTTTTTTCTTCTTCTTTTAATTCTGCTTGTCTTTTTTCTACTTTGTTTTTTGCTTCATCTGTGATTTTTTGCGCTTCTTCTTTTGCGCCAACCATCATTTGCTTGATGTCTATTTCTATAGATTTTCTTTTTCCTAATGCTACTATCACTCGCAGATAGTATCCAATTCCAGCTCCCAAAAGGAGTACAGCGACTCCGACTAGTATTACCATTAATGTGCTCATAAGCCTTGTGTCGGCCTATAAAAACAAGCCACTATATTTGCTTTATTTCTTTTATTAGAGAGATATGAAAATTTTTCTCTGATGTTTTAATTCGCAACAACATATATGGGATATTCTTATAAACCAAGTAAAAATAAATTTGTAAAAGTCAACATAATTAATATAACAAATTATACTTATTTTGTCCATCCCGTACGAAATCATGCTAATTGTGTTTTATGCCAGCAGATTATTTAATTTATTAATTTAGTAAAATTTCGTACGGGATCCATCTATTGTGTTTTTATTTGTTTTGTGCGATAATATATATGGATTTTTTAATTAAATATTGTTCTAAATTTATTGCAAGGAGTAATTATGTGTAACTGTACGGGCGATAATTTGTTGGTGTTTGGTGCGGGTGTTGTGGAAGAGGAATTTCCAAAATCAGCGGAATCAGTTAAACGTATTCAAAATCATTTGGATAAAGGAAGTATTTATTCAGCTGGTCTTGCTCTCGCAGATTGTTCAGAAAAACTTAGTCCCGAGGCTTTTGTTTCTATGAGAAAGGAGATTAATATTTGCTCTCGTTCTAAAAAAGTGGAAGGAAAAATATTTTCTCCAACTTCTTCAGGAAAAGGTAAGGCAGGTGCCCATGGGAATCCATTTGGAAATGGCCATAGTTAGTTAATATCAAATAACTTTGCCGATCGAAAGACGGCAGAGTTATATTTTTTTATAAAAAATTAAGATTTTGGAGTAGGAGTTTTGGATTTTGTGACTATTTCATCAACGATTCCGTATTTTTTAGCTTCATCTGCATCCATAAAGAAATCTCTTTCTACATCTTTTTCTATTTGAGTTAGAGGTTTGTTTGTGTTTTTAGCTAAAATTTTATTTAAACTATCTCTTGTTTTTAAAATATGTTTTGCTGTGATAGCGATATCTGTAGCTTGGCCTTCTACACCTCCTAATGGTTGGTGAATCATAACTTCTGCATTAGGTAAAATAAATCTTTTGCCTTTTTTGCCAGCAGAAAGGATGAGTGCTGCACCGGATGCAGCGAGCCCGACACAAAAAGTAGAAATATCTGGACGGACGTGGTTCATTGTATCTACAATAGCCATCGTGGAAGTGACAGATCCTCCAGGAGAATTGATATAAAGTGCGATATCTTTTTTAGAATCTTCAGATTCAAGAAAAAGAAACTGTGCAATGATGATGTTTGCTGTATGGTCATCAATAGGACCTGCCAAAAAGACTATTCTTTCTCGTAAAAGTCGAGAATATATATCATAAGCTCTCTCTCCAAATTGTGATTTTTCTATAACGGTTGGGATTAACATAAGGTTAATTATATATAAATTATTTGATAATACAACCCCCTAAATCCCCCTTGTCAGGGGGACTACCTCACCCCCTGACCCCCTCTCCTTATTAAAGGAGAGGGGGAAATTTACTGACAAGTAAATGGGGGGGGTGAGGTGTTTTTTGTATATTTATGTTATTATTTATAATTATGAATTACTATTTAACAGTTTTAAAAAAATATACAGTATTTAGTGGACGTGCACGAAGAGCGGAGTACTGGTATTTTGTTTTGTTTAATGTAATTATTTCTATGGTTTTAGGTATTTTAGGAAAAGCAATAGGTGTGTTTAATATAACTATTGGGGCGGTTGGTAGTGAAATTAATATTCTTTCTATTATATATGGTTTAGCATTATTGATACCCGGGTTAGCTGTTTGTGTAAGAAGATTACACGATACTGGGAAAAGTGGTTGGATGGCATTAATAGTTCTAATTCCATTGATTGGTACAATTTGGATTTTAGTTTTGATGATTAAAGACAGTACTCCAGGAGAAAATGAATATGGCCCAAATCCAAAAAATCTTTAAATTAAATCTTCCCGAGGGTTATCCTCGGGAAATTCAGAAAAATCATTTATAATAGAATTATAATCAATAATATCTTCTTCGTCGACAGGAAATGGTTTTGGATTTATTATTTTATAATCTAGAGAAATATATTCTTGTAAACTTGAGTATGAGTATTCCACAATAAATTTTTTAAGTTGATTTAAAAAACTTTTTGGTTGGGTTTTCCAATTTGAGTTTTTTAATTTTGCTGGATTTAAATGAATATATGCATAAATATATTTCAAATATACATCATTATCTATATGTTCTGATTTAAAAGTTCCTTGGAAAAAAGCACCAACCCTATCATTTTTTTTATTAAAATACATTGAATATCCAGTTTGAACTTTGAGCATAAATTTTGATATTCCCCCATCTACTAAAGGGGTCAAAAGTAAGTGAAAATGGTTTGGCATTAAACAGTATGCCCCTATGGCTACTAATGGTTCTCCACGGTCTTGTTTGAAAATTTCTTCGATTGTAATAAAACCAAAATCTTTAATATGCAAAGGTTGATTGCTATTAGCGATATAAAGTAAAGTTAAAAATCTTTTATAGTCAGAAGAGTTTTGAAATATTGTTCGTTTTTCTACCCCACGATTGTAGATATGGTAGAATTCTTTTATCTCGAGTTTTACTTTTCGTTCCATATAATGATTATAACACAAAAACTTCCCGAGGGTTATCCTCGGAACGAGGAGATAAATATTTTAGTAATTAGTTTTTAAGTTTGATATAATTCCGTATATGAATACTACTACTATAATTTCTGGAGTTTCGGGAGAAATAGGACAAGCTTTCAAAGTTTACTTTGAAAATAAAGGGCATACTGTCTACGGATTTTCTTCACGATTTACTGAAGGACTAGAACAACTTGATTTCTTAGACAACGAAGCAGTAAAAAGGTTTTTTGAAAACCATAAGAATCAAATTAGCGAAGCAGAAGTAATTAATTTTCTGCATCTAATAGGTCCTTTCAAGACAGAGATGGATTTACTTACTGGGGAGCAGGTCATTGAAAATCCAAGAGAAGACAATAATCTTGATGATGGTATTTATCGTTCAACAGTGGAAACTTTTGAGAATGGAGTAGAAGGTATTCGGGATATAAAGAAAGATAATCAAAAACTAGTCTTGTCAGTCGTCGGTTCTATTTCTGATAAATATAATATTAAATATTTCCAATCGTCCCGTGAGTCAAAGAATCTTATTCGTAGAAATATTGAAAAACTTACTAAGGAACAAAAGAATATTTTTGGGCGTATTATAAATGTTTCGTCAATATATTCTAAAAAGGAATTTCAAGAAAGGCCGTTTACTTCAGAAAAAGATTTAGAGGTTTGGTTACGAATGGAACAAATTCTTTTAGTAATTGAAAACGAGAATTATTTTGATTCCAGTGGTGACTTTTACCGAGAAATAGATGTCTTCAATAAAAAAGAAGGATTTACTCCTAGCGAATACTATACAAATAGTAACATTTATCGGACTAGGGTAATACAAAGGACAGGTAAAACACCGGAAGAGTTTAGAAAAATGTTTAAGGAGTTTTCTGATGAGCAAAAAAATGAACAAAATGCGGAGGTTAATGAAATCAAAACAATACCTTATCATACTAAGTTTGGTAATGAGATGAAACTTAAATAAGAAGGAGTAGTAGTTTTATGCGTGTCCCTTCCCGAGGGTTATCCTCGGGAAGTTTTGAAGGAGGTTTTAATTTTGATTTTCTAGAAATTGGAAAACTTTTTCGTTAGTTAAGACATTTTCTGCATGCATTTGGGCGCGTTCAGCGTCTGCATCTTTGTAGTGTTCTAGAATCATAGCGACTTCATTTGCTACTTGTTCTGGATCTGCTTTGATTTTTTCTGAATCTGCTATTTTATTTAATACAAGAGCGAGTTTGGCTTTCTTTTCTGCATCAGTTCTGAATTCTTTTCTCAAATCTTCTACAGTTTTGCTTAAATGTTTTAGATAATCTTCAAATTTTAACCCCATTTGTGTGATGTCTGATTCCATCCTGTATAAAATTTTATTTAATTCTACCTCTATTAATATTTCTGGAAGTTCAATCTTTAGATCATCGATTATTTTTTCAACGATTTTTAATCTTGTTTTTTCTTTTGCCTGGTTTCCTTTTTCTAATTTTATGTTTTCTTTTAGTTTTTCTTTAAAATCTGCCACATTTTTGAAGGGTCCCAATGCTTGTACGAAATCATCATTAAATTCAGGTAATTCTGAAACTCCCTTGTCTTCCCCCTTATCAAGGGGAACCGCATGCTCCTCCCCTGACAAGGGGAGGTTGGGAGGGGTTTCGTGTTTGCAATTTTTATCATGTGTATGTTTTTCTGCTTCCTCAGCCATATGAATCTTAGGAGCACGAGATTTTCTAATATCCATAATGGTATCTTCCACTTCTTTTTCTGTTGGTTCTGTTATTTTATCTTCTTCTGTCACACTTGAGAGTATTTTTTTAGCAATTTCTTTATAATCAGGCAGTATCATTTCTGGCATTACAGCAGTTTTGATTTTAAAACCTAATGGATTTTTACGAGCGAGTTTTGTGATAGAAATTTCTGGACGACTAATAGCGTCAATTTTATTTTCTTCTAAGATTTTTGGATAATGTTCACTTAGTGCCATTTCTGCCATTTCTCCTAATATTTGAGCTTCAGGAATTTTGGAAAGCAAAATATTTTCAGGAACTTTTCCTTTACGAAAACCATCTACTTCTAGATTTTCCCCGATTCGTTTCAAAGCTTTATTAAAATAAGTCTCAAAAACATCGGCCTCAATTTCTCCTTCAATCTCCACCTCACTTTTTGGTAATTTGTTGATTTTCATCCACCTAAACTTTCCACCATACTTACCTTTTACTAATAAAAAATAAATAGACAGAAATTAATTTAATTGATAATGTTTGTTGTTTAGAAAGTTTTGGCGGATATATTTTCCGCTAAGTAATTCTCTAAAATTTTTTTAATTTGATTTCTTCCCCATCCTGTTTTTAACCACTTTTCTCTCAAAAACGCATCTTTCTTATGTAAAAAAGCTTCGTAGTGAATTATAACATATGGATGTTTACCTTTTGTTGAAAAGACTAATCCGTCATTATGCTCTCTAAGTCGTCTCTTTAGGTCATTAGTACAACCGACATATAATTCGTTGTCTTTTTTACTCTGTAAAACATATACGTAGTAAAACATAAAAAATTTTCTAGAATTTCTTCTAGTTTCCTTACTTTATACTAAAAGCTGTTTTTTTTCAAATAAAAATATAATTGGCTCCGAATCTGGGATGATGTTCGTAAGCTATAGCCGAGAGGATGATGTTCGGAGAGTTATAATGCAAAAAAATCACCTGTAAGGTATACTTTAAATATGTCAGAAGCTTGGTTAAATTTTGCGATTGTCATTTTTGTGCAATTTCTAGTTTTTATTGCCTATGCATATTATGCAAAAAAACTTTCCAAAGTACCGCAGATTCTCGTAAAAGGCATTCTAATTGGAATAATTTTTGGTCTATCTTTTGACTTTGTGTTCGGGGAACTCCTTGGTTTTCATTCCTATGTACTAGGGTTTGGTATATCCTTTTTGATTCTCAATGCTGCTATTTCTTATGGACTCTTTTCGGCTAATATACTTCTTTTGGAACGAATACAATTCCCGTATTTTTATATTTGGACTATTTTTATTATGGCAATTTACGAAATCACGAATCTTTTCTTTCCAGTATGGAATTGGAAACTTGCGTTACCGTCCATTCAATTCTTGCTCGTGCTTTCAATTGGTTATCTTTGTGGTGCGATTTTGATTATAGGAATTTCAAATGCAACTAAATATCTAAAGCATCCGTTTTAATTTTACTCCACACTTGGGAGGATGTTCAAAAAATTATTTAAGCTGCTTCTTTTTGTTTTATTGTCGTTTTTAATAATTCCTTTAGTTTTTCTATATCATAGTATGAATAAGGCATTTTCCCACCAAGAGGCTTATCTGACGAGGAAATACCCACTTCATTTAGTAGTTTCCATATTTCACTTTTTGCATCGTATTCGTTAGGAAGATTTTTAGTCAAAGTATTTACGAATTTATCAGGATCTTTTTTGAAGAGTTCTAATTGAGAATTCAGATTATCTATTTTATTTATTTTTGGTGCAGAGTTAAAAAAGTCCTTCATAAAATTCTAGTTTATGGCATTAACATCCACATCAATAGTTGTATCTGTCGTATTAAGATCTTGTTCTAATGTATTTAACTCAGTAGTATCAGCGGGTGTTACATTTTCTTCTTGAATCCTTTTCTGTTCTAATGCATTTTTTATATTTGTTTGCCAGACATATATACCACCAATTATAAGTATAATGATAATAATTATTGATCCAACAAGTGCTCCATTTGATTTTTTTTGTTCTTCATCCATCCCGTTTAGAAATCATACCATTCGTACATATATTATTTATATATAAAGACAGTTGATTTATGTTATTTTTATAATATTTTCCCGTTTTGTAAATTTCTAACGGGATCCATAAAATTTATGAGATTAAATTTATAATTTATTGATTAGTTTCATTTGTTGTCTCAGTGGTATTAGTATCTGTGGTATTTGCTGTAGCATCAGCTTCTTGTTTAGCTTTTACAGCATCCTTTAATGCTTTAACTGCATCATTTAATGCTTGATGAGCTTCTTTTATAAGTGTTTGAATATCTTTGATTAATGTTTTTAGGGTTGTTTTATCTGCATCAGAAAGTTGGTTTGTTGATTGAGCTAATAGAGTATTAGCTTCTGTAATTTTAATTTTAGCATCATTTAGTTTTGTTTCTGCTGTTGATACGAAACTTTCTGCAATTGTTATATCAACACCTTTTAATTCAAATTTAGCTATTTGAGAATTTACTTTATCTTTTAAACCAGTGATATTTTCTGTTATTTTATCGAATCTCTCTAGAGCTTTTTCTCGACCTAAAATTCTTTCTTCTGCAATTTTTGCTTTAGCCGTATCTTTTATTTCTCCTACTTTGGTTTTTAATTCTTCCATTTTTGTTTTAGCTTCTTCTCTTTTTGTTTGTATTTCAGTTTTTATTTTTTCTCCTGCTTCTTTCATCTTTTCTCTTGACTGCTCTATTATTTGTTTAGCCACTTCTTTTTTAGCTTCTATTTCGTTTTTAACGTCTTCAGAAATTTCTCCATTTTCTTCTTCCATTTTAATTTTGAATTCATCTTTTGCTTCCTTAATTTTTTTTACTGCCTCTTCTCTTTGGATTTTCATTTCAGACAATATTCCATCTTTTTCTTTTCTCAGTTCTCTTATTTTATTTTCATTCTTTATACGATTTCCTTCAGGACTTGCAGGATCTTCTGTCTCGACATCTTCATCTATTGAATTTATATCATCGTTATTTTCTGTCTCGTTGTTTTCGTCGTTCAATGTTTGTGTTGTTTCATCGTCATTACTATTTTCTTCTTCTGCTTTTATTGTTTGAGCATTTATTGTAAATGCCATAATTAAAACTAAAAACAAACTTAAATATTTTTTCATCCCGTTTAGAAATTATACTATCCGTACATAATCTTTAAGATTTATAAAGATAGATAATTGTTATTTTTATAATTTTATCCCCGTTATATAAATTTCTAACGGGATTCATAATTTTTTATTGTGGTTATTATTAATAAAGTGATTCAACCATCACTATTTAGATTATATCATTTTAGTCAATAAAAAACACTCCATAATTGGGAGTGTTTTTTATGTGCTTTTTAAAAATTATTTAGATTAAGAAGGCTACTAAAAGTAAAGCAACAATATTTAATATTTTGATCATTGGATTGATTGCAGGACCTGCTGTGTCTTTATATGGGTCACCAACAGTATCACCTGTGATAGCTGCTTTGTGTGCATCGCTTCCTTTGCCTCCAAAGTTTCCACTTTCAATATATTTCTTTGCATTATCCCATGCTCCACCACCTGACGTCATAGATATTGCTACGAAAAGTCCTGTGATTATTGAGCCAACGAGAAGCCCACCTAGTGCTACTGGTCCTAAAATAAAACCAACTAATATTGGAGTAAGTACTGGAATTAATGCTGGTAATATCATTTGTTTAATTGCACTAGTCGTGACGATGTCTACACATTTTCCATATTCTGGTTTTGCAGTACCTTCCATAATTCCTTTTATTTCTTTGAATTGTCTTCGTACTTCATCGACAACTTTTCCAGCTGTTTTTCCTACTGCTTCCATGCAAAGTGCTCCAAAGTAATATGGCAAAAGTCCTCCAATAAATAATCCAACTATTACTTTAGGGTCACTTAAATCAAATTTCATTACTTCTCCAGTAAGTGCTTTTATTTCTTCAGTATAAGCAGAGAAAAGAACGAGAGCTGCGAGACCAGCTGAACCTATTGCATAACCTTTTGTAACAGCTTTAGTAGTATTTCCAACTGCATCTAGAGGATCTGTGACATCACGAACCTCTTTAGGAAGTTCTGCCATTTCTGCTATACCTCCTGCATTGTCTGTGATTGGTCCATAAGCATCAATAGCAACGATGATTCCTGTCATTGAAAGCATAGACATAGCAGCGACAGCTATACCATACAATCCTCCAAAATTATATGTAATTAAAATTCCAGCTACGATTGAAATAAGAGGAAGAGCGGTGGACTTCATTGAAATTGCTAAACCTTGTATGACGTTTGTTCCGTGTCCTGAGACTGAAGCTTTTGCGATAGATTGGACGGGGGAGTATTTTGTAGAAGTAAAATATTCTGTGATTATTACGAGTGCTCCAGTGACTAAAAGCCCTGTGATTGCACAAATAAATAAATCCATCACAGAATATCCTCCTGGATTATTTTCCATAAGTAATTTTGTAATTGGATAAAAAGAAATTGCAGCTAATACACCAGAAGCAATTAATCCTTTATATAATGCTCCCATTATATTATTGTTTTTTCCAAGTTTTACAAATAAAGTTCCTATTATAGAAGAAATTATTGCGACACCTCCTATTGCAAGGGGGTATAGGAGTGCTCCTTCAAAATTTACAAAAAGAAGAGAACCAAGAAGCATCGTTGCTACTGATGTCACAGCATAAGTTTCAAAAAGATCAGCAGCCATACCAGCGCAATCTCCGACATTGTCTCCTACATTGTCAGCAATGACGGCGGGATTTCTTGGATCATCTTCTGGAATACCAGCTTCTAATTTTCCTACGAGATCGGCTCCGACGTCAGCTGCTTTTGTAAATATTCCTCCACCCAATCTTGCAAAAACTGAAATGAGAGATGCTCCAAAACCGAGACCAATTAAAGCTTTTATGTCACCAGTAATAGCATATAGTCCTGCTACTCCCAAAAGTGCAAGTCCAACAACGAGAAGTCCTGTGACTGTTCCACCTTTGAAAGCTAGAGATAATGCTTCCTTTAGTCCATTTTTTGCAGCTTCTGTGGTTCTGACATTTGCTCGAACAGATACATTCATGCCGATATATCCAGCAAGTGCAGACAAACATGCACCTAAAATAAATCCGAGAGCTGAATTAATTCCAAGCCCAAACCAAAGTATAAAAAATAAAACAACGGCAATCATTCCAATAGTTTTATATTGTCTATTTAAATATGCTTTTGCACCTTCTGCAATAGCGTTCGCTATAGATTGCATTTTTTCATTACCAGCACTTTTTTTCAATATTGATTTAGCGAGTAATAAACCATAAACTATTGCTACGATAGAACTAATAATTGCAAACAATAAAAATGAATTCATCCCGTTTAGAAATCATACCATTCGTACATATATTATTTATATATAAAGATAGGAGATTTTGTTATTTTTATAATATTATCCCGTTTTGTAAATTTCTAACGGGATTCATCTCTTTTGTAGGCTTTAGGCTTTAGGAAATTTAGGCTTTAGCTTTTTTAATTTAGCTAGTGCCTAGTGCCTAACGCCTAGTGCCTTTAATTAAACTTTTAATTAAACTTTTTCAATAACTTCTACATTTTCTCCCTGGTCGCCTTCGGCGCTGCCATAGGCAGGTAAACCATCAGTAGAAGCAACTTCTTTTCCATTACCTTTTATGTCTATTCTCCATCCGGTGAGTTTTGCAGCGAGACGTACATTTTGTCCGCCTTTACCTATTGCTAGAGAAAGTTGATCGTCTGCGACTTCTATTATTGCTTTATGTTCTTTTTCATTTATTTCTATTGAAAGAACTTTTGCTGGAGAAAGAGAATTTGAAATAAATTGTTTTGGATCTTCTGACCAAGGAATTATATCAATCTTTTCACCTAAAAGCTCTTGAGTAATTGTATTTACTCGTGTACCTTTTTGTCCGACGCATGAACCGACAGGATCAATGTGTTCATCGTTTGAGTGAACAGCTATTTTTGAACGAGCACCTGCTTCTCTAGCGATAGATTTTATTTCTACAGTTCCATTTTCTATTTCTGGTGCTTCAATAGCAAAAAGTTTTTCTATAAATTTTGGATGAGTACGAGAAAGACGAAGGTTGATACCTCTTTGTGTGTCTTCTACTGAATACAAATAAGCGCGTATGCGTTGTCCTCTTTGAAAAAATTCTCCCGGAATTTGTTCTTCTGTGGGCAATATACCTGTCGCACGACTAAAATCAACATAAATATTTCCTCTTTCTATTTTTTGAACCATACCCATTACTATTTCTCCTTCTTTCGTGCCATATTCATCTATTATTGATGTACGTTCAGCTTCACGAATTCTTTGAATGATGACTTGTTTTGCTGTTTGAGCTGCTATGCGTCCATAATCTTCTTTTGCTTCAAGAGGGAAGATTACTTCATCATTTAATTCTACTTTTTTCTTTATTTTTTTTGCATCTTCTAACATTATGTGATGCTCTTCATTGAAACGCACTCTTTCATCGCCATTATTTTTAAAGGAATATTCTTCATTCTTCTCCGACCTTGTGTCGGAGTCCGACTCTGGTCGGACATTGCTATCTTCTTTTTTTGTAATAGTATCATCTACTACTATTTTTACTTGGAAAAAATCTGTTTTACCAGTTTCCAAATCAAACTTAGCACGGATGATTTGTCCTTTTTTGCCATAATCTTTTTTATAAGCAGCGGCCATTGCTTGCTCTATTGCGTCTAATATTTTTTCTTTTGGAATCTTTTTTTCTTCTTCCAGCTGTTCCAGAGCTGATTTAAATGTTTTTATATCTAACATATATTTATTTGTTATTATTTCAGCCGGTGGGCTGATCCGCCTGCTGGCGGAAAATTTTTTTAAAATTAAAAGCCCTGTTTCGACAGGACTTATACAATATATAGAATATCACAAGCTTTATAAAAATGCAATGATTTTTAACTCTTATTTTTTATATATTCATCTACGATATTTTTTATAAATTTTTTTACTTTTTCCCAATCAATCGGATTGATGTAGGTAGGTTCTGGATCTAGGTCGGCATCAGAAAAATATACTAAACTTTTTAAGATATGAAGTTTGTTATAGTTATAGTCTTTATATTTTTCATTAAAATATTCTAAAATTTCATTGAAAGAATATGTTTTTAATAAAATAAAAAGATCTATAAAATCTTTTTTACTACCTCTATCTGAAATAGCAAGGATTTTCATTGCAGCTATATCTTTCTCATCAGCAAGCATGACGTTGTTGTATTCTTTTATTGGAAAAAGAAGTTTGTATGGATATTTGAAAAAACTAATTTTTACACCATCAAGAGAACCATTGAGTGTATCTTTGTCTCTAGAAGTAACTTCTAAGTGACCTTTTGTTTTTAGTCTATCTATAATTTCTTGTGTTGAAAATTCATTAATAGAAAAAAAATCAAGATCGACAGAAATCCGATGACCCAATAGAAGTGCAAGTGCTGTACCACCAGCTAGATAAAAATCTGACACAGAATCTTTAAGTAGATTAAGAATTATACTTGTTTCTTTGTTAAGAGTTTCTGGGTGCATATTAGTTATTAATATTATAAATATAACGCCAAAAATTTAATGATCTTTTGTCGAGTTCACTTCTATCTCTTGTAATAACTTTTTTTATTTCATTTGGTGAATAAATATTTTTTAACCAATAATAGTCAGTTAAATCACCAAACTTTAAGATTCGTTCAATAATATAACGTTTGTTTTTAATTATATCAATGTTGTTTACATCAGTATCCCAGAACAGACTCTTTTTTGTGAGTGACGACATACTCTTATTATATCACATTTTTTTATTTTTTGGATTTAGGGCGGAGGCGTTGCCTCCGCCCTAAATTATGCTATACTTAAAATATGGCTTTAAGAAAACAAGTTTTTGCGATAGATGAATATTATCACTTATATAATCGTGGAACGGAAAAAAGAAAAATTTTTTTAGACAAAGAAGATTATATGCATTTTTTGTTTTTGATGTATATATGCAATACAAAAAGAAGTATAGAATTAAGAAAGATTGGTGAATTTTTTGATCGTGAAGAAACTATTGTTGATATTGGGGCTTATTGTTTGATGCCTAATCATTTTCATATTCTTGTTCGTGAAAAAATTGAAAATGGAATTTCAAAATATATGCATAAATTACTGACTAGTTACTCAATGTATTTTAATAAGAAATATGAAAGAATAGGGAAGTTGTATGAAGGTGTGTTTAAATCAAATTATGTAGATAATGATAATTATTTAAAATATTTATATTCTTATATACATTTAAATCCGGCAAAACTAGTAGATAAAAATTGGAAGGAAAATGGAGTAAGGAATGTTAATGATTTATTGAAATATGTTTTTGAATATCAATATTCAAGTTTAAAAGAATATACTAATTCAAAGTTTAAAATTATAAGTCCATCAAAATTTCCAGCTTATTTTAAGAAACCCAATGATCACAAGAGGGAACTTTTTGAATGGTTAAGTTTTAAAGAGATATAGAATAGATTAGGGCGGAGGCAACGCCTCCGCCCTAATTAAACCGCCATATGTCCGTGCCTAAAACAGGCGAAGGCGCTGCCTCCGCTATAGTTATATTAAATATTTTTATCTTTTAACCAGATGTTTAAAAAATTATATCGGTCTTTCCAGAATTTTTTCCAACCAATATCTTGACTTTCCATAATATCTTGAAAGTAGATATTATTTATGATTGTAAATATTTCTTTAGCCTCTTCAATATTAATTTTAGGAAAATACTTACTTTTGTATTTACTTTTTCTGAACATATAATGGTTGGCTTCATGACAGATTGTTTTTATTGGATTTTTGGTTGATGCAGATATTGATATACCTTGTTCTATATCCATAGAATAGGGTGTTGAATTTAAAAAACATATAAAATCTTTAGGTAAATTAGTTTCAAATATTTGAAAAATTTTTTTTGAAAAATTTTTTTCTATTTTAGGGGTCCATATTGATTTAAATTTTTCTAATATTTTTTTATTAACTGGAAAAATACCAGTTCTTTTTTCTTCACCGAAAATTAATTTACAATTATCAATATTTTTTCTGCATTTTTTATCAATTTCTTCATTATAAATAAACTTCATAGTATAATTATATACTCAAAAAAATAGGTAGCAAGATTATGAGTCTCGCTACCATATTGATAATGTTTTTGGAGTTGATCTTAATCAGAACAACCACCATCTTCGTCGCCATCATCACAATCACATATACCAGCTTGAATTCTTTTTGATTTGTAGCCTTTTAGACTTTCAACATCAAAAATTCTCTTTGCTAGTACATTATCTACTAGTTCTTTTAATGCAAGGTTCATTATGTTTCACCTCCTTTCTAAGTGAACGGTTTAATGATTATTTCAGATGAATCATATTGTAAATATTGGATAAAACATCCACCACCACAATGTTTTTGCAAAATACATTCTTTGCATTTGATATCTGGAAGATTCTGTGTTTTTCGATAAAAATCCTTGATTTCATCCTTGTTCCTAAAACTTTCAAATTCTGTACTTGTATTAAAATCTTCTCCTAATTTACCAAGAGAATATTCAAATAAATGATTACAAGGAACTAAATTACCATCTGGCATAAATATTAAGCCATTATTTTTTTGAAGTTGGCAAACTGTTGTTAAAAGATCCTTTGATACAAGTTTGTTTATAAATTCAATAGGAAGTAAACATAATGGTAATAGAAAATTATAAACACATTTGACACCACTGGATTCGATCATCTCATAACTTTCTACTGTTTTTCGAGCCATTTCTTTTGGATGAGGTACTTCTTTAACGCTAACTTTATTATTTAAAACCACTGGTCTACAGTAATTAATAGACATAACTTTAGCATTTGATGATTTCATCCAATCTAATACCATTGGTAATGTATTCATTATTGAAGAAGAAAAAGTAACAGAAATAGAGTAATTAATATTAAGATCATTAAGATTAGCAATTGCTTTTTCTACTGATTTTAAACAAGCTACTCCTGTATTTTGTTTATATTGTTCTTCTGTTGTACCTTTTAGGGAAACTGTGACCATGTCTAATCCATTATCCTTTAATAATTTTAGATATTTTATATCAGCGAGTTTTACTGCATTAGTTACAAGTAAAACTTTTGCTGGTTTTAAACGCTTGATCATTAAAGGTAGTTGGTGGTGTAAGGTAGGTTCTCCTCCTATTAGGATAAATTTTTTTATAGGCGTTGATGAAATTGCTGTTAATATATTTTCAAATACAGTATAAGTCATTGTTTTTACTAAATTGAAATTATCATTCTTTGCATAACACCAATTGCATCTCATATTACAAGCACGATTTATTGTTAGCCAGCAGACCATAATATACTCCTTTCTGAGTTTTTATTTGTCAAAACCAATAATTTTTATTGGTGAACTTGTTTGTTTAAAATATATCATACTAAAAATATTTGTCAATTTTAAAATAGTTTTTATCCTTTAAAATTAAGTTATTTTTTATATAAAAAATTATTTATATATGGGGTAAAATTTAAAAAATAAGCAAAAAAATGCCCTAGATATACATAAAGTATACTAGGGCGTTTATATTTCTTCTAACATGATTTCCTTAATATATTTCAATAATTTAGAAAAAAAGAACTATTTATTTTAGCAGGAGCATTTTTTTAGTTTCTACAAAATCTCCTGCTTGGATTCTGTAGAAATAAATACCACTTGGGAGGTTTGAAGCATCAAAGGACACTTCATAATTTCCAATATTTTTTTCTTCGGAAATAAGAGTTTTTATCTCTTGACCGAGGGAATTGTAAACAATTAAACTCACTTGACCTGAGACAGGAACGGTGAATTTAATTTTGGTTGAAGGATTGAACGGATTCGGATAATTCTGATAAAGGACAAAATCTTTTGGGTTTTGCTTTTCGTCAGAAATTCCGACAGGCTTCGGCCACTCTATCTGGAATGGATCCACAAGAATTGTGTCTCCATTGTTGTAGACAAATTTCAGATTATTCACCTGAATTTCAAGTCCAACATAGTTGGAATCTGTTGAATATAGCGCAAAATCTATTGCTACCATAGAAACAAAATTTCCACGAGTAATTCCCCATATTCTTTTTTCAGTTTGCCAACCTATTATATTTGCGAGGGAATGATAGCTACTTCCTAAAAATCCTTGTTTTGTAGTGTCCAGCATACCTATTATTGGTACTAGTAAAAAAGTATTAGTAGTACTAATGACCTTAAAATCAATTAAAATTACATCAGGCCATTGATACTGTGCTTGTTTTAATTGAAATTTTCCAAATGAATTTTGGAGTGCCCAACCAGTTCCAGTTCCACCTGGTTCCGTGGTCCAACCATATGAATTAAATCTTTGAACAGAGTCAGAAGGACTCGGTCCCTCCTCTATTCTCATTCCAGTATTGATGGTATCAGTAGTACCCCATGCTCCTGCGTATTCCCACCCGTTAACGCCACGCAATTTGAATTCTTGCGAACTCAAAAACGAGATTGGTAGTAATGTTAAAAGGATTACCACCATAAGTATTTTATGTACCATTTTGGTACTCCTTTCTTTATATTTTTTATAAATTATTTAGTTAGTTTGTATATTCTTTTTTCGAAGAAAAAGTACTTATATATTATATCACATTTAAAAAATTTTTCAATGTCAACCCCCACAACTTTTCTTTTTTTGTTTAATAGGATATAATATTATTATATTAAATTAATTAAGGGCTGATAAAAATAAAAATATGAAATACGCAAGTAAATATAAATTTTTTATAATAATATTTATTTTTGTAATTGCAACTTCATTGGTTTTGATTAGTGATGTAAAGAAAGTTAATGCAGTAGCTCCAGGTGGTGGTACTGGTACTTGGTCACCTGATCAAACAATTTCCTTATCAATTAA